>QMCD01001202.1_pt1 | contig 16227 bp, 18 predicted proteins | sample 1821841 | NCBI WGS metagenome assembly QMCD01 (sample SAMN01991225, study PRJNA193472) | Termite gut metagenome, whole genome shotgun sequencing project. | isolation source: worker | host: Macrotermes natalensis | reverse complement strand
TGTTTTAGGCTATGCACAATCTCCATTAAATATTTATAGAATAATGATATTTGACAGATATTTAAATCAAAATGAAATAAACAACTTAATACTATAATATCAATAGCATTAATTTCAAATATATTGCACACAAGGAAATAATCAATTAACTAAAAAATCATGAAAACCAAAATCGAATATTTGCGCCACCTATTTATCGAGCATTGGATAAACTTATGCGTCATCTTTATTGCTACCATCGTGGCATCAAGTCGGGTTAATTGCAGGGATGGAGTGATTTCCGTATTCGTATTGTGCGGGATATTCCTGCTTAATTTTTTTGACCACGTGAATGATCATCACAAGTACAAGGATTTTATTAACAGCAAAAACAATGATAGCAATGGAAAAGTTTGTTGATTTCTTTACGGAAGAAAGTTTGTTGGCCATATTTGGATCATTCATCGGGAGCATGCTTCGAATCATGCAAAAGGCGAAGGCTTTGGGCCGTAAAATGAAATCTTTGGAAAAGTGGTATGAGTTCTTTGTATCACTCGGCCTGATGTTCTTAACCATGCTTACCTGTGATTATCTCCATTTGGATTCACGCTTGTCGGCAGGTATCGGCTTCATTAGTTGCTATGCCGGCGTTGCCTTGTTGGACGTCATTAAAAGCGCATTTTTGAGTAGAATTAAAAACGAAATAGAAAAAGAAAACTAAAACAGTATGAAAACATCACAAAAAGGCATATCCTTAATCAAAAAGTACGAGGGCTGCAAACTGACAGCCTACCTCTGCCCGGCGAACGTTCCGACCATTGGCTACGGACACACCGGTAAGGACGTAACAAAAGCCGACGTTGGTAAAAAGAAAATCACGCCTGCCGAGGCGGAGGTACTGCTTGTTTCAGACCTTCCGAAGTACGCAAACGGTGTTGAACGCAACGTAAAAAGCACCATCAATCAAAATCAATTCGATGCGCTCGTGTCATTTGTGTATAACCTTGGCGAGGGCAACTTCAAATCGTCCACACTTCTGAAAAAAATAAACAAGAACCCGAACGACACCACCATTCGGAATGAATTTGCCAAATGGGTAAAGGCCGGCGGAAAGACACTTGCGGGGCTTGTCAAACGCCGTGCGGATGAGGCGGAGTTGTATTTTTCGTAAATCTATGAAAGAATCATGAAAAAATTATTTATTATCGCATTACTGTTTCTAATAACAGCCTGCAAAACGACCACCAAGACAATCACGGAATACCGCGACAGGGACGTATATCACGAAGTTGTGAAATACGACAGCATATTCAAGCACGACAGTATTTTTGCTTATATGTACATGCGTGGAGATACCGTGTTCGTTGGCAAAAACACTATACAAACAGAATTTAGGAATCTATACATACACGATTCGACTATTATACGTGATACCACCTTTATTGACAAGGAAGTGATCAAAGAAAAAAAAGTAACGCGCCTATTTTCGTGGTTTGATTGGATTTTGCTTGCGTTGGGAGTGGGGGCTTTTGTTCTTTGGCTTCGGTTTAGTAGGTGAAAACGTTGAAAATTTAATTAAATAAGGCTTAAAAGGTAATTAAAAAACCCTTGCCTCAATCCGGAGGCTCTCAACCCTCCGAAAAACTAATGGTGTACACGCACCAACGACAAGGGTATAATTTTCCCTTGACGGTGCGTGTACACCATTTAATTTTTTGAGAGACCACAAAATTACAAAAAACAATTCAAATAACAAAATCAATATGAAAACACCAATCACTTATTGGGGCGGAAAACAGCAATTAGCCGAAACAATCCTCAAACTAATCCCAACCCACAAGCAGTACAACGAACCGTTTTTCGGCGGCGGAGCGATATTTTTCGCCAAAGAGCCTGCGGAATGCGAGTTTATAAACGACATCAACGGCGAGATGGTTAATTTCTATCGGACATTGAAAATGGAATTTGAACAACTAAAAACAGAGATAGATTGCACGCTACACAGCGAGTTTCAGCATATTCAAGCCAAAGATATCTACGCAAGCCCGCTAAACCACAGCAACATCATGCGGGCTTGGGCAGTTTGGATGCTTTCGCATCAAAGCGTTTACGCCATACTTGGCAATAATTGGTCGGTGTCCATCGAAAAAAATAAAGCCAAGCAAATACAAAACCTCAAAGAGATATTTACCGTTCAATACGCGCGCCGTTTAGAGCGTACAAGTATCTTTTGCAGGAACGCCTTAAACGTCATCAAATCGACAGACACTAAAACAACGTTTCATTACGTTGATCCGCCCTATTTCAACGCCGATATGGGGCATTATGGCGGTTATACGGCAGAAGACTTTAGGAATTTGCTTGACACACTCGAAAAAGTCGAAGGCAAATTTATGCTGAGTACTTATCCCAGCGATATTTTAAGTGAATACGCCGAACGCAACAGCTGGCGGATGATAGAGATAAACATGCACAAATCCGCAGGGGGAGGCACAAAAACAGAGGTTATAACCATGAATTACGACCTTGCCGGTAATAAACAGATGTCCATGTTCGACCTGTGATTTTTTGGGACATTTCGTTTTGAAAAATTGGACATTTGGTTTTTGCGATTATAATTCTCCATTCTCCATTTTCAATTCTCAATTTTTTTTTGTATCTTTGCAAAAAAATACAACTAATATGAAAAAATTCTTTCTTCTCGCCGTTATTATAGGTTTGGCTTCGTTGTTTTCTTCGTGTTCCAACGCTGCTGTTAAGGAAGTTTCTCAAAACTTTCTTCAAGCCTATTATGTTGATAATAATTTCGAAGCCGCTAAAGCCTTAGCCACAGAGGCTACTCACGAAGGTTTGGATTACAAAGCCATGTTATTTGCCTTTAATCCAAACGCTGAGGCTGAAAGTTTAAAGGAATTCAAAATCAAAAAAATAGAATCCAAAAAGACGAAAGCCGTTTGTTTTTATGAAATAGATGGCCAACAACGTCGTCTTAATCTCCGCAAAGTAAACGGCGCATGGTTGGTTGATATGCCGGAATCCACGACTATGAATCCGGAACTTTCGCTTTCACAATCCGGCGAAACAGGCGGTTTTGCCTCTGCATCCAGCGAGCCTGTTCGCTTAAACGAAATTCCAACCTCAAAATAATGAACCTGTCATTATACGAGCAATTAGCGCAAGACGTTCGCTTTCAAGAAGGTATGAACGCTTGTATTAACTGCGGAACATGCACGGCAGTATGTCCGGCAGCGGAATTTTATGACTACGATCCACGCCGCATTGTGGATTTGGTGCAAAGCAAGAATAATGCGGAAATCGAACGTTTGCTGCGTAGCGATGCGATTTGGTTTTGCGGCGAATGTATGTCGTGCGTTACACGCTGTCCTCGCAACAATGCGCCCGGACTGATTATTATGGCGTTGCGTTCGCTTTCGCAAGACTTGGGATTTTTCACAGATTCCGAAAAAGGTCGCCAACAAATTGCGCTGAAACGTGCGATTGGAGAGTCTATTCTGAATACCGGCTATTGCTTGTATCGTAGAAATATTTCGTATGAAGCACACCCCGAAGCAGGACCGATTTGGAAATGGGGCAGCGAACATGTTGATGCGCTGTACAAGCGATTGGGCGCGAATCTCGACGGCGATGGACCGGGTGTTTTACGCAAAATTCCACAAGAAGATTTAGATGAATTGAAACGTATTTTTGAAGTTACAGGCGGAATGAAACGCTACGAAAAAATTGAGGCGTATTCCGCTCAAAAAGCCCAAGAAATGGGACTTTCGATGGACGAATACATCACACAAGCATTTTTGGGGATACATTAAAAATCATTAAAGCATGAACCCCGCATGAACAAAAAGATAAACATTGTTTTGCGGGCTCCATACGACCTATTTAATAAAATTATTTACGTATGAAAAAAGAAGGCAAAGAGCAGATTTGGAAGGATTATCAAAAAGAAATTCCCGATGATAATTATTTTTATGTAAGAAGTTGCATTCGACAAAACTTCTTTCCTGCGTCGGAAGTAACTTTTTTGAAGATTTTGCGTGATGAATTGGGTAAGAATATTTACGAAACGCCGCACCATACTACGTGTGGAGGCATTGGCTATCACAGCGATGTGGTGCCGATCGAAACTGTGATGACCGTTATTGCTCGCCAATTTGCGCTGATGACAGAAGCAGGTTTTGAAAACTATGCGTGTTCGTGTATTACCTCGTTTGGCTTGTATTCCGAAGTGATTGAAACGTGGCATCATTTTCCGGAAATTTTGGCGAAAGTTCGGAAAGACTTGAAAGACGCCACAGGCAGAGAATTTAATATCCCGAAACATTTGGCTCATGCGAGTGATGTGATTTACAAAGTTCGTCATGAAATCGCCGAAAAAGCAAAGTATAAACTCATCAACAAACACACCGGAAAACCGCTGAAAGTGGTGGAACACATCGGTTGCCACTATTCCAAAATGTTTCCTCACAAAGGCGTTGGTGGTGCGGAATATCCTTACGTGCTTACGGGAATGGTCGATGCGTGGGGCGGAGAAATTGTGGATTATCCCGAACGCCGCCACTGTTGCGGGTTTGGGTTCAGACAATATTTAGTTAAAGCCAACCGTGGCTACTCGATGGCAAATACGCACAAAAAATTTGAGTCGATGGAACCGTTCGAGCCGGATATGATCATCACGAACTGCCCGGGGTGTCCGTATTTCCTTGATCGTTGGCAATACGTCATCGCCGAAACCGAAGGCAAGTGCTACGGTGCGAAAGGACAGGGCATTCCGGTGCTCACATATGAAGAAGTGGCGGGAATGGTGATGGGTTACGACCCTTGGGATCTGGGCTTACAAGTGCACCAAATCGCCGTGGAGCCGCTATTAGATAAGATTGGTATCCCCTACAATCCTGAAACCAAATATCAAGGTTTGAACGGCGAAGACCTTGGAAAGCCCGAGTTTCCGGTGAATATTCGATGTTGTTAAATGCACTCTTAAAAAATCTAAACTTTTATGCGAAAAATAATAAAATAGTTCGCAAATCTATCAAAAAGCACAAGTTTTAGCGAACAATTTCAATTTTATTTGCTAAATCTATTATTTATATCTTTGTAAAATTAAATCTTTAATATTGTGAGTTTCAAATATTTTATAATCCCAACGCCCATGAATTTCCACGACTTAGTCCTCAAAAATCGAAGCTATCGACGCTACGATGAAAGCTATCCCGTTGACAGGGCTTTATTGCTTGAATGGATAGATTTGGCACGTCATACGGCTTCTGCGAGAAATGCGCAGCCTCTGAAATTTTTTGTATCTACCGATGCAGATACCAACCAAATTATTTTCGATAACATATCTTGGGCGGGATATTTGGAAAATGGCCGTCCTATTCAAGGTGAGCGGCCTTCCGCATATATTGTGTTATGCAACGATTCAACGATTGCACAACAATCGCAATACGATCAGGGCATCGTTGCGCAAACAATCCTCTTATCCGCAATTGATGCGGATTTGGGAGGTTGTATGTTTACCAGCGTGAAAAGAGAAGAAATCCAAAAATCGCTGAATCTCCCGCCAAATCTCGAACCGCAAATGGTTATCGCCATCGGAAAACCGATTGAAACCATTGTTGTCACAGACGTCAAAGACGATTCCATTCGCTATTATCGAGATGAAAAAGGGATACATTTTGTGCCTAAACGTTCGTTGAAGGATATTGTTATTAATGGGTAGGAAATAAAATCGTCATAATTCATTTTTTTTTAGTATCTTTGTAGTTTGTTTTATAGAAACACATCGACGTATGAAAACAATCGCTATCATCGGAGCGGGAATTGCAGGAATAGAAGCCGCTTCCAGACTTTCAAAATTTGGACATAAGGTTTATTTGATCGAAAAAAACAATACCATCGGCGGACATGTTGCGCAATGGGACCGCTTGTTTCCCTCGCAAACCGAAGCGAAAAGCGTTTTGGACGACTTGATGAAGGGCTTGAATAATCGTGCGGAAGTGCTGACCAATGTTACTATTCAGCATTGTGAGAAAAAAAATAATCAGTTTGAAATTATCTTGACGGATAATAAAAATTTGTTGGTCGATGCTGTTTTACTTACCACCGGATTTGATACATTCCGCGCCCAGCGCAAGGAAGAGTATGGTTACGGCATTTATGAAAATGTGATTACATCGGTGGATTTGGAGCAAATGTTCAAAAATCACAAGGTCGTTTGTAAAAATGGTAATCCTCCGAAACGTGTGGCATTCGTGCATTGCGTAGGTTCACGTGACGAGAAAGTAAACAACCGCCACTGCTCGAAAGTGTGCTGTGCGACGGCGGTGAAACAAGCCTGCGAAATTAAGCAACTGTACCCGGATTGCGAGGTGTTCAACCTGTATATGGACTTGCGCATGTTCGACCGGCATTTTGAAGACATGTATCATGAGGCACAATCGAAATACAACGTCAATTTCATTCGTGGACGGTTGTCGGAAGCGGGCGAAAACAAAGCCCATCAAGTAGTATTGAAAGCCGAAGATACCTTGGCGGGAAAACCGCTTAAACTCACGGTTGACCTGCTGGTTTTGATGACGGGTATGGAAGCGTCTTGTTCGCAAAGCACGCTAAACACAAAGTTGGGATTGCACGCCGCATCCGATGGATTTTTGATAACGAAAAATGCCTTTACTGAAAATAATTTATCCGATGTTGGCGGAATTTTCTTCGCAGGCACTTGCACAGGGCCAAAGACAATTCCCGAAACCCTTGCAGATTCACGTGCTGCGGCGGATCAAGTCAACGTGTATCTCATGGCATAAAATTTATAAATGATGATTGATTTTGGATATAAAAAAAACGAGAGTGCAAAGATAGATTTGGATTTCGGTGGGTTTGAAATATATGAAAAACTGCTGAAAGAAGAACCAAGTATTGCGTTCTGTATCTCTTGCGGGACGTGCACGGCAACGTGTTCCGCAGGACAATTCACGGATTTCAATCTCCGAAAAATCATGTTGCTTTGCAAACGTGGCGAAACGCAATCGCTTGCGCCAATCATCAATCGTTGCATGGTTTGCGGAAAATGTCAATTCGCTTGTCCCAAAGGCGTAAACACCCGACATATTGTTCTTACCTTAAATAAATATCTCCATGAAAGAACGATTAGCTGAAACATACGACCCCTTCGTATTGCCCTATATCATTGGTTTATTGTTTGTGCTGACTTATTTGTGTGTTGCACTTAGCCGTGTGGTGAAAGCGTTGCCAAACGACGACAAACTCAAATTGGTCAAGCATATTTTTTCTTGGAAAATCTTCAAATCCGGTTGGGAAATTTTTATGGAATGCCTACTGCATCGTAAGATTTGGAAGAAAAACCGGCTACTTGGATATATGCACACAAGTTTTGCATTTGGCTGGTTTTTATTGATTGTTTTAGGCCATTTTGAAGTGTTTTTCTTTGCGCCAAATCGCCTGAATTTGCCTTGGTATCCGATATTTTTTCGCTATTTCATGATGGAAACCGAACAAACCATGCAAGGGTCTTTTTTCTTTTTTATGATGGATTTGACGTTGCTGTATGTCTTATCCGGCGTGGCTTTGGCTATATTCAAACGATTTAGAAAAAAGCGTTTTGGCATGAAACGAACCACCAAACTGCGATGGAACGATCAAATCGCCGTTTACGCACTTTGGTCGATTTTTCCGTTGCGTTTCTTGGCAGAAAGTTTTTATTCGGGAATTAGTGGGGGAAGTTTTTTAACTTCCGGAGTTGGCTCTGTTTTCCACTGGTTCAGCAATTTCACAGCGAACGAAATTTATGTGCGCCCGATTTGGTGGGCTTATTCGATTGCTTTGGGTGTGTTTTTCTTTATGTTTCCGTGGTCGAGATTTACGCATATTTTGTCGGAAGTTTTGCTCATTATTATGCGCAATGCAGGGATTCGGGAAGAACACCGCAATTCGGGATATGGAAAGGTGGAAATTTATTCCTGTTCACGCTGCGGAATTTGTTTAGACCCTTGCCAATTGGCGTCTGTGGCCTCAATGCACGATTCTGCAACGATCAATTATACACGGAATATTCGACTATGGAAGTCCGATGAAGCGCATCAAGCGGCAAGTCAATGTTTGATGTGTAACCGCTGTGTGCAGGCCTGTCCTGTGGGTGTTAATTCCGTTGCGCTCAAACTCAACACCAAACGAGAACGTGTCGCACTTCACAAGGGCGATCAATATGATTATTTGAATACCTCAACTACGCTCAAGGAGCGGGAAACAGAGGCAAAGAATGAGATTGAAACGATTTATTTTGCAGGTTGTATGACGCATTTAACGCCGACAACGAAATTGGCTATGCTCAAAATTTCAGAAGCTTCGGGAGAGCGTTTTTCATTTATCGATGAAGATGGTTCGATTTGTTGTGGACGTCCTGTATTGCTTGCCGGAGCAGGGAAATCTGCGGAAGCATTGATGAAAAAAAATACAGAATTATTCCATCAAACCAACGCAAAAACATTAGTTACTTCGTGTCCGATTTGCTATAAATTTTTCAATGAGAATTATTCTCTGAACATGCGTGTTCTGCACCATTCACAATACATTCAGGAACTTTTAGATTCCGGCAAAATTCACGTAAAACCGACGGAAACCAAAATCGTTTTTCACGATCCGTGTGAGTTGGGACGCAATTCAAATGTTTATGAAGAACCTCGCAAGGTGTTGAAAACAGTAGGGAATTTGCAGTCCACTAATTACGACGGAAAAGAATCTTTATGCTGCGGACACAGCGTTGCAGCGGAAGCCCTCACCTATCGCAAACGTCGTGTAATGGCGGAAGATACGGTTGAAAAACTCATCGCAAACCGTCCTGATATTTTAGCAACGGCTTGTCCTGCCTGCAAAAAAGCGTTTGTGGAAACGAATAAAATTGAAGTTAAGGATTTGGCGGAGATTGTTGCGGAGAATTTGGTTCGTTAGGATCTGTTAATTTTTTGCTAAAAAAAAGTCAAAAATACCATATTTGGGTTATCCTAAATAGAAAAAACTTAATATTCGATTTGGTTTTTATGCAAAAAATTCGTATCTTTGCCCCATAAAAATTGCAAAAAACATAGAAATTCGGTTTTGTTTTTGTGCAAAAGGAATTTACATTTGATTGTTGAATTTCCTAAAACAACTTTTACAAGAATTTTAATCAAAAGAAATAATTGAAAAATCATTTGACCATATTCATTGCAAATTTTATGTGCATCGTTTTGCTCGTGGTTCTGTGCGCTTGCCCGAGAAAACCGCCGAAACGTGTATCGCCTAAATCTTATACGATTGAAATTCCTAAACATTTTCCAACCTCGTTAAACACTCCTTCGGATAATCCGATGACGGTGGAAGGGATTGAATTAGGTCGGCATTTGTTTTATGAAGGTCGTTTGTCTGGACGAATTGAAGCGGATTCTATGATGAGTTGTTATTCGTGTCATCGGCAAGAAAATGCGTTTGAAGGTGGAATAGACAATCCTCTTTATCAGAACGGAAAGATGATCGGTTTAACCGGAATTGAAACGCCACATGCGATGTTACCCTTGATAAATCTGGTGTTTCAGAATGACGGCTATATGTGGAACGGCATGTTACATGCCTCAAATCCGAATCTCGGAAACGCAAATTACGGCGTTCCCGCACAAGAACCGTACAACCTGAAAAATCTCGAATCCTTTGTATGGATGATGATTGCGGCGCCTCATGAAGTAAACGGAACAATCGAAAAAAGTGTGAATCTAATTGCTTCTTTGCCGAAATATCCGCCAATGTTTGAGGCAGCTTTCGGAACGCCCGAAGTAACGATGGATCGGATTTGCAAAGCCATTGCGCAATTCGTTCGCACGTTGATTTCTTCTGATTCCAAATTCGATAAATTCTTACAAGGCAAAGCACAATTAACCGATGAGGAAATGGCCGGATATATCCTGTTTTCAACCGAAAGAGCGGATTGTTTCCACTGCCATGGTGGCGACGGAAATGTGTTATTTTCAACGTATGGTTTCTCAAACAACGGATTAGATGCCACTTACAACGATCCTCGTGATCGTTCGTCCATCACACAAAAACCGCAAGACATCGGAAAATATAAAATTCCGACCCTTCGCAATATCGCACTAACAGCGCCTTATATGCACGACGGACGATTTTCAACGCTTGATGAAGTCATCGATTTTTACAGCGAAGGCCTGATGTGGTCGCCCACCATCGACCCTCTGATGAAACAAATCAAGCAAGGCGGCGTGCAACTCACTCCTTCGGAAAAGCGACAATTGAAGGCATTCTTACACACGTTGACGGATTCAACATTTATCACAAATCCTAATTTTTCAAAACCGAAATAAGTCCACATTGAATTATCTATTAGTTGAAAATATCACGAAATCCTACGGCGAAAAAATTCTGTTTGAGAATTTGACGTTTGGTATTGACAGAGGACAGAAAGTTGCTCTGATTTCCAAGAATGGCGCAGGAAAGAGCACGCTCATCAACATTATTATGGGTAAAAGTTTGGCGGACGATGGAAAAGTAACCTTTCGCAAAGATATTCGTGTGGCGTATTTACCGCAGAATCCGCTATTGGAGGAGAATTTGACCATTGAAGATGTTACTATAAAATCGCTTCGGCAACACGGCTGGGAACAGGAAGTCAAATTGAAAGAAATTTTGTCTCGACTTCAAATCAATGATTTGTCGTTGCGAATATCAGAATTGTCCGGCGGACAAAAAAAGAAAGTCGCCTTAGCCAAGATTCTGATGGAAGATGCGGACTTGCTGATTATGGACGAACCCACGAATCACTTGGATTTAGAGATGACCGAGTGGATGGAAGATTATTTGCAACGGCGCAATGTTACGTTGCTTTTGGTTACGCACGATAGAACGTTTTTAGATCGTGTTTGCGATGAAATATTAGAGTTGGATAACTACCAAATCTATCGCTACAAAGGAAAATACAATTATTTTTTAGAAAAAAAAGCCGAACGTGAAGCTATCGAACGTGCCGAAGTCGAGAAAGCCAAAAATACCTATCGCCGTGAATTGGATTGGATGCGTAGAATGCCCTCTGCACGTGGAACAAAGGCGAAAGCGCGCAAAGATAATTTTTACGAAATCAAAGAAATTGCCCATAAAAAATTAGATGAGAAAACGCCGGAATTGAGTATTCAGGCGGAACGTTTGGGTGGAAAAATTTTAGAGATGTACAATGTTTCGAAACGTTATGGCGACATTATTACATTAGATGATTTTTCACATATATTCAAACGTGGCGAAAAGGTTGGTATTGTAGGACGAAACGGCGCAGGAAAAAGTACATTTCTGAATTTAATTACTGAAAAAATTTCGCCTGATCAAGGTAAAATCATCATCGGACAAACCATCAAATTTGGTTATTACACACAGGACGGCATGCAGGAACGTGAAGATATGCGTGTGATTGATATTATCAAGGAAACGGCCGAATACGTGAAAATGGGCAATGGCACGGAAATCAGCGCATCGCAGTTTTTGACTTATTTTAATTTTCCGCCAACCACACAATACAATTATTTCTCCAATCTCAGTGGTGGCGAACGACGCAGGCTCTACCTGCTGAAAGTGCTGATGACCAATCCGAATTTTTTAATTTTAGATGAACCAACCAACGATTTGGATATTTACACGCTGATGATGTTGGAGGAGTTTTTATCGCAGTTTCAAGGCTGTTTGGTGATTGTTACGCACGACCGTTCGTTTATGGATAATTTGGTTGACCATATTTTTGTGTTTGAAGGCGACGGAAAAGTGAAGGATTACCATAGCACGTATAGCGAATATCGACGCAATAAAGAAAAACAAGAACGCTTACAACATCAGGGAAATAAGGCTATTCAAGCGAAGAGCACAAACGAAGAAAAACCGGCTGTTCGTCAAAAATTAACCTATAAAGAACAAAAAGAATTAGAGCAATTAGAGCTTTCTATTGCCGGTTTGGAAACAGAAAAAGCCGATTTAGAACAAAAGTTAAGCCTTGCCGAAGGTTCGTTAGACGAGCTTACACAATGGTCGAATCGCATCGGCGAACTTCTCCAAGAACTCGATACTCAGGAATTGCGATGGTTGGAATTAAGCGAGAAAACAGGATTAGCGTAAATACTGCAAAATATTTTACACAAATCCGGATAAAATTCTAAGCCGATTTTTGCAATTTTTTCATTCATATCAATGATAAATTGTTGTTTGGCCTCTTCCGTATAATGCGAAACATATTTATCTGTTCGATTAAATAAATCATAAGCGATATAATTCGTATCAAACAAGTTGTAGCCATTAATAATTTCATCATCAATCAATCGTGCAATCCAGCGAAAAACCTCATTGTTTGGAACTTTCTTGCCGGCTTCCAATTTCTCATTTATCGGTTGTCCAATCGTAATATGCACCTTGCCTTTTTTCTGCATAATACCTGTGAGAATACTTTGAAAATCTTCATTCGGCGCTTTTTGGTAAGGCGCATTTTTCGATAAAAATAATTCCCGTGTTTTCATCCAATCGCAAGGTTCGATCTGATACGAAATCGCCACAGGAATAATATTCAGTTCGGCAATTGAGGCCAAAACATCATCGGTTCCGCTCATTGCAAACATCTTGATTAGCGCGGGATCCGTAACATCTAAACCGTCTTTGGTGCGACCGTTGCGTTGCGCAATCCAAATCGATTCGTTTTTATTCACAATCGCATTGCGCAGATATTTAGAAAAAATCTGCGAATTTTGCAACGTCTCACGAATACTCGCACCACGAATCACTTTCACCATTTTACTCGATCGCCAAATATCAATAAAAAACTGCGACGGCATTAGATTATCGCCGATACAAATTTCCGTTGTCTTGAAATTATGCTCTATCAAAGCGATTTCGAACAAGGTTGAGTCCAAAACAATATCTCGGTGATTCATCACAAAAATATGATTCTTCGTTGTGTCAATATGCTCGAAACCTTCCACGGTAACGCCGTGAGTGGTTTGGGTTACAATCTTCTGAAATGCTTTCTCTGCAAGGAGTTTCTGAAATCCGTCGGTGGTTTCGATATTTCGAATCATATCACGAAATTCGGTCAATTTCATCTCCGGAAACAGAAACGACGCAATGTTTGCGATTTCATAAGCATCGGCAATACGCCGCATCGCTTCGGGAATTTCCTCGTTATAATATGGTCTGATACCGTCAAATTCGTGATCTAAACTATGTGTTGTATTCATCTTTTAAAATTTTCTAAAATGCCGACCAATCGGGCAATTCGGGAATAAATTGATAAGTTTGTTTTTCAAAATCCAAATGACAGAAATATTGCTCAATACCATTCGTAACCATTAAATAATTCACTTGAAAAACCAAATTATAACGTGCGATTTGTTCAAAAACCGCTTGCCCGATTTTTACCGAAGGCGCTTTGCATTCCACGATTAGCGCGGGTTTGCAGTGAGCGTTAAACACGAGCAAATCCGTCCGTTTAGGCAAGTTATTTACCTTTAACGCCGTTTCAACGGCCATACTCGACATCGGTACGTGAAGCGTTTCGTGCAAATACAAAATCGTCATCTGCCGAACTTTCTCTTCATCGGTACAGACCACGTATTTCTTGCGAATACGGTCTAAAATCTCAAGTTTGCCCTGCGCATTTGTTCGAACCGTAAATTTGGTCATTGGATTTTTTTTTGCAAAAATACGAAAAAAATTTGGAATATTGAAAAAAAAGTTGTAACTTTGTATATTCATTTGAATTTTCATGAACTTTATGGTATAATCCTTTTTTGGATATTTTCTCAATAATCTTTAATTTTTTTATGTTTAGCAAAACTGAATTAGACGAAAAATCGTTTGAGGCATTAGTAGAGATTGCACAATCTCTCGGCCTCGACAAAGTCAAACGCTTAGAAAAAACGGACTTGGTTTATAAAATCTTGGACCAACAAGCCCGTAAAATCGCTCAACGTGAGCTACCTGCTCCTGCACCAACAGAGGAGAAACGTCGCAGAGGACGTCCTGCGAAAGTCAAAACCGCAGATGGTGAAAAACCTGCGAAGAAATCGAAAGTTGCGCAAGTTCAACCTGTTGCTGCACAGCCTGAAGTGGTGATGGAGCCTGCGTCTGCGCCCATTCTGCAAGTGCAAGAATTACCGCTGGAAACGGAAAGTCCGAAACCGGCGGAAGTTGTTCAACCGGATGTCGTGTCGAACTCTGTTCAACCACGCAAAATTTTAGCGCCGATTGGAAAGCGTCCTAAAAAACATCCGCAACCGAATGGCGAAAATAATGTGCAAAATACGCCCGCTAAACCTGTTTCGGAAGTAGAAGAATCGCAAGAAACAGAGTTGAAAGCGGAGCAACCCAAAGAGCAAAAGCACGACAATCAACCCAAACCTAAACCACAAAATACGCCCAAAAAAGAAGAGGTCATGTATTCGTTTGATGATTTTGTGCCGTGCGAAGGAGTGTTGGATATTACGTCGGAAGGTTTCGGAATCCTGCGTTCTGCGGATTATAACTATCTGAATTCTCCTGATGACGTGTATGTCTCGACACAGCAAATCAAAGCATTTGGTTTACGTATGGGGGATACGGTGCAAGGGCTGATTCGTCCACCGAAGGAAAACGACAAATATTTTGTATTGACCAAAGTTGATGCTGTTAACGGCCAAACCGTTGAAGCGGCACGTGATCGCATTCAGTTTGATTATTTGACGCCATTGTTTCCAAATGAAAAATTCAACATCACTTCACACCCGCAAAACTTCCTGTCCACAAGGGTTATGGATATGTTTTCGCCTATTGGAAAAGGTCAACGTGGTTTGATTGTCGCTCAGCCGAAAACGGGAAAAACCATGATTCTAAAAGACCTTGCGAATGCGATTGCTCATGCGCATCCGGAAGTATATATGCTTGTGTTGTTGATAGATGAACGTCCCGAAGAGGTTACGGATATGCAGCGTAGCGTAAATGCCGAAGTTATTGCTTCGACGTTTGACGAACCTGCCGAACGCCATGTGCGCATAGCGAACATCGTTTTGGAAAAAGCGAAACGTTTGGTGGAATGTGGTCATGATGTAGTTATTTTATTGGATTCGATTACACGTTTGGCACGTGCTTACAATACGGTAAGTCCGGCTTCAGGAAAGGTTTTGTCGGGCGGGGTAGAAGCCAACGCATTGCAAAAACCAAAGAAATTTTTTGGCGCTGCACGGAATATTGAAGATGGAGGATCACTTACCATTATTGCCACAGCCTTGATTGATACGGGTTCTAAGATGGACGAAGTTATTTTTGAAGAATTTAAAGGCACCGGAAATATGGAAATTCAATTGGATCGCCGATTGTCGAATAAACGTGTATTTCCTGCCATTGACATTGTTTCGTCAAGCACACGCCGTGATGATTTATTGCTCAATCCGGACACGCAAAACCGTGTTCAAATTCTCCGCAATCACTTGGCAGATATGACGCCTGTGGAAGCGATGGAATTTTTGCGAGACCGTATGAAATTCTCAAAAACGAATGAAGAATTTTTGGTGTCGATGAATGGATAAAATACGTTGTTGTAGCGTATAAATTAAAAGAAATACCAAAAACAAACGCCTGCGTATGTCAGTTTTAGTCCTGTGGAGAGTAAAAAACCCACAAAGGTCATTGCTGAAACACGCAAGGCTTTTTGTGTATGGTTATTGACCATCATTTCTCCGATAAATGCGCCAAGGAACATGCCTAAAAGCATGCCAATCGGTGTAAATATAAGACCGACAAAAGTTCCGATTAACGCACCACGTGAGCCATATTTAGAGCCTCCGCCCACTCTGACAAGCCACGATGGTATCACGTAATCCAAAATGCTGACCACAATCATAGCGACCAAAAGCACAATCATCGTTGTAGAAAAAGATTCATCAATGGTTTTATCACAAAAATATTTCAACACCAAAGCGCCGTAGGCCAACGCTTGTCCCGGAATGATTGGTAACACACAAAAGATTAGTCCAATGACTAATATCAACACACCTAATATTTCGAGCCAGATATTCATAAAACAAAGGTACAAAAAAGTTTTAATAAATCAATAATGAAAAAATTTGGTCATGTCAAAAATTTTTCGTAACTTTGCAGGCTCAAATTTCGATGTACATTGAATTTGAAAATCGGGATGTAGCGCAGTCCGGCTAGCGCACCTGCTTT
>QMCD01001201.1_pt1 | contig 16230 bp, 16 predicted proteins | sample 1821841 | NCBI WGS metagenome assembly QMCD01 (sample SAMN01991225, study PRJNA193472) | Termite gut metagenome, whole genome shotgun sequencing project. | isolation source: worker | host: Macrotermes natalensis | reverse complement strand
TTTATAAATTATATCGATATAATATTATTTCATTTATTTCTTCTTTTTTATATTTGCCAGCGGATTTGAATCCATTGCGTCCTTTAACGTTTCGTTCGCTACATGAGTATATATTTCTGTGGTGGAAACGCTTTTATGACCTAAAATCTCTTTCAGGACAAGCGTGTCTGCATTTCCGTGCTGATACATAAGCGTTGCGGCAGTATGACGGAGCTTATGCGCGGAATATCCCTGCTTGTCAAGACGGCTGTCCTTTAAGGCATTGTCAACAATCTGCTGTACACGACGGTTTGTTATGCGGGTGCCGCGCTTGCTTAAAAACAGCGCATCGGGTTCCTCCTGAGAGAATTTCCTGACAGCCAGATATTGTGAAACCGCATATGCGCAGGCATCATTAATGTGAATAATACGCTCCTTGTTTCCTTTTCCGAGCAGCCGCATACTCCGTTCGTCAAGGCTGACGTCCCGACAGTTAAGACCGGTCAATTCGCTGAGTCTCATCCCGCAGTTAATAAAAAGCGTTACAATACAGTAATCGCGCTCATAATAAATATCCTCGGTATTCATATTGTCAAGCAGTTTAATGCTTTCGTCGAGAGATAAAAATTTCGGCAGCTTATCATGGCTTTTGGGGTAATCAACATCTTTTAAGGGGTTCTCCGTTATCAGGTTCAAATCCCTGTAAAGGCATTTATAAAATACTTTCAGGGACGCAAGCTTTCGGTGCCGCGTCTTGGCTGTGTTTTTCCTCTCTGTTGCGACATAATTCAGATACTGCAGGGCGTCCATTTTTGAGAATGATTTTACAAGCTCAAGGGGGATATCTGAAATTAGCGTTTCTTCAAACGGGATATTTTCATCGGAAAACCCCTTTGTTATTTTCAGATACCGGAGGAACAGCCTTAAGTCAATATAATATGATTCAAGGGTGCGTTCGCTTTTTATCTTTACAACACGCTGGTATGTAAAAAAATCATTCAGGTAATAAGGGCAGTCCTTTGGGTTTATTTTCATTTTATACTCCGTTCAGCCTCTTTGCAGTAAAAACAGACAGGTATATTCAAAAGTAAAATGTATACATTAATTGTACCGCCTGTACGAAAAAAAGTCAATTATTAATTGAAAAATTTGTGAAAAATATAAAATACTATAGCTTTCACTAAAAAAACATGGTATAATATTAGGTAATTGTTTGAAAAATAATAATTTAGGAGATGATAACTTGTCTATAAAATACAACCGTGAGAAAATCAGCGACGGCATACATTTTACAACTCTTCTCAACGAACGCCAGAAAACAAATACGACAGTAATACACCTTGTTACGGGGCTGTCAAGGGACACGGTTTCCCTAAATGCCGTCATTCCTTATGTTCTGGCGGGAACCAACAGCTCCTTTACTACTTTAACGGCTCTTAACCGCGAGCTTAACAGGCTTTACGGCTCGGTGATTAAAGGAACAGTGACAAAGGTGGGGGACAGTCAGGTTTTATCCCTTATGTCAGGGTGTATCAATGATAAATATACCTTTGAAAACGAACATATTACCGACGGACTGACGGAGCTTATGCTTGAATGTCTTATTTCTCCGCATATTGAAAACGGCGGTTTTTTCGGTAAGGATTTCGTGCTTAAAAAACAGGAGCTGCTTGACGATATTGAAGCTGAAATAAACGAAAAGCGTTCTTATGCCTTTAAATCTGCGGCTCTGCGTATATTTGAGAATGAACCGAGCGCAATACCTGTGAAAGGCAGCCTTGAAACGGCATATGCAATTACACCGGTTTCAGCGTATCAGCAATATAAAAAACTGCTGAAAACTGCGCAGATTGAAATTTATTTTGTCGGAGCAAACGAACCGGTACGCTCCAAGGAAATTATAAAAAATGCATTTTCAGCTCTTGAGCGGGATTACGCGGGGGATAATTCCTCGGCATTGTCCGCCGCCAAGGCTCAGGTATGCAGGGTTACGGAAGCGCATGACGTCGCGCAGAGCAAGATGGTTATGGCTTTTAAAACCGATTATAAAAGCACTGTCGTACTAAAGCTCATGAACGCGGTATTCGGGGGGACGCCTTTTTCAAAGCTTTTTATGAATGTGCGTGAAAAGCTTTCATTGTGTTATTACTGCTCGTCAGGCGTTAATGATAAAAAAGGCGTTATATATGTTGACAGCGGAGTGGAGCATTCCAATGCGAAAAAAGCGGAGGATGAAATCCTTAATCAGCTGGAAAATATTCAAAACGGGAATATTACCGACGACGAGCTTGAAAATGCCCGTCTGGCAATTATAAATTCATGGAGGGGCGTCAGCGACGGCGCGCGTTCCATAGCCGACTGGTACTTCCAGAGAAATTATTCAAACGGCAGCGAATCACCCGAAGATTTTATTGAAATGCTTAAAAAGGTTACCAAAGCCGATGTTATTGACGCCGCAAAATCCCTGAAGCTTGATACGGTGTATATTTTAACGGGAAAGGAGGCCGCTCATAATGCATAAGAAACAAATAATAAAAAACGAACGAATCGGGGAACAGTACACATATGTAAAGCACCCCTCCGGTCTTGATATTTATATCTGGAAAATGGAAAATTACAGCACAACGCATGCTCTGTTCGGTACTAAATACGGTTCAATCAACACAAAATTCAAGACAAAGGATGAAACTGACTATATTACGGTTCCCAGCGGGATAGCGCATTATCTGGAGCACAAGCTTTTTGAAAACGAGGACTGCGATGTTTTCAGCCTGTACGCCAAAACGGGAGCCTCGGCAAATGCGTACACTACCTTCGATAAGACCTGCTATCTTTTTTCATGCACCGATAAAACGGCGGATTCGCTTAAAATTCTGCTGGATTTTGTTCAGGACCCCTATTTTACAGATGAAAGCGTAAAAAAAGAACAGGGTATAATCGGTCAGGAAATACGAATGTACGACGATAATGCCGGATGGCGTGTTTTCTTTAACATGCTGCAGGGGCTTTACCACAATCATCCTGTTAAAATTGATATAGCCGGTACTGTTGAAAGTATTGCCGAAATCAATCCCGGACTGCTTTACAAATGCTATAACGCTTTTTATAACCTTAACAATATGGTTCTCAGCATTGCGGGAAATATTGATGAGGATGAGATTTTGGAAATTTGTGACAAACATCTGAAGCCAAATAAAAATATCGAACTCGAAACAGCCTTTGAAGACGAACCGGAAAACTGCGCCCATGCTGAAATGACAGGAAGGCTTGAAATAGCTATGCCCCTGTTTAACATAGGGTTCAAGGCAAATCCTGAAAAGGGGATACAGGCTGTCAGGGCTGAAATAGAAACTAATTTCGTGCTTTCTCTTCTTGCCGACGAATCCTCTGACTTTTATAAAAAGCTTTATGACGAAGGTATTATTAACTCATCGTTTTCTTCGGAGGTTTTCTGGGGGGACGGTTATTTCTGCTCTATTTTCGGCGGCGAAGCAAGAAACCCCCGTCTGGTGCTTGAAAAGCTGAAAACGGAAATTGAACGTACAAAAAAAGAAGGCCTTGACGAAGAACGATTCGATATTATCAAAAAATCCTACTACGGCTCGTTAATACGTGATTTCAACGACGCCGAAGCCATTGCTACGCTTATGATGAATTCCGGTATGGAAAAACTCACGGCATTCGATATTATAGAAACTGTTGCGGCTGTTACTTTTAATGATGTCACGGCAAGGCTTAAAAAACAATTCAATATATCTAACAGCTCTATTTCTATTATCGAACCGCTGAACAAAGAGGGGGCTGAATAAATGACCGCAGCCGAGTACAATACAATTTCATTCCCGAAGCTCGGATGGGAATTTGCGGCAGACAGCACTGCCTTTGAAATATTCGGATTTCCAATCAGATGGTACGGTATTTTAATAGGGATAGGGTTCCTTGCTGCCGTTACCTATTGCTTCAGGAGAATGGAAAAAAACGGAGTTGACGGCGACAGAGCATTCGATGTGGTATTCTGGGGAGCTTTAGGAGCTTTCGTCGGAGCAAGACTTTATTATGTGTTAATATCCTGGGATTCTTTCAGGGATAAACCCAGTGATATTATATTCGGTATCAGAAGCGGCGGGCTTGCTATTTACGTCGGTATTATCGGGGCGATAGCCGTCGGGTTTTTAGCCGCCAGGATAAGAAAGGTCTATATGCCCCCGCTGCTTGACCTTGCCGGTCTGGGATTCTTAATAGGTCAGAGTATCGGAAGGTGGGGGAATTTCTTCAACCATGAGTGCTTCGGCGGAAATACAACCCTCCCCTGGGGTATGACATCCCCCAGAATTGCGAAACATATAATGGCGGAAACGTCTGCCGGAATGGAAGTTAATCCGTCTCTGCCCGTACATCCGTGTTTCTTGTATGAATCCCTATGGTGCGCTCTGGGATTTCTGCTGCTGCGTTTATACTTTAAAAAGAAAAGGTTTGACGGCGAAGTATTTTTTATGTACATCGGATGGTACGGTTTAGGCAGGATGTTCATCGAAGGACTGCGTACCGACAGCCTTATGCTCGGTAATTTCCGCGTATCTCAGGTTCTTGCCGTATTATCTGTAATAGCCGCGGCTGCGGTTATTGCCGTTATGCGGCGCAAGGCTGACGTCGACGGGTATACATTTTATAAGGATACCGATAAGTTCAGGGTTCTCCTTGCTGAAAGCAAGGCAAAGGAGCAGGCTTATATTGAAAAACAGAACGCCAAAAAGAATGCCCGCAAAAACGGTGAAGTCCGGGCGTCTGAAAATGATAATAAAATAATTGAGGATACCGCTGAAAATGAAGAGGAGGAAAAAGAGGATGGCGAAAATCATTGACGGCAAATTAATCTCGGCAAAAATAAAGACCGCCATAAGGGCTGAAGCTAATACCCTGAAAGAAAAGGGAATTGAAATAGGTCTTGCCGTTGTTATCGTCGGCGACGACCCAGCTTCAAGAGTTTATGTAAACAACAAAAAGAAGGACTGCGAAGAGGTCGGCTTTAGTTCCTTTGAGTATGCTCTTCCCGGTGAAACCACGCAGGAAGAATTGCTGAAGCTTGTCGGCGAACTTAATAATGACAATCAGGTAAACGGTATTTTAGTGCAGCTGCCTCTCCCCCCGCACATAAACGAGAATAAGGTATTGAGCGCAATATGCCCCGATAAGGATGTTGACGCGTTCCACCCTGAAAATGTCGGGCACATCATGGTCGGGGATTATAAATTCCTGCCGTGTACTCCAGCCGGGGTAATGGAGATGCTTGACGACGCTGAAATTGAAGTAAGCGGTAAAAACTGCGTTGTAATCGGGAGAAGCAACATTGTTGGCAAGCCTATGGCTATGCTCCTTCTGCATAAAAACGGCACTGTTACAATCTGCCATTCAAAAACCCGCAATTTAAAAGAAATCTGTGCCGGAGCCGATATTCTTGTTGCGGCAGTCGGAAAGGAAAAGTTTGTAACCGCCGATATGGTCAAGGAGGGAGCCGTCGTTATTGACGTGGGTATGAACAGGAATTCCGAAGGCAAGCTTTGCGGAGATGCCGATTATAATGCCTGTTTTGACAAGGCGTCGTACATAACGCCCGTCCCGGGAGGGGTGGGTCCTATGACAAGGGCTGTGCTTATGAAGAATACGCTTACATCGGCGAAAATGAAAAATAACATCTGAGAATATTGTATTAATGTTACAATATTGTTATAATGATTTTGTACAAATTAACTATTGATATAACATAGATTATATAGTACAATATTATTGTAAGTATATTTAATAGACTTAATTTGTGGAGAACCCTTGCCATGAGTAGGGATTTATAAAGAGGAGATTCTCAGCCTTTAAGTGGGATTCTACTAAAGAGGAGAACCACAGCCTAAAGTGTGGATTTAATAAGGTAAGGTTTAACGCTTTACCTTATTTATATAGTGGAGAAAAATGGAAAAAATTAAATATATCGTATCGATTTGGAGTATATAAAATATTTATTTACTAATTGTGACAGTCGCGTTCAATTTAATAAAAACAAAAATGATTATTATAATCAAAAAAGACCATATGTTGGAATAGTAATGGAAATTAACGGTTTTAAATACTTTGCTCCATTGGAACATCCTAGGAATGAACATAAAAAATTAAAGAGTAATCCTCATATTATTAAAATTGAAGATGGAAAATTCGGGATAATTGCTCTTGGTAATATGATACCCGTACCTGATAAGTATTTAATTTCATTTAATATTAATGATGTAGAGAATCATTATAAATACATACTTAAACGACAATTCATTTTTTGCAGGAAAAAACAAATAAATATATTAGAAAATGCTAAAAAAACATATGAAAACGTAGTTATTAAGAAAATACCATTTTACATTAATAATTGTTGTGACTTTAAGAAACTCGAATCATTTTACAGTGAATATAATAAAATAAAACAATATGCTTTACTGGATTAATTAAAGAAAAACATTAACAAGCTAATAAATCCCTCTTAATCAGGCAATACTATTACCAATGATTAGGAGGGATTTTTTATGATAAAACGTTTTACTATTATAGCTGTATTGCTTATTATAACAGGGATTATTATTATTTTACGTATAGGATTTATTATAGGTGACAATGAAATTGCACAGGTTGCGGTCAGCAGGGGGCGTTATACCCTTTCATCGGTATCAAGCAGCGGTACGGTTTATGATTATAACATGAAAAGGCTTAATAATCAGGCTGTCAGATACGACGCCGTAATAAATCCGAATGATGAATCGGCAATCAGGGTTCTGCCATATGTTAAGGATTTCGATGTTTTTTACAGCGGAATACAGGGAAATTTACCCTTTTTATGCGAAATAACAACCGGAGAAGCTGAAAATGATGATATTATCGTATTTGAATCTTACCGCAACACGGAAAATCAGCTAGCGCCGCATATAATAGGATATACCTCTGATAATAAAGGTGTCTATGGCCTTGAAAAATCCTTTGACGAGCTGCTGAGGAGCAGTGAAACGGTCAACAGGGCAAGGTTCAGCGTTGACGCGCTGGGAGGCGTTCTCGGCGGGCTTGATTCGAGTATAGAATATGCGCCGGAGCAGAAGGCGGGAGTTATAACGACGATTGATGCGGATATACAAAGAATAGCCGAAACTGTAATGAACAACAGTCCGTATAATAAAGGGGCGGTTATCATCATGGATGTAAAAAGCGGCGAAATCAGGGCATGCGTCAGTTATCCGGATTTTGACCCTGTGAATATTGGGGAATATCTTGACAGCAGCGACGGGAATTTTATTAACAGAGCATTTTCAGCCTATAGCGTGGGTTCTGTTTTTAAGCTGTGTACAGCAGCGGCTGCCCTTGAAATGGGAATCAGTCCCGAATTTACCCATACCTGCACCGGTTCGGTTGATATTAACGGACAGGTTTTCAACTGCCACAGGTGGGGTGGGCACGGTGAAATTGATATGTATACAGCGGTTGCCGAATCCTGCAACACATACTTTATTGAGCTGAGCGAATATATAAAGAGGCACAATTTCATCGAAACTGCCGAATCTCTGGGTTTCGGCGAGGAAACTAAATTATGCGACGGAATGGTTTCCGCCGACGGTTATATTCAGTCACCTTTTGAAATTCTTGTTCCCGCCGAACGCGCAAATTTATCTTTCGGTCAGGGCAAGTTGCTTGCGACGCCGCTTCAAATCTGCCGCATGACTGCCTGCATTGCTAACAGGGGGGTAATTTCATCACCGAAGCTTATTATCGGAACAGTTGACAGTAACGGAAAGGTTTCGGCATATAACAATGAAAATGAAAAAAAGCGGGTCCTTTCCGAAACCACAGCCGACACATTAAGAAGATTCATGGTCAGAACGGTAAATATGCCGAATTCACAGGCTTTGCCGGCAAGAACAGGAGCAGCCGGTAAGACGTCAACGGCTCAGACGGGCGTAATAGGCGAGAACGGAGCCGAGAATATGAACTGCTGGTTTACCGGTTACTTTCCTGTTACAGAACCGAAGTATGCCGTTACCGTATTAATTGAAGACGCATATTCCGGGAATACATCCGCAGCGCCTGTTTTTAAAAGCATTGCCGATGAAATTATTAAGCTTCAGAATGAACGCATTAATGCGGTTAATTCATAATATTAATCAAAATACAAAATAGAGACGCCTTAAAAGACGTCCCTATTTTTTATGTGCTTTACTGGTAATGCGGGTATCTGTGGGGAAATTAAGCGCTTGGCGCATTGACAGCAATGACATACTTGCCGCCTTTTTCCATAGGTATAATTGCATTACCCTGTTCGTCAACCTCAACTAAGCCGAGGTCTTCAACTGCTCCGTTCACAATAGCATAAACGTGACATTTTGCCAATACTGCCGCAGGAATTGTCGTAGGCACCTTAACATTCATCTTCAGCCCGAAATCCCCGGTTTGTTTTGTCGAAATAACAACTAAATTATCAGTGTTCTTAACGCTCATGGCAAGATTAAGATTTTTAGGGGTAGTTATATCTTCGCTGTTAATCTCAATTGAATACTTGCTGGTAACAATCTCTAAAGTTGCGTTTTCAAGCTTTGCGAGATTCTTTATTGCCGAAACTTTAATTTTAGCAGTAGAAGTATCCATTTTAACAACAGCGCCGGAAGTAACAGCAGATGTAAGAATATTAGAGGTTACCGTTTCTGCCCTGATAGCCGAAACTTCAACAGTATTACCAGAATCGTCAGTTGTTTCAACGGTAGTTGTTTCGCCGGGATTATAATTGGGAGGCACAAAAGAAGGCACCTCGCCATATTCTAATGCAGAAACTGAAGAAGTAACGGACAATATAATTGCCGCAGCGCAAAAAATACTGAATATTCTCTTCTTATTCATATGATATTTCCTCCTTTCCGAAGAATTTATAAAACATCATAATTGATGATTTATACAATATTAATGTTAATGGTATATAACACGGATATTTATTGCTTCACCGCTTAATACCCAGCCTGTTTTTTCTGATAAAAAACCCGCAGAAATATATAAATAAAGATAAAAGGCAAACAGAAATCAATGTAATATTTTGGGAAACATTGAAAAAACCCGACCATATGGATGTTATTCGTGAAACCGTCAGCTGCGAATAATCATTCCATAATAGTATTATTGTGCTTAACCTTATAAACTCCGGACCTTTTTCGGTTAAAAACGTGAGAATCAAAGGCAACATCCAAAATATACCTGTCAGTATAATAAACAGCAGTCTTTTCCGGTATCCGTTTTTAATCAGAGACCAAATCCAGAATAAAATACACACAACCGTTATAAAAGTCAGGAAAATACTCATGAATCTTACCGGCATATAGGCTTCGTATGAAAAAACCGAAGCGGTAAAAGTAATACCCAGGCATATAAGAAAATCTTCCGCCGCTTCAAAAAACGGGTTTTTAATATGTTTTTTATCTTTTTCCAAATTAATCATCCCAATTCTCTTCGTCCCAGTCGAAGCTGTCCCAATCAATATAATAATCTTCAATATTAATATCCGTATCTTGCGGAACGGTTTCTTCGGGAACCTCTGAAACTGTTGTTACTTCAGTCGTCTCGCTTGTCTGACCGGAAGGCGGTTCATCACTTAGAACGTAAAAATCTTTTGTGTTCATATTTATAATTGAATTATACGGCATTACGCCGTTATAATTAATTAGTATTAACATCAGATAACATGAAAACGAAGCAATTAAGCCGACCGACGCTGTGATAATACTTGTCAGTCTCTTCTTGCTTTTTGATTTCTGGCTGACATATTCCTTTATGACAACAAATAAATCAGGCATTAGAGCAACGACGACAGGAATAAAGAACAGCAACGCAAACCGGGATATAATCGCATGCTTTACGCCGATTGCTTCAAAGAAAACGGCGAACCATATGCAGTTTATATATATGTTATTATTCTTGTTCTTCTCTGCCAGTCTCTTTCTGAACAGAAAAGCTGAAATAAAAACAACAAAAAACATAACAGTATAAGTAACCGGCAGACCGTTGGTAAATTCGGCGCTTTCAGCAGAATACTGACTATACATAAAGAGATTATCGGTTATAAAGTTAAAAATCGGATATGAAAAAATAATTATGAAAGCAAGAACGGCAGTATAAGCAGCATATAAGATATAACCGGGTTTTATTTTTAATATAAAATAAAACGGGAGCATTAAAAGAGCCGACCAGTGAAAAGCGGCGCCCATCAGGACAACCAGCAGGTACTTAACTAATTTGTTTTCATTTATGAATCTCATTGCAAAAGCGACAACCAGCGCCGCCATGAACTGACGGATAAAACAAAGCGAGTTAAAGAAAACTCCCAGGGATAAGAAAGAAATAACACCTACCCATTTAACGGACGAGTATTTGTAAATTAAGTAAAAGACGCCTCCGATAATCAGGAAAGAAGTGGCATAAAACAAAGGAGTATATAAATCAAAATACTGATTAAGCAAAGCGAACGGTATGGCAAAACCCTTCTCTAACCGCTGATGGGCTACATCCTCCAGACTGATGTAAGAATAACTGTCATAAATTGAAGCATATGAGTTATAGTCATAACCCGTAGAAAACCTTAAGGCTGAAACGAAAAAAAATACTATGCCGGTGCCGGCGCAGTAAATAATTTTACCCCATTTGCCGAATTTATCGCCGCACAATACTATTCCGAATAAAAATGAACCGGCGTATAAAAATAAATATACCAGCATATGAATCTCCACGGTCGTTTATTTTTTACTAATCTGAAACGAGTTGCACAGTAATAGGCAGTTTAAATAATGATAATATTACGAGGGATTATTATCAACCGGTATTTATTATTATATTTATCCGGCTGAATCATAACCGTAACCGTATTTTTTACCGTATTTGCCGTACTTTTTATTTCTGAACCTGCAATGGGTTTTTATTATGCCCAAAGCTCTGCCGTTTGCGAGCGTAATTTTATCAAAAGATTTCTGAATATCGGGATGCGTCGTGGAATTTTCTCTTACAACAAAGACTATGCCTGCGATAATATGATTCATAAGCTGCGAATCGGTTACTACGTTGACAGGCGGAGTATCGAGAAAAATATAATCATATGTTTCCACCGAAGCCTCAAGAAGCTTCAGCATTGAAGGAGAACCGATAAGTTCGGAGGGATTAGGGGGAATGTCGCCTACGGCTATTACATCAAGATTAGGGATAACTTCTTCATTTATTGCGTCCCCGACGCTGCAGAATCCGCCGAGAATTGAGGAAAGTCCCAATTCCTTTTCAATCCTGAAATAATTATAGATGACCGGCTTTCTCAGGTCGCAGTCAATCAGCAGCGTCTTGTATCCGGCTTTGGCAAAAGTAATGGAGGTGTTTATACAAGTCGTGCTTTTGCCTTCCTTGGGGTTCGAGCTTGTGAAAACGATAATTTTATGTTCATAAGGCGCGGCGGCGAACAAAATGTTTGTCCTGCCTGAATTATAAGCTTCGGTAATGGAAAAAGCCGTCTTGTCGTTAAGCATATGCTCGACGCGGTCAGAAACGGTATTCTTTTTACCCGTTTTCTTTTTTTGTTTGTTCTTGTCCGTTTTGAGTCTGCTGCCGGCGTATGCATAATCGTATGAATTTATATTGCTGTCGTTATCGCCTTCAAAATCAGGAACCTCGGCAAAAAGAGGGACATTGTAAAGCTTTGACAGGTCGTCGTCATGTTTTATTATTACATCAAAGATTTCCTTGAAAAAAGCTATGATATATGAGATAATGAAACCGGCGAGCAGTCCGATTACCGAATATAAGGGGACATTAGGGAAAGAAGGGACTGTATTGACTTCACCGAAATCAACGATTTCAAAGGAACCGGATTTTATTATCCTTTCAAATTCCTCGCCCGCATAATCAAGAAGCGCGTTTACAATTGAAGCGGCTTCCCTTGAATTAGCGCTTTCGACTGTTATTTTCATAACTTCGGTATTGTTGACGGACTGGGTTGTTATCATTTCATACAGCTCGGTTTTAGTATAGGAAAGCTGAAGATTTTCTATTATCCTTTCCATCATAGTATTGCTTTTAAAAATAATCTGGCAGGTATTTACAAGTTTCTGGGCTGCGTTTATATCGTTAATATTTACGCTTTCGGAATTACTTTGATTATTCTCAACATATATTAAGGCACTTGATTCATATTTCTTCGTTATATAATAATTAGTGATTATAAAGGTAGCAGCCGTTGTAAATAATGATACAATCAGAATAAAAGTCAGATTTTTTTTAAGTATTTTAAAAAGGTCTTCAAGCTGGAGCTCTTTTTCCATTAATTTACACCATCCAAAAATTAATTGTCGTATACTAATTATATACCTATCTTAATATAATGTCAATAGCTAAAATACATCGGTTATATCAAAACAGTAACAATTATATAAAATTAACGTTAAATTTAACTGGAAATATTTAGTTTTACCATTAGTTTAGTTCATAACTGACATAATTTTCTGTATAAGGAAACCGGAGTAGTATAATATATAAAAGCGTATGCCTTGGTCAAAACAGAAGACTAGTACCTCATAACAACTAAAAGTTTTATATAATAAATTAAAATCATACCGCCGCAGGCGGTATACCACCATTGTTAATTTTAATTGTTAATTGTTAATTGTACTAGGAAAACGACTTGCTTTAGTATTAAATGCGCCCTGAAATGGCTTTTAAAGTCAAATCAGAACGCATTTATTTTGAATCATTTAATATTAATTTTTATTGCATAAACAGTGAAACGCCGTAATTCACCGGTTATCGACCTTTTCGGGGTACATATCATGCTTTGCCATCCTGTCAAAAGCGACCTGCTCCCATTTTGTTCCCGGTTTTCCGTAATTGCAGTACGGGTCTATTGAAATACCCCCCCTAGGGGTGAATTTCCCCCATACTTCAATGTATTTCGGCTCTAAAAGCTTAATTAAATCCTTCATGATTATATTCATGCAGTCCTCGTGAAAATCCCCGTGATTCCTGAAGCTGTGCAGATAAAGCTTAAGGGATTTGCTTTCGGCCATTCTGACGTCCGGCACATACGAAATATAAACCGCCGCAAAATCCGGTTGTCCCGTTACCGGACAAAGGCTTGTGAATTCGGGGCAGTTGAACTTAACAAAATAATCGTTCTCCTGATGCTTGTTTATAAATGTTTCAAGCACGCCGGGGGAATAGGCGTCGGCGTATACAGTTTCTTTATTTCCCAGCAGGGAAATTCCTGCGGTTTCATCCTTTGTTCTTCCGTTCATTTTATGACCATCCTTTAATTCTCAAATTCTATTGGGTCGGGTATGCCGTTTTCCTTAAAAGCATTCAGCCTGTACAAACAGGTTCCGCACCTGCCGCAAGCCTTATCCTGCCCGTTATAACAGCTCCACGTCAGCTCATACGGCACATTAAGCGAAATCCCGGTTTTTATGACCTCAGCCTTTGTCATACCGATAAAAGGCGCTTCTATTCTCAGCATATGCCCGCTTCCTTCATAAACCGCCGTATTCATGGCATTGTTGAATTTTTCGGAACAGTCGGGATAAACATTTTCAGCCGAGTCGCCGGAATGCGCTCCGTAATAAATGACGCCGCATCCCTTTGATAGAGCTATGCTTGCCGCCGCCGATAAAAACAACCCGTTGCGGAACGGAACATATGTGGAAACAAACCCGCCGCTTTCTTTCTCCAGCTGTTTAGAATAGCTTTCGGCCGGTACCGGCGTATTTGAGCCTAAAAGCAGAGAACAGCCGGAAAACTGAAACATCGGCGACAAATCAATACTTATAAGCTCAATTCCGTAATATCCCGCCAAAGCCTTTGCCGAAGCGGTTTCCTTAATATGTCTTTGTCCGTATGAAACAAACATCGCAGAGACGTTTTCTTTACCGTACTGAGCGCAGGCGGCGGCAAGGCAGGTCGCGCTGTCAGTCCCGCCGCTTAAAAGAACAAGGGCATTCATTTTTAACATTCCTTTCATATCGGGGATTTAATTTTGTTTCAGCAGCATAAACAGCCTGTTTTGAAACGATTCGTCGTCATTAAAGCGTCCCCTCAGGCATGAAGTCATTGTCTTTGCGGAAGGTTTTCTGATTCCCCGCATTGTCATACAGCTGTGGTTTGCCTCAATGAATACCGCAATATCCCGCGAACCGGAGGCTAGAGCCATAATTTCGGCAATATCGTTTCCAATCCGCTCCTGCAGCTGCAGACGCTTTGCCGCCATATCGGAAATACGCGCGATTTTTGAAAGACCCAGAATTTTTCCGTCAGGTATATAGGCTACGGTTACCTTCATATCATACATCAAAGCAAGGTGGTGTTCGCAGAATGAAAACACCTCTATATCCCTTACTATTACTATGTCATTGTTATTATTGACAGAAAAGCCGTCCTCAAAGGATTTGCTGAACATACTTGCGATTTCTTCGTTTGTATACAGCATGCCTTCGAATACTTCGCCGAACATCCTGGCAACCCGTCCGGGAGTTTCCTTTATCCCTTCGCGTTCGGGGTTATCCCCCAATGCAATAAGTATTTCCCTGATATTCTTCTCAATTGTATTATAATCTATACTTTTTTTCATTTTATACCATCCTTTTAGGATAAATTACTCTAGTAACTAGTAATTGCGAATAGTAAATTAAAATTATACCGCCGCAGGCGGTATACCGCCATTGTTAATTGTTAATTTTTAATTGTTAATTGGTACTAGACTCCCCTTTCACCGGGCTCCCAAATAAATTTATGCATTTGAAGCTGTAAATTCACTCCGTTTAGATTATGTTCTTTCATGAATTCAACAATCCTTACGGGTTCCAGTCTGCCGAAAACGGGACTTAAATAAACCCCGCACTTATTAATCAGGTCATATCTGTTTATAACTTCATATGCCCGTTCAAGGTCTTCCTGCGAACCGCATACGAATTTAACCGTATCCTTTTCTTCAAGCTTTTTAAGATTCTCAGGAAGCATGGACTTTTCCGAACCGGAAGAAGGAAGCTTATAATCCATTGTAATAAGAGGACGGTTTTTACCCAGCTTTAATACGCCGGAAATATCCGCCGAACCGTTTGTTTCAATTTCAACTGACAGGCTTACATCTCCTGAAAGGCATTCCAGAAGTTTAAAGATACCTTCCTGAATAAGAGGCTCCCCGCCGGTAACCGTAACGCAATTGATTTTTTCGGATTTAATATGCGAGTAGACTTGCTGAGTATCCATAACGATATATTTCGTATCGTTATGGTTCGCCCATTTTGTATCGCAGTACGAACATTCAAGGTTACACCCGGCAAACCTTACAAAAACCGCAAGCTGCCCGGCTCTCCTGCCCTCTCCGTTTATACTGGTGAATATCTCGGTAATTTTATAACATATCATTATTTAAGATAATTCCTTTTTTTATTCATACGATACAGTCTATTCCGAATAAACCGCACAGTTTTCCGTCGTTTCATATACTGTGACGCATTTGACATTATACCCGCTTATCCTCATTGATTCATAAAAGGATTTTGCAAAATTTTCAGCGGTAGGCCGGAATTTCACCGGGACCAGCTTAAATCCCTCTTCCGACAACGCTTCGACCGTATTGAATTTCAGACTCCCTATTTCAAAAATCAAAGCATGGTCATAATTTTCGGCAAGACGTTTCAGGTCTTCCTTAAGCTGTTTGAAATCCACAACCATCCCCCGGTACTGACCATCTGATTCCAGGGTATTGCTACAAATTTCCGCAATGACCGTCCATCTGTGACCGTGGATATTTGAGCATTTACCCTCATAACCGCTTAAAAAATGCGCTGAATCAAATGAAGCTTCTGCTTTAAGAGTATACATTCCTATTACCGTCCTTATAAAAATAGCAGGTACGGTCGAAACACCATACCTGCGTAATAATGCATTGAGTATTGATGTCCTGGTTTTATTTAAAGACAGGATGGCACAAGCGAACTGTCTGCTGGTAGTTTATAGAGAATAGTTGTTAGTGGTTTGTTCTAGTACCTTATAACACCCAAAAGTTATAATATGATAATAAAAATCATACCGCCGCAGGCGGTATACCGCCATTGTTAATTGTTAATTATTAATTGAATCCCTCTAACAACCCTAATAATAAGGACAAAAAGGGTAAAAAAGTGAAATTCAGCCGTGAAAACGTAAAAATCAAACAAATATAGCGCG
>QMCD01006591.1_pt1 | contig 16231 bp, 15 predicted proteins | sample 1821841 | NCBI WGS metagenome assembly QMCD01 (sample SAMN01991225, study PRJNA193472) | Termite gut metagenome, whole genome shotgun sequencing project. | isolation source: worker | host: Macrotermes natalensis | reverse complement strand
TGCTTATGAGGAGGCGTATAACGCACATGCTACGCTGCCGGGTACGAATGCGATGTCTGAGATATTCGCGCGCACCGAGGGCAGGCTTTCGCACGACGATGCTCTGCTTGTCATTGAGGCGGGAAGGGCCAATATGAAGGTCGATCCGTTCGACCCGGGCAATCTCAATATGATGACCTACGCCTATGAGATCGCGGGCGATACGGTGAACGCCATTGTCAGCGCCGACCGTTTCCGCAAGGTCATAGGGACGATAACCGCCTCGGGAACGGGCCGGCGCGAGACGTCGCCGTGGCATATCCTCAGGTTTTCGCACGCTAACGACGTCGTCGCGGCAAAGGGGCTTAAAATTGCCAATCGACAGGTGCGCTCGCGCACGGTCGAATACATCCAGGTCGAAAAGAACGGCGAGGGTGTACGCGGCTGTTTTTTCAATTACGACCGCGTCTACTGGAAGCCGTATGCGGGCGAGAGGATCAGTAAGAAAAGTAAATGGGAGTTCAACGGAATACCCATGTAAAACACGAATTATGAATATAAATATACGCAGATTTTCATTTTTAGCCATTGGGGCATTGTTTTTAGCCGGTTGCGTCAGGGGCGACTCCCCGGGGCCGAGACAGGTCGATCCCGACCCCAAAGTCTTCATTATGTACGACAACATCGAAAGAGGTTGGTTCGCGCGCGATGTCGCCGAGGCGGGAATGGCCGTGGCTTCGGATATGCTTAAAGTGGGACAGAGAGTCGTGGTATTCCAGAAGATATCTTCCGGCAATGAGATATATGAACTTGTGCCGGATAGTAAGTCGGTCGAAGGCTTCAGCAAGAAAGTTCTTAAAAAATACAAATCGGGCGAGATGGATCTGCTGAACCGCGAGACGATCGCCGAAGTCGTTGGCTTTATTCGCGACAATATTGAGGCCAACCATTACGGATTTGCTTTCGGCTCGCACGGTATGGGTTGGGTGCCCAAAGACTATAACGGGGGTTATATGCGAAGGATTGCAATGGAGGTCAGTGGCGAAGAAGACCCGTTTGCTCCTTTGTGGTACGACAGGGAGGGATTTACGACGCGATTCCTGTCGGGTTATGGCCAGAAGATAGACGTTTCGGAATTTGCCGACGCTTTGGACGAATGGAAGTGGGACTTTATACTTTTCGACGACTGCTTTATGGCCTCGATCGAAGCGCAGTACGAAATGCGTCACCTGGCCGAGTACTTTATCGCTTCGCCGACCGAGATAATGGGGGACGGGTTCGCCTATGACGATGTTGTAAAGAGACTGTTCACCGATTGGGATGATCTGGAGGGAGTGGCGAAAGGTTTCGTCGATTTCTATCGCATCCGCGGCAGCTATGCAACTATCTCGGTCGTTAAAACATCGGAAATCGAAGATCTCGCTGCGAGTGTCAGAGACATCGTAAATAGCGAACTGTGGATGGATGTCGATCCTTCACAGACTCCCATTCAGTCTTATGAAGAGTATTTGCGGCATATTTTCTACGACCTCGACGATTTTTTGAGGAACGGGATATCACCTGAGAGCGAACAATACAGGGCATTTGTCACGCAAATGGCCGAGACGGTCGTTTTTAGCGGCCATACGGACAATTTTTATTCACATCTGATATCGAGTAACGGTACGGTCCTCCCTATAACTCACTTCTCGGGATTGAACGTGTTCATACCGTGGAGTGGCACGGCTCCGCTGATGCCGTATTACGAGGAGACAGAGTGGTATAAAGCGGTTTACGCAGACTAAATATATCGAGATATGTTTTTACCTATGCAGATTTCAGTTCCCGGCGTCGACGAAGCCGAGATCCAGCATGCCGACTCCATTCTGAGGGCGGGACTCGAAACGCGGGTCAGGACTATTGCGGGAATGACGTGGGAAGAGCGTTTACACCTCATCCTGAACGATCTGTGGAGCGTGGGACTTAAGGTCGTCGTTGTCCTTGCGATCTTTATTGCAGGCAGGTGGCTCATCAAACGCATTGTGAAGTTGCTCGACACTATCTTCGAAAAACGCCACGCCGATCCGTCGCTTCGCACGTTCATACGCTCGCTGATAAACATTTTCCTCTACATAGTGCTGTTCTATCTTATGATAGCGTGGCTGGGCATCAACACGTCGCTGTTCGTCGCACTGTTCGCTGCTGCAGGTCTCGCTATCGGTATGGCTATGAGCGGCGTTTTCCAGAACTTTGCCGGAGGGGTGATGATACTGCTTTTGAAGCCTTTCAAGGTGGGCGACACGATCGAGTTGCAGGGGCAGGCGGGAGCGGTGATGGATATCCGTCTTTTCAACACTGAGTTACGCACCGCCGACAATAAAACGATACTTATTCCCAACGGCAGCGTCTCGACAAGCATAGTAAATAATTACAACGTCGCGGGGACGCGTCGGCTCGAATGGACGGTTTCGTTGATGCTCGGGACAGACTTCGAGGCAGTGAAGATGCTGCTTATGAGCTACATCGAGGCCGATTCGCGGATAATGACCACTCCCGCACCGAAGATCGTTTTAGGCAAGCTGAACACGAATTCGCTCGACGTTATAGTTCACGCCTGGGTCGCGAGTGCCGACAATTTGGACGTTTTCTACGATATAAACGCCAAGATCTATGAAACTCTTCCGCAAAAGGGGTTCGAGTTCCCCTCTTCTTCACTCTCGGTGACGTTGCAATCCCCGAAATAGGCCGCCGCGGGCGTCACTCTAACGCAGAAGCGTCTCGGTGGAACCGGCAAGTAAACCGTCCATATAGACCTCGACGCGGTAGGCTCCCTGGGTAATGCCGCTTCCCGAATAGTAGACCCCGACTCCGAGGTCTTCGTTCTGATAATCTACCTCACGCATTGCCGAGTATATAAGGGGATCGCCCTCGAAATCGAAGGTCGCCGCCTCGGGATTGGCAAGCACATAGCCGTCAGGTCCCGTGATGCGAACCCACACGGCGCGGTTACCCGGATTCGTCAGCGCATTCGCCGATAGGGTGAAGTCTGCGACGAGACGTTTTGCACGCGAGGCACGGGTGACCTCCTTGTCGTTAGCATTAAGCAGTATCAAACGAATGTCGCGCGCGATGACACGCGAGCCTTGTCGGATTTTTATATCTGCGTCTGCGGCGCGCTCTTCGGCCATATCGGCGCGCAGGTTCGCCGAGGTTATCTCACGCCTCATCCCGAGGTTTTCGTTGGCAAGGCGACGGTTGAGGGTGTTCAGCGAGTCGATAGAGTGGATATACCCCGCCATTATGGTGCGCAGACTGCCGAGCTCCTTTTCATAACGGCGGATAGTGGCGCGCGAAGCGTTGCGCTCTTTTTGAAGCGCTTCCAGAACGGAGTCGGTGCGCTCTCTTTCGAGCACTATGCGATAGTTGAGCGAGTCGTTGGTGGTTCGCATACCCGCCAGATCATTGCGGACGACCATCATCCGATTTGCAAGCGTGTCGCGCTCAATGGCAAACTCGACACGCTGTTGGTGCGATTGATAGAAGTACAATCCCGACATCGCGACAAGTATCACGGCCAGAATCACGACCACCACCTTATATCCTTTCAATGACTTTTCGGCGGCACTCCCGCCTCCGTAATCGTCGTCGTATTCTTCTTCGTATTTCGACATAGCACGCTTCGGTTTTATGATTTAACGCAAGGTTCGAGACAAAATTATAATAATTATTCAAATTTACCTAAATTTGCGGGTTTGACAATCCGAACGAATGATGAAAAATGTGATAGGGATGGGCAATGCCCTCACCGATATGCTTGTGAATCTGCGCAATGACGAGATTCTTGAGACCTTCTCGCTGCCCAAAGGGAGTATGAGCCTCGTGGACAGCGGACAGCAAAAAGAGATCTCGAAATCGGTGGCGGGGCTGCCGTACACCCTTTCGCTTGGCGGTTCTGATGCCAACACGATTCGCGCTCTTGCCCGTTTGGGCACTCCGGCAGGGTTCATCGGCAAGGTGGGACGCGATACGACCGGCGACTTTTTCGAGGCGGCGCTCGTGAACTTCGGCGTGAAACCCCACATCTTTCGCGGCAAGGAGCACTCGGGACGCTGTGTGTCGCTCGTCTCGCCCGATGGCGAACGCACTATGGTGACGTTTTTGGGCGCGGCATTGGAGATGACCGCCGCCGAAGTCTCGCCCTCGCTTTTTGAGGGGTTCGACTGCCTCTATCTCGAAGGATACCTCGTTCAGAACCACGAACTTATTCTGACGGCGGCGAAAACCGCGAATCAGTGCGGCCTCAAAGTGGCGCTCGACCTTGCGAGTTTCAACGTCGTCGAGGAGAACATTGAATTTTTGCGCGGCCTCGTGGCTGAGCACATCGACATACTTTTCGCCAACGAGGCCGAAGCGTTCGCCTTTACGGGCGAGGAGGAGCCTCTGAACGCCCTGCAAACCATTTCGGAGATGTGCGAGCTCGCCGTCGTCAAGACGGGGATGACCGGTGCGCTCATCAAGCACGGCTCGGAGGTCGTGCACGTCGGCATTATGAAGGCCGCCAGGAGGGTCGACACGACCGGGGCGGGCGATTTCTATGCCGCCGGATTCCTTTACGGGCTTTGCGAAGGGCTGTCGCTGAGGCAGTGCGGCACCATCGGGGCGATCGTTGCCGGCAAGGTGATCGAGGTGGTCGGCACGACCTTCGGCGAGGAGGAGTGGACCGATATTATGCGCCTGGTGACAAAGGTCAAGACCGAGAAATACCTGTTTTAAGCGATGGTTTACACGATCAAGATCGAAGGGATGGAGTTCCGCGCGTCGCACGGCTGTTACGACACCGAGCAGCGGGTCGGTGGAAACTTCGTCGTCGATGTGGCGCTCGACGTCGAGGACGACGGCGCTGCCGAGGCGGACGACATCTCCCGTGCCGTAAATTACGTCGAAGTTTTCGATATTATTCGAAAGCAGATGGCGATCCCTTCGAAAATTATCGAAAATGTCGCCCATCGCATTGCGAAAACTATCTACGCGAAATTCCCGCAGGTCTTGCGTGTGGAGGTGACTGTTGCCAAACTCGCCCCGCCTATCGCCGGAAAAATAGCGCGGGTGTCGGCGACGCTGACCCGATAATCCGGCAACACCTATACGATAGCTCGCGGCTCAACCCTTTTCGCGCCGAGATTATCGACGGCATCTACTTTTTGAGTGCCGCGATGGCCAGCAATACTCCCAGCACAACTCCCAACAGCGCTGCAAAAAGCACTCTCAGATCGCCCGGCAGAAGGAACGTGACGGTGTGCGCCGGAAACCAGAACAGCGGGATGGTCCTCTTGAAGACAAAACCCCACTGACGTCGCCAATCGAGGCTCGCCAGGGTCTCTCCCATTCGCAAAGGGTTTGTGAAAAATCCGCGCAGAGTGCCTCCCGTAGCCGTGATATGCGAGTCGGTGACTTTATGGAACGTCATAAAGACGGGGGCGAAGTTCATTGCGACCGAAATGGCGAAAGCCACCCACACCTTTTCCCACGAAAGCGCTCCTGCCATAGCTGCCGTAGCGCCCGTTTCGCCCATCGAGACGAGGAGCGCGGGAACACCTGTCGAAAATATGGTCATAGCCATCGAGATGCCCATCCCGAGTATTCCCCAGACGAGCGCGCGCGGCACGATCCCGAAACCCCGACGGTTCCAGACCCCTGCCGTGATCCTCAGGCCGATACACTCGCCGAAGGTTGACAGAACGGCGAACTTCACAAAGCTCATCACCATTCCGTGCTCGGCGTTGAACGTTTTATAGCCGGCGTAAACGGCGTCGAAAATAAAAAAGGGCGACAGCAGCACTACTGCGCAGGCGATCACGATAAAATCCTGTTTCTTCACTGTTCCGATGATTTCGGTCGCAAAGATAGCGAAAGCCGAGCGCAGAGCCAAATTTAATTGAGCTATGCCGAGGCGCATCCTATCTAAGACGAAGTCAAAGGTATTATAATATTATAAATAATTTTTTCGTTATAGCCTATAGGTTGTCATTTCGTTTACTTTTGTAGCATATAACCTAAAACCGTTTTATTATGAAACATCTCAATTGCTTGCTACGCACAATATTACTTGTGACTATCGTTGCGGTGGGTATGGTTGCGTGTACTGAAGATACCGGGTCGGACGATAAAATAACGCTCTCGACCGAAAGCCTCGAATTTTCGAGCGAAGGCGGTAGCAAAACCGTCGGCGTTACAACCGTCGACAGTTGGGAGGCCACCACCCAAAACGACTGGATCGAAGTTACTCAGGAAGAAGACAGGTTCACCGTCACCGTTGGAGAAAATGAAACTACCGAACCGAGAGAAGGGGCGGTAACGGTCAAAACCGCCGACGACACCAAGACCATCGCCGTTAAACAACAGGCCGGAGCGGTCGATACCTCGCTTAGGATTGACCCCAGGACGTTGTCGTTCCCTTTCGGGGGCGAGACAAAGACATTGACCGTTACGAGCGAAAGCGAGTGGACCGTGGAAGTAACTTCAGAGAATTCGTCGTGGCTCACGGTGAACAAGACGGGGGATGAGGAATTTACGGCTACCGCGGAGCCCCATAACGGAGGGGAAAGGAGCGCCGTCATCACTGTCGATAACGGCGAGGTCAGCAAAACGGTCTCCGTCACGCAAAGGGCCTTGGACGGGACTATCGACGCGCTCGAGGGTACGTGGAGTGTCACGGGTTACTATTGGGGGTTAATTACCGATTGTGCCATAGAGTACAATTCGGTCATCACGAAGGTGGACGAATCGACGATCAGGATATCTCCTTTCCTTGGCAAGGACGCGATCCTCGAGCAGATAAGCACCCCATCCACGACTCCCAGCGAAGACTGGATCGAAATTAATTACGACAACGGAACCCTTACCATTCCGCACAAAACGCGAATAGATTGGTGGTATGATTATTCCACTCCCTTTGTTCTGACCCCAATTCAGGTTACGCCGATGAATTTGAACCTGGACCTTCATCTGCCCACATACACGGTGGAGGGCAGCGGTACGAATCTTTCGATCGACTTCCAAGACCCTGACGGTCTCGATTTCAGCCAATGGGTTAGAGATATTCCCGTCTCTTTTATGATTTCGGAAATAAACGCGGCGGGAGGATTTGTCTCCTGGTCGGCTGTTATGTTGGGTATGAAATTCACGAAGATATCCGACAGCACGACGCTTTGATCGCGCCCTCGGTATATATGATAAAAACCCCCACCGAAACGTTTTCGGTGGGGGTTTGGTTTTCCGGCGGGGGGGCGATCACAGAATGTCGTCCGTTGTGAACTCATAGCCCAACCGCTTGCCGGTGCGCATCTTCGAGTTCTCGAACTTGGTGTTGAACTGTTCGGCGGCGACGACCTTCTGGCTCTCATAGGGCGGTACCAGGAGATCGAAGGCGAGCGCATAGTCGATGGCCGACTCGACGACGTCGGTCAATCCCTCCTTGTTGACGTGGTGATGGCCGAACTCGGCGCGCGTAAATTGGCCCTGCCCCTTCCCCTCGACGAGGAACTGCATCTCGCGGTTGACGAAAACGCGGGCAACCAGATAGTTGTGCTCGAACGAGTCTTTGAGGAAGTTCCACACATTGATTATGCCGCAGACGGCGTTCTCGGGCGAGGAGGAGACATAGTCGTTCTCCCAGATCGCGTCTTGGGGAGCGAAACGGAAAATGTCGGTGTGCATCGAGAATATCAGCAGGTTCTCGCCGAAGATGAAATGCGCCTCATACTTTCCGCGGTCGCGGTATTCGATGCGCACACGCTCGTCGAGGCTCTCTTCCAACTCGTCGTCGAGCTCCGAGTCGAGTTCGTGAAGTATCTCCTTGAGCTTGGTCATCACGGCGTAGGTGTTGTCGTAGACCCTCTGCGAGAGGTTCGACTTGTCGATGATGGCCTGCAAAATGCGCGGGCTCAGTCCTGTTACACTATCCATTTTTATTCAGTTGAAAGTTGAAAGTTGAAAGTTGAAAGTGAAATTCGCCTTCCATTTTATTCAGTTGAAAGTTGAAAGCCCGAAGTTGAAAGTGAAATCCACCCTCCATCTTCAGCTATAATTTTATCTGTTGTCCGGGGATGAGGGGTGAGGCGACATCGAGACGATTGCGGCGGGCGAGGCGTTTTGCGCGGATGCCGACGAGTTTCGACAAACCGGCGATCGTGTCACCCTCCCTCGCGACGACGAAAAGCCCTTCCGGCGTGCGGAATATCTCGCGGCCGTCCACGTTGTTCATAGCGATGGTGAAGCGGTCGATGTCGATCTGTCCGGGTGCGACCAGTTCGACATGTGCAGATGCGCCCCCCGCGCTTTCGCGCGCGAGGATGGTGCGGACGGGAAGTCCCTCGCCGCGGTCGAGAAGATAGAGTTGATTATCCTCGATAATCGTTATCAGCATCTCGGCGTAACGCGGATTGGTCGCGTACCCTGCGGCTTTGAGCCCGTGCGCCCAGCCCTTGTAATCGAGCGGATCGAGAGTGAAAAGCGACTGATAGCGCACTCCGTTGTCCAAAAACTCGGAGTGGTCTGCCCACGAATCCTCGGCCGACGAATAGCGGCGGAAACATTCGCCCGGCGCATCGTCGTCGTGGTGAACGGTGAGCCCCGTCCAGTCCGATTTGCATTTTATGCCGAAATGATTGCACGCCTCCGTGGCCAGACGGCTGTTGCCGTTGTTGCTTTCGAGCAGCCCCTGCGCCATTTTGATACTGGCCGGAATGCCGTACTTTTCCATGTGGGCGACAGCGGTGTCCTTGTATTTTTCGATATACTCGGCGCGCGTCGTCGTTTGGGCACGCACACCCGTCACCGCCGCAAGGGCGATGCATAAAATTATGATTTTTACCGACTTCATAAAAAACAACGGTGATAATTTCGCAAAGATAGTTATTTTTATTAACTTTGTGGAGATGAAACCGCTGCCGAAACATATCCTCATTGTTCGACAGTCGCTGATGGGCGACGTGGCTATGATGGCCCCTGTCATAAAAGCTCTGCGCGCGGCGTACCCCGAGGTGAAGATAACGGTGCTCACGCGGCCTTTCTTTGCACCTTTCTTTCGCGGGATCCACAACATGAGATTCTTCCTGCTGAACCTCCGCGTTCGCCACAAGGGTTTTTGGGGGCCGTTCCGTCTCGCCTCAGACGCCAAGCGCGACGGGGTGGACGCCGTCGCCGATATGCAGGATAACCTCTCGAGCTGGATCATTCGCCGCATACTCGCTCTGAAAGGGTGCCGCATCTCACACATCGACAAGGGGCGCGGATCGAAGCGCCGCCTGTGCCGGAAGGGCTATCTCAATTTCCACCAGCTCAAAACCACCGTCGAAAGGTACGCCGACGTGCTGCGCGACCTCGGGTTCGAGTTGAAGCCCGAGCCTCCGTCGGGGATAAAGCTGCCGATGCCGCTCGCCATCAACTATCTTCACGGCCCGAAGACGGGGCCCTGGATAGGCGTCGCGCCGTTCGCAAAATATACGGCAAAGATATACCCAACGGACCTTATGGAGGGCGTCGTGGCCGAGATCGCCGACAAGGCGCAGAAGGTGTTCATCTTCGGGGGCGGGGCGAACGAACGGCGACTTGCCGATCAGATGGCTTCGCAGAGGGACAATATCATCTCCGTTATCGGCACGATGGGGCTCGGCGACGAATTGAACCTCATCTCGAACCTCGACGTGATGCTCACGATGGACGGGGTGTCGATGCAGATGTCGTCGCTCGTGGGTACGAGCGTCGTTTCGGTGTGGGGAGGTACCCATCCTTACGCCGGTTTCTACGGCCTGGGGCAAGACCCCGCGAATGCCGTACAGGTTCCGCTCGAATGCCGCCCCTGCTCCGTTAACGGCATCAAACCGTGCCGCTATGGCGATTACAGGTGTCTTCACGACATCCCTCCCGCCGAGATCGTCGATCGGGTGTGGAAAGCGTATGAAAAAGGTGTGAAGTTGTAATTAATTTCATATCTTTGCGCATCTCAAAACAACTTATAAAATACTATGAATACTCCCGCTAATTTGAAGTACACCAAAGACCACGAATGGGTACGCCTCGAAGGTGACACCGCCGTTATCGGCATCACCGATTTTGCTCAATCTCAACTCGGCGACATCGTTTTCGTCGATGTGGCAACCGTCGGCGAAGATGTCGCACAGCACGCCGTTTTCGGTACCATCGAAGCTGTCAAGACCGTTTCCGACCTCTTCTGCCCCGTCGGCGGCGAAGTGACAGAGTTCAACGAATCTCTCGACGACGCTCCCGACGCGGTTAACCGCGATCCGTATGGCGAAGGCTGGATCATCAAGGTCAAAATGAGCGATCCCGGGCAGATCGACGGTCTTATGTCGGCAGACCAATATAACGCCCTTATAGGCTAAACCATAATTTTCTGTCATTATGTCAAAAGTAACGGTTATCGGCGCCGGTAATGTCGGCGCGACGTGTGCAAACGTGCTCGCAATGCGTAAGGTGGCGAGCGAAGTGGTGCTTATCGACATCAAGGAGGGACTCTCCGAAGGTAAGATGCTCGACATCTATCAGACCTCGACCCTTATGGATTTCGATACCAAGGTGACGGGCGTCACCAACGATTACGCCGCAACGGCAAATTCCGACGTTGTCGTCATCACCTCGGGCGTTCCCCGCAAGCCGGGTATGACGCGCGAAGAGTTGATAGGCGTTAACGCAGGCATTGTTAAGGCGGTGATGGGCGAGGCTATGAAACACTCTCCGAAGGCGATTTTCGTTATAGTCGCCAACCCGATGGACACGATGACCTATCTGGCCTTGCGCTCGAGCGGATTGCCCTCGTCGCAGGTGTTCGGGATGGGCGGACAGCTCGACTCGTCGCGCTTCCGTTGCTATTTGGCGAAGGCCCTGGGCGCAAGTATGTCGGACATCGACGGGATGGTCATCGGCGGTCACGGCGACACGACTATGATCCCGCTTATCGATAAGGCTTCGTGGAGAGGCGTTCCCGTTTCGAACTTCGCTTCGGCGGAAGTTCTGGGCAAGGTCGTCGCCGACACGATGGTGGGCGGTGCAACCCTGACGGGACTTCTCGGCACCTCGGCGTGGTACGCTCCCGGAGCTGCCGCGGCTTCGGTGGTCGAGGCGATTATGTTCGACCAGAAGAAGGTCATCCCTTCGTGTGCCGCTCTCGACGGGCAGTACGGTCAGAGGGATATCTGCATCGGCGTCCCGACCGTGATAGGTCGCGGAGGTGCCGAGCGCATTCTGGAGATCGAGCTCACTGCCGACGAAAAGGCCAAGTTCGAAGCTTCGGCCGACGCGGTTCGTAAGACTAATGCGGTGCTGAAAGAGATAAACGCTCTTTAATTTTCGTGATAGCAGCGGTTATACTTCCGCTAATTTAAAACCGAGACAGGAGCATACGTCACAGTATGCTCCTGTCTCGGTTTTTTCATCGAGCGTCGTCTAACCACCACTCTGACGAAAACTTATCCTCCCTGTTTCACAGTAATAAATTTAATTTTTGAACGACAACCCGTCGGTTCCGGCGCTGATCGCGACCGGTTTTTCGCGGTCGATGTTTCCGGCCAGGATCTCCTTTGAGAGTTGATTGACAAGGTTCTGCTGAATGGCGCGTTTGACAGGGCGGGCGCCGTAAACGGGGTCGTAACCTTCGGCGGCGATCCATTCGCGCGCTTTCCGATCGACATTCAACTCTATGCCGTTATGCGCCAACATACGCTCGATGCCTGCAATTTGAATATCGACTATGCGCAAAGTATCGCGCCGCGTGAGGGGCGTGAACATCACGACCTCGTCGATGCGGTTCAAAAATTCGGGTTTCAGCACCTGCTTCATCAGCTCGATAACTTCGGCGCGCGTTTTTTCGACCACCTCCTCGGGGAGATCCCCATCCGAATTAAAATCGCCGTGGGCGTTCCCACCCGCCGCCTCGAAGTTTTCGCGAATAAGTTGCGACCCCATATTCGAGGTCATAATGATGATCGTGTTGCGGAAATCGACCGTGCGCCCCTTGTTGTCGGTCAGACGTCCGTCGTCCAAAACCTGCAACAGGATGTTGAAGAGGTCGGGGTGCGCCTTTTCGATCTCATCGAGCAGCACCACCGAATATGGCTTGCGGCGCACGGCTTCGGTGAGTTGTCCTCCCTCGTCGTAACCGACATATCCCGGAGGCGCCCCGATGAGGCGCGAGACCGAATGACGCTCCTGATACTCGCTCATATCGATGCGTGTCAGCATATTGTCGTCGTTGAACAGGAACTCGGCAAGCGCCTTTGCAAGCTCGGTTTTACCGACCCCCGTCGTGCCGAGGAACAGGAACGAACCTATCGGACGTCGCGCGTCGTTGAGCCCTGCGCGACTGCGTCGAACTGCGTCGGAAATGGCCTTTATCGCCGCTTCCTGTCCCACGACGCGTTTGTGTAATTCTTCTTCCATGTGGAGCAGCTTTTCGCGCTCCCCCGCCAGCATCTTGCTGACCGGAATACCCGTCCAGCGCGATACGACCTCGGCGATGTCCTGGCTGTCGACCACCTCCTTTATCATCGACCCGTCGGCGTTCGCCGCATCCAATTCGCTTTGCAGATTGGCTATCTCGGTCTCTGTCTCGCGGATTTTGCCGTAACGGATCTCCGCCACAAGGCCGTAATCGCCCGCGCGCTCGGCTTCTGCAGCCTCTACCTTGTATTTTTCGATGCGGTCTTTGCCGCTTTGGATCTTTTCGAGCATCCCGCGCTCACTTTCCCACTTGGCACGCAGCGCTCCGCGCTCGGAGTTGAGCTCGTCTATTTCATGCGACAGCGTCTCGAGGCGCGCCTCGTCGTTCTCACGACGAATGGCTTCGCGCTCGATCTCAAGCTGACGCACACGACGGTCGAGGGTGTCGATCTCCTCGGGAACGGAGTTCATTTCGAGCCTCAGGCGTGAGGCCGCCTCATCGACAAGGTCGATCGCTTTGTCGGGCAGAAAGCGTTGGGTGATATAGCGATGCGAGAGTTCGACGGCGGCGATTATGGCCTCGTCGAGTATCTGCACCTTGTGATGGCTCTCGTATCGCTCTTTGAGACCGCGAAGGATCGAGATGCTGTCTTCCGTTGTCGGCTCGTCGACCATCACCATCTGAAACCGACGCTCCAGTGCCTTGTCCTTTTCGAAATATTTCTGATATTCGTCGAGGGTCGTGGCTCCGATAGTGCGCAATTCGCCGCGCGCGAGTGCCGGTTTCAGGATGTTGGCCGCATCCATAGCCCCCTCACCCTTGCCTGCGCCCACGAGGGTGTGTATCTCGTCGATGAACAGAAGGATCTCCCCCTCCGAGCCGATGACCTCTTTGACTACCGCTTTTAGCCTCTCCTCGAACTCGCCCTTGTATTTCGCTCCCGCGACCAGCGCACCCATATCGAGTGAAAACACCTGCTTCGACCGAAGGTTGTCGGGAATGTCGCCGCCAACGATGCGATGGGCGATGCCCTCGGCAATGGCTGTCTTACCGACACCCGGCTCACCGACGAGTATGGGGTTGTTCTTGGTGCGTCGCGAGAGGATTTGCAGGACGCGGCGTATCTCCTCGTCGCGGCCGATGACGGGGTCGAGCTTGCCGCGGCGAGCCATCTCATTGAGGTTGATGGCGTACTTTCCGAGCGCGTCGAACGTCTGATCGCTCGTCTGCGAATCTATCGACGCCCCTTTGCGGAACTCCTTGATGGCGGCGATGAGCTCTTTTTCGTTGGCACCGGCACTTTTCAGGATCCGTGCCACCTCTCCGCCGTCTTTCAGCAGACCCAACAGAAGATGCTCCACCGAAGCGAAACGGTCGCCGAACTCCTTCGTATAATCGGTCGCGCGCTGGATAACCTTCGACAAATCCTGTGCGAAATATTGATCGCCGCCGCCCGAAACTTTCGGCAGCGTGCGAACCGCACGATCCGCCTCGTCGCGAACATTTTTAACGTTCACACCTACGCGCGAAAGCAGGAACGATGGTAGCGAGTCGTCTTCGGAGAGTAGTGTCGAGAGTATATGAAGGGGCTCGACAGCCTGGTTATCATGGGTTTGTGCCAACGAAAACGCCGCCTGCAATGCTTCCTGAGCCTTGATTGTAAGAGTATTGATGTTCATCAGTCCGAATGATTAATGGTCCGGCGTATCTAACCGCAATTTTTTTGCCAAACCATAAAATATGGCTGGCGGGTGACAAAATGGCAGTGAGTTGCAACATCCACAAATAAATAAGGCTGCCTTCACAGGTAGCCTTATTCACCTCATTGATTATAAAAAAGTTTAGTAAATGCAAACAGGTTGCATTTTTCGTCGCTCCGCAGAGTAGATGCGAGGCGTATATCGTTTATTCGAGCTCGATGAGCGGCGCACCGGCCGCGACGATGTCGCCTTCGGAAACCGACAGTCGCTTGACGACGCCCGTTGTTTCGGCGGCAATGCTGTTCTCCATCTTCATCGCTTCGAGTATGCACACATCGGTATTCGGGGTCACAGTGTCGCCCGGCTTCACGAAGAATTCCAATATCTTGCCCGGCAGTGGGGCGTCGATCGTGTGGCCGGTAATGGGAATGATCTCCACCTCTGGTTCGGCAGCCTTCTTAGCCTCGGCATCCCTGGCAGCTTGTTTCTCCGCCTCGGCGGCGTGGCGCGCACACTTGGTGCGGGTCAGGAAATCCTTTGCCACCGTGGGGAAGAGTTCCAAAAGCAACACCTCTTTCTCGTTTTCGGCGAGTTTTATGCCGCCGCACTGCTCCAACTCGGGGTTGGGCTGCATTTGGTGCTTCGATGTATCGTAATTCGTTTCGACGGGACTGCCCGTGATCTTCTCGCGGAAAGCGGGATCGACCGCAACGGGAGTCTTGCCGTATTCGCCCTTGACGAGATTGACGAACTGCACGCTTTTGGTCGTGTAAAGCGGCTTACCGTTCTTTTCGTCCATCGCGCAGTTGACGGCCTGAACGCCGACTATCTGGCTGGTGGGGGTCACGAGCGGAGGAAGACCTGCGTCGAGCCTGACGGGAGGAATGAGTTCCATCGCACGCGGCAGAATGTCCTCGTTTTTGAGCTGTTTGAGCTGGGCCACCATATTGGTGTACATACCTCCCGGGATCTCGGCGTTCTTGACGAGTTCGTTGGGAGGCGGAAAACCGAACCAGCCCTCGATCTTGTGGCACGCTTCGATCAAAGCGACTTCGTCGACCTCTTGCGCGGCTTTTACTGCTCGGTCGAACAAGGCATCGATCTCGGCCGGTATGGTGTCTGTCAAAGGGTTGAAGGCCTTAGCAACTATCTTCACCGCGTCGAAATCGGCCAATTCGGCACGAATGCTCAACAGTTCTCTATTTATTTTGGCGACGGCTTCCATATTGATGTCCAAGGAGACACCCATCTTCTTGCAGAAGAGCCATACCAATTCGATGGCGGGAGCGGCCGGACCACCCGCAAAGTTCCATATGTTGGTGTCGACGATGTCGGCACCCGCGGCGATGGCCGAGACAACGCTCGCCAGACCGTAACCCGGAGTACAGTGGGTGTGGAAATCGACAGGGATCGAAATGTTCTTCTTGAACAGCGTCACCATATCGTAAACCCTTTTCGGCGGAATGAGTCCGCTCATATCCTTGATGGTGATCATATCGGCACCGAGTGCCTCCATTTGTTTCACCTTGTCGAGGAAATATTCGTCGGTAAAGACCGGCGCGGGGTTCTTTTTTCCGCGCAGTTTGTCCATAAACGACAACTTGGGATATTTCGGGTCGATGGTGTAGCACACCGCGCAGTCGGCGATACCGCCGTACTGCTTGACATATTTTATCGTGGATTTCACATTTTCAACGTCGTTCAGAGCGTCGAAAATGCGCATGATGCCGAGTCCCGATTCATCAGGTGGCCGCCCGCGTCGTAAGTCCACATGGCGTCGGACGCCGGGTTCTTCACTTCGCGCGACAGGGCCGTAAGCTTCGATGCATCTCCGAGAGCGGCATGTATCTTTTCGAGCCTTTCCCACGGGTTTTCACCCAGATAGCGCATCACACTGTCGGGTACGGCACCACCCCACACCTCCATAGCGTAGAATCCTGCATCCTTATAAAAAGGGAGTACGCGGTCGACTTGGGCCTGTGTCATTCGCGTTGCGAATGCAGACTGCTGTCCATCGCGCAGGGTCAGGTCGCGGATTTGAAGGGTTCTCATTTCAGGTTATCGCTTTTCTGGTGAATTCGCTTCCGAATGCAAATATAAAACCTTTTTTTTATTT
>QMCD01003535.1_pt1 | contig 16243 bp, 15 predicted proteins | sample 1821841 | NCBI WGS metagenome assembly QMCD01 (sample SAMN01991225, study PRJNA193472) | Termite gut metagenome, whole genome shotgun sequencing project. | isolation source: worker | host: Macrotermes natalensis | reverse complement strand
TTTCCCATAAAATAATTCGCAAAGATACAAAAAATTTCAACTCATCTTTTGTCTTATCTTGCTACAATAATCCTTCCTCCAAACAAACTCTTTCACTCTTTCACTCTTTCACTCTTTCATTCTCAAAAAACCTTACTCAACATAAACGCCAACAAAAAGCCTGCAACAGTGATTAACGCCACAAAACGACCTCCGAACTTAAAGGCTTCCGGTATCATAGTGTCGCAAAGCATAGCAAGAATGGCGCCTGAAGCGAATGCCATAATTGAAGCATTGACTTGTGGTGAGGCACTACCTAAAAAAAGATAACCGCCAATGGCTGAAAGCACTGTTATGACAAGCGTTGCCAACCAAAGGAAAATAATATTTCGTGTGGACATACCCGCCATTTTCATACTGATTGTGCCGGACATTCCTTCGGGTAAATTACTTAAAAACACGGCGATAATAAAGACCAATCCGCTTGCGCTGCCTGCTGCCACCGATGCGCCAACCACAAAGGATTCCGGAATGCCATCTAATAGAGTGCCCAGAAAAATAGCATTGCCCGAACTTTCTTCGGGATTGTCGCTTTCGAGATTTTGTTTCATACCGTGAACACTTTTACGGTATTTCCCGCCGTTATTGTCGATAAAATAATCGCCAACAACAAAAACGAGTGCGCCGGCAAAAAAAGATAATCCCATAGCAAGCGGATCTTTTGATTGATCAAAGCCGTCGTTCATCAAGTCGATAGAGAGCGCTGAAATCAGCACTCCTGCGCCAAAAGCCATAATGACGGCAATCATTTTATGTCCGATTTTGAGGTATAAGCCCAACAAGGCGCCGAGTAAAATTGCACCGCCTGAAATCAGTCCTATAAGCGTTGTTTCTAACATAAGTCGTATGGTTTAGCGTTTTATAATTTAATCTGCTTATCGAATTTGCGCAAAGATACGATTTTTTTGAAAAATACACAATGTTTTCAGCAAAAAATAACTAAAAATTCAGATTTTTTTTGTATCTTTGCAACCATAAATTATTAAGAGTAACAATAAATGCAAGTCTTCAAATTCGGCGGAATGAGCGTCAATTCAGCGAAAGGGGTTCAAAATGTGGCTCAAATTATTGCGCAACATTTGGATAAACCTTTGGTTGTCGTTGTGTCGGCTATGGGCAAAATGACCAATGCCATCGAAGATTTGCTGGCGGCCAATCGCGAAAAACGTGATACGATGCCGTTTTATAATCATATCCGAAACTTTCATTTGCAGATTGTTGATGAACTTTTTCCCGATCAATCGCACCGCATTTATTCGGAACTTGAAGGCGTGTTTTTTGCAATGATGAACGCTTATAAATTATGCGACGAAGATTATGATTATCAATATGATCAAATGGTTGGTTTGGGTGAGATGTTGTCATCGAAAATTTTGAGTTATTATTTGCAACAAGCGCATATAGAGAATCAATGGATAGATGTGAAAACGTGTATCGCTACGGACAGCACCTTTCGAGAAGGAAAAGTGAATTGGTCGCAGTCCGAAAATCAGATTCGTGAAACAGCAAAAAAAGTTTTCTCTACGTGTAACTGCCTTGTTACGCAGGGCTTTTTGGGAGGTGATGACAAAGGTCGTATGGTTACACTTGGCCGTGAAGGTTCGGATTATTCCGCAGCAATTTTCGCTTATTGCTTAAATGCTGAAAATTTAACTATTTGGAAAGATGTGCAGGGCTTTCTGAACGCTGATCCGCGCTATTTCAAAGATGCAAAAAAATTAGATCAAATTTCGTATAGCGAAGCGATAGAATTAGCGTATTATGGTGCAACGATTATTCATCCGAAATCTATCAAACCCTTACAGAATCACCATATTCCGCTTTTTGTGAAGTCGTTTGAAAATCCTACGGCAGAAGGTTCGGTGATTTCGAGCAAAACATCTGAAAAGTCCAAAATGCCTTGCTATATCTGCAAACCAAATCAGGTGTTGATTTCAATTTATCCGAAAGATTTTTCGTTTATTGCTGAACAAAATCTGTCGTACATCTTTTTTATTTTTGCTGAAAATAATATGAAAGTCAATCTAATTCAAAATTCGGCGTTAAGTTTTACGGTCTGTGTGGACGAAAATAAACAGCGTTTTGAGGATTTAATTGCCGCTTTATCGAATAATTTTAAAGTCCGTTACAACGACCAATTGGATTTGATTACCATTCGCCATTATAGTGAGCAAGATGTTAAGAATATCGCAGGCAGTAGGGGAGTATTACTTGAACAACGTAATCGAACAACGGCGCAATTAGTTTTGCAAAAATAAAAATAAATTCAAAATTACATAGAAAATACAGGAATAACACCAATATGGCCAAACAAATTTTTGTAACGATCTTTTTTCTTCAAAGCGTTTTATTTACGTTTGGGCAAACTGAATATACAGAGAAAACGAATTCTAAGGATTCTATTTCCGAAGAATGTTGTGATCCCGCTCCTCATCCGGCCGAACCGGAAATGGTTTTTGTGGAAGGCGGCGTATTTATGATGGGCTGTACCAATGAACAATCCGAATGTGGACATAATGAATCTCCCGCCCATCAAATGATGATAGGCAATTTTTATATGGGAAAATATGAGATCACGCAAGGCCAATGGAAATCACTGATGCTCAATAATCCGTCCAATTTTCTTAATGGCGATCATTATCCGGTAGAAAATGTCAGTTGGGAGGATATTCAAGTGTTTATCATTCGTTTGAATGCGGCCACAGGCAAGCAATATCGACTACCGACAGAAGCGGAGTGGGAATATGTGGCTCGTGGTGGAAATAAAACGCACGGTCACAAGTATAGTGGAAGTGATGTGGTAACTGAAGTGGCTTGGTTTTGGAGCAATAGTCAAAATTCGACTCATCCTGTGGCATCAAAAATGCCGAATGAGTTGGGAATTTTTGATATGAGCGGAAACGTAGGGGAGTGGGGTAATGATTTATATACCTCGTATTTGACCAAAGAACAAATTCTTCCGGTGAAATCTTCAACGGATTTATACGTGATTCGTGGCGGCCGGTGGAGTAGCGCTACGCGGGCTTGTCGAGTGTCTTGCAGAGATAATGCACCTTCCAAGTATCATCATCCGGACGTTGGTTTTCGTTTGGTACTGATGCCTTAAATTAAGAAATTTTCATTCCTATGATGAATATTCCCGATTCATCAGCCATTTTAATTACAGCATCACGCTCAATTAAAAGAATGGCGCCTGCCTCCACGGCAATACCTTTGATACCATATTTTTTTAATTGTTCAATGGTCTGTAAGCCGATTGCCGGTAAATCCGTGCGTGTATCCTGACCGGGTTTCAGGATTTTAACCATTACAGGCGCTTTACCCTCCTTTTTAACCGTGTTTGCACGTGATAACATCATATCTGTGCCTTCGATGGCTTCCACAGCGAGCACCATACCTTCCTGCACAACAACCGCTTGTCCGACATCTACAGCACCTAAGGCTCTGGCTACAATGATGCCACGTTGAATATCGTCCATATCGTCCGACGACGGCTTCACTTTTCCGTAAATTCCTTCCGAAAACAGCATTTCCGGAACAACATCTTCGATGCCAACCACTTTGAAACCGTGCCGTTCGATTTCAGCCACAGCAGCGAGAAACATATTATTGTCGCTCATTTTCTTAATGGCCAATTTAGCAATGAGTTTGGCGCCTTCCCAATCCGGAATCAATTCTTTGAACGAAGGACGTTTTATACCGCCGGCCATCACAATCTCTTGCACACCGTTTTTTGACATCGCTTTCAGGATTTTTCCCACTTCGCCTATTTTGGCAAAAATGTGCGGAGCGCCCTGTAATTGCTCTTCCCAAGAGTAAGGCTCAAGGCCGACGACGAAAATTTCTCGTCCGGTTTGATTGCAATGTTTGATGATTTCAACCGGCATCATACCACCGCCTGCAATCAATCCTAATTTTGTTTTCTCTGACATTGGTTTTGTATTTTGTTAAGATTGTATAAAATCGCTAAAAAAAGATTTTGGAATTCCCCGCTGATTATATGTGGAAGCCATTGCTTCGCCGTAAGCACCGGCAGAACGCAAGGCGATAATATCCCCACGACGGGCTTGATTCATCTGATAAGCCGTTGAAAACACATCGGCCGATTCGCAGATTGGACCAACAACATCGTAAATCTCTTCTGGTTCTGTCGAGGTTAAATTTTCAATGCGATGATGTGCGTTATAAAGCGCCGGACGTAGTAAATCCGACATGCCTGCGTCCACAATCGCAAATTGTTTTTGAACGCCTTTTTTGACGTACAGCACACGTGTAATCAAACTTCCGCAAGGCCCAATAATCGAACGGCCTAACTCAAAATGCACCTTTTGATTTTCTCGAAGTTGTAAATGCTTGCGAAAAGTTTCAAAATAAGTCTCGAAATCTGCTATCGGTATGTGATTGGGATGTTCGTAGTTGATACCCAAACCGCCACCGCAGTTGATAATGGATAATTGAGAATTGAGAATGGAGAATTGGGATTGGATTTCATTGATTCGGATTGCTAAATTTTTGAAAACATCCATATCTTCGATTTGCGATCCGATATGAAAATGCAATCCGATCAACTTCACATTTGAAAGACCGTTTAGAACATCAATAACATCTTGCAATTCGGAGAGATTTATGCCGAATTTATTTTCGTGCAAACCGGTTGTGATGTAATGATGCGTGTGTGCATCGACATTCGGATTGATGCGCAAACACACACGTGCGATAGCATTTTGCTTGCGAGAAAGTTCATTGATAACCTGCAATTCGGGAATGGATTCAACATTGAAACAAAAAATATTTTCATTCAATGCTAATTCGATTTCCCAATCGGTTTTTCCAACGCCGGCATACACAATTTTTTCCGAAGAAATACCGGCTTTTCGAGCGGCTTGGATTTCGCCGCCACTGACACAATCAGCGCCTAACCCCGCTTTGGCGATGATGTCGAGAAGCTTGGCATTGGCATTGGCTTTCAAGGCATAATGCACTTCAAAATCGCCTTTGGTCGCATGGATTTTTTTTAAGGTTTCTTCAAGCAACTGCAAATCGTAGTAATAAAAAGGCGTTTGCAACGATTGAAAAGTATCTAACGGAAAATAGCCGGTCATCATAGAAATAGCGTGTTGTGCAAGGTTTGTAATGCTTTGATTTTATCTTCGGCACGAACAATAAATGAAATGTTATAATTGCTTCCGCCATACGAAATCATCCGTATCGGAATATCTTGAAAGGCTTGTAAAACCTTGGATTGAAAGCCGATTGTGTCAGAGGGAATTTGTCCAACCACACAAATAATCGCCATGTTGGGTTCAATGGTTACAGTGCCAAATTCTTCCAATTGTTGCTTGATTTCGCAAAGATGTTTGTCGTTGTCAATCGTTACAGACACGCCGACTTCAGAGGTTGTAATCAAATCAATCGGTGTTTGAAAATCTTCAAAAACTTGGAATACTTTTCGCAAAAAACCATACGCCAACAGCATTCTGCTGGATTTAATCTTGATTGATGTGATGCCGTCTTTTGCAGCAATGGCGGCGATTCCGGAATGATGTACTTCGTTGGAAATGGTAGTGCCTTCCGCTTTCGGATCCATTGTATTGAGCAAACGAACTTTGATGTTTTTATCTTTCGCCGGCAAAATACAAGTCGGGTGAAGGATTTTTGCCCCAAAATACGCTAACTCCGCAGCCTCTTCAAAATGCAGTTGTGGTACGGGTTTGGTGTTTTGTACCAAACGAGGATCGTTGTTGTGCATGCCGTCAATATCCGTCCAGATTTGAATTTCGTCGGCAAGCACCGCTGCACCAATAATTGATGCCGTATAATCACTTCCACCACGTTGCAAATTGTCAATCTCAGCATTTTGATTTTTGCAAATAAAACCTTGCGTGATAAATAATTTTTTATTTGGAAATGAATTTAGAATTTTCGTTAAATCCACTTCTATTGCACTAAATACAGGTTCGCCGTGTTTGTTGACAAGCATAAAATCCAATGCAGGAATGAGCTGACAATCCACACCTTGTTCTTGCAAATAGTGCGTAAACAAATGTGTTGAAAGCAATTCGCCCTGTGCCAAAATTTCTTTTTCAACAGTTATTGAATAGGATTTTTGCGATAATTTGGTTAAATATTCAAATACAGAGTTAACGTAACCGGTTGATTTTTCAATGTATTCAGGATTTTCGTGAAGTTCGGAAATCACTTGGCAATATTTTTCCTTTAATAGCTTCAACGTTTCGTTAAACTCCGGAAACTCTTGTTTGGAAACATGTTTGGCAATTTCCACCAACGCATTTGTTGTCCCCGACATTGCGGAAAGCACAACAATTTTTGTCGTTCCGTCGTTGATCAATTCCGCCACATGTTTCATACGACTTGCCGAACCCACAGATGTTCCGCCGAATTTTTGGATTTTGGAGATTTGCATAGCAACAAAAATTTTGCAAAGATACGAAATATTTTTTGAAAGAACAGTATTTTTTTTTGTGATTTATTCAAATATTTTTTATATCTTCGTAGCGGCGAAACGTATCTCAACTCACGCAATTAATCGTTAACCGCAGAAAGACGTTTGAAAAAAGGCATCTTTGGAATGTTCTTCAATGCTTTTTTCATTGGTACAGCCGTGGACGGCATGGCATAATTGTACAAATCATCTTCAAAGTACCATTTCATGCCGCTAACGCGTTTTTTTGCTGCAGTTATTTCTATAGAAGACATCGATGAAGTTGGACTTTCTATGGTTTCTTCTTTAACTCTCAAATAGACCTTATTCCAGCCTTTATTCAGAGAAACGCTATAAGTCTCTGAATAAGATGTGTTTCCATAAATTTCTCTAATTGATGCACTCATGGTTACAGGCCTATCCACATATATATATTCTTCTCCAACCATGGTCATGGAAGCCGTAAAATTCTCTTCAGTACCTTTTACGGATACGTCCTCGATTTTGGCAAAGATAAAACCGCCGACATAGTTGCTGCCAAACTCTTCGGAAGTCGAGGAACTCCCCAAAAAAATTAACCCCGTACCTTTCACATTCGGATCACTAAATTCCAAGCCGTTTCCACTTCGAAAGGACATCAGAAATTCATCATCAACCATTTTCGGAAGCGTTAATGAAAACCCACCATTATACGTTGAATACGCTAACGATTCTCCAAAGGTTGTTAGCGCCTCCACACGTTTGATTCGTTCATTGTATTCCTTTCCATTTTCAACTTGAGCCGTGATTATTAAACCATATTTCTTGTCTTTATCTTTTTTACAACTTGCAACTGCAACAACTAAAGTTACAAAGATTGCTACTAAATAAAGTAATTTTTTCATGATTTTTTGTTTTTGGTTGTTGATTTGTTAATATTTTGCAAAAATACGAAAAAAGAACCAATTCTCCAAAAAATTATTAACAAAACGGTTAATTTATGAACAATTTAACACTTTTTAAGAAATTTTATATACGAAAAATGACATTTGTCCGTTATTATAGTAGAACGAGAAAAATTAAAAATAATATTATTAAACAAAAACATTAAAACAATGAACACTCTAATTAATTTTGATGATGTAAACAACAGAATCATCAGTATCAGAAATCAAGACGTTATCTTGGATAGCGCAGTGGCAGAACTTTATGGTGTGGAAACAAAACGTGTAAATGAGGCCATTAAAAACAATCCCGATAAATTTCCTGAAGGGTATGTTTTTGAACTGAGTTTGGAAGAAAAACAACAGATTATTACCAATGGAGCTAATCTCAAATATAGGCCTTCTGTAACTAAAGACCTAATTACAGATGCTCAAATTGGGGTGGTCGAAAATTTCGACCACCCCGAATATACGCCTTTTATGGCATATCTGGAAAAAATCAAACTTTCTCCAACATTGCCAAAAGCATTCACAGAGAAAGGCTTGTACATGCTTGCTACAATTCTGAAAAGTCCCCAAGCCACGCAAACAACCATTTCTATTGTTGAGGCTTTCGCAAAACTGAAACAGCTATCCAATAACATCGCCGCTCTAAACTCAATGGAGACGGAAGTTGTTGAACCCGCAAAATATTTTCCAAATGATGAAGTTGCAGTCGCATTTGCAAGAAAGCCGGAAAAACATCGTTTGAAGTCAATCTCGGTATAATGAAAGCGAAACGCATCATAAAAAGCGAAAATCCTGCTCATCAAAGCGAATTTGAGGAACTGAAAAAGATGATTGCGAAGATTAACGAACGGTTGGGAATTTAATCATGTCTGAAGATTTTTTGCATTACCTATGGCGGTTTCAGATATGGAATTCGCCATTACAAACCACAGATGGCGAAACCATTGAAGTGATTAAATCCGGATTTCACAACAGCAATGGCGGACCGGATTTTTTAGATGCACGTATTCGCATTGGTGGCACGCTTTGGGCGGGACATGTGGAGATCCATATCAAAAGTTCGGATTGGTATGCGCATCATCATCAATGCGACCATGCGTACAACAATGTGATTTTACATGTTGTTTATGATGATGACGCTTCCGCAAAACAAGCCGTAGGTACAAGCATTCCAACGTGTTCCATTCGTGATAAATTTTCGGAAAATGGGTATCAAACGTTTTTGAATTGGCAGAATAATCAAGGATTTGTATCTTGCGAAAAGCAATTGTGTCATTTATCCGAAGAAAAGCGAATTTTGTTTTTGGAACGCTTGAATATCGAGCGTTTGGAAGAAAAAGTAAACGAAATTTTGGTTGATTTAGCCTATAACATTCATTCGTGGGAAGAAACATTTTATCAGCATTTGATGCGAGGATTTGGGCTTCATATCAACGCCGAAGCCTTTCATCAAACGGCCAAACGAACGCCGTTGAAAGTGTTGCAAAAGCATGCCAACAGCCGGTTTCAAATCGAAGCGATGTTGTTTGGACAAGCGCAATTACTCAACAAATCATTTGACGATACCTATCCGCGAGCCTTGCAAGAAGAATACGCATTTTTACGGCAAAAGTTCGGATTATTGCCGATTACAGAAGGTTTGATGAAGTTCTTACGTTTGCGGCCGTGTTCATTTCCAACGTTGCGATTGGCGTTTTTTGCGTCGCTTATTCAACAGAGAAGTCAGATTTTTCAAGAGGTTCTGCAAATCCGAACAATTGATGAAGGCTTAAAATTACTTCACGTAGATACATCGGAATATTGGCAAACACACTATGTTTTTGATAAATTATCTGTTGAAAAAAGCAAGGAATTAGGTGATTCTACACGCCAACTAATTTTCATCAACACGATTATTCCATTTTTATTTGCCTTCGGAAAACTGCGCGACAAGCCGGATTTATGTGATTTAGCGCTCAATCTTTTGCAGGATTTGCCTTCGGAAAATAATCGTCTTATTCGCCAATGGCATGCTTGTGGAATGCCGTCAAATCACGCTTCCGACAGTCAAGCACTATTGATTCTGAAAAAGAATTTTTGCGATATGAAACGCTGTTTGCAATGCGGCATCGGGATTGAACTGCTAAAATAATATTTAGTATCCTTTGAGGTGAGTTTTTTTACCACAAAGGACACAAAGGAATCACGAAGGACACCATGAATATGGTGAGTTTTTGTATTAATATTTATTGTGAGCACAATTTTTTTTGCAAAAATAAAAAAAAAATTGTATCTTTGTAAGATTATTTTCAACTCACTCCTATGAAAGGTTTTGCCAGCGACAATTATTCGGGCGTTCATCCACAGATTTTGAAAGCCCTTTCGGAAGTCAATGTTGACCATGCTACGGCTTATGGCGGCGACGGTTACACTGAAAAAGCGATTCGTCAATTTAAGCAATTACTTGGCGATTCCGTTGAGGTTTATTTTGCGTTTATCGGAACGGCTGCAAATGTGCTTGGATTAAAGGCTTTGACACAACCTTACCACGCTGTGATTTGTGCCGAAACAGCGCACATCAATATCGACGAGTGTGGCGCTCCCGAACGTTTTACGGGCTGTAAATTATTGACGGTTCCCACGAAAGACGGCAAATTGCGCATTTCGGATATTGAAAAATTCCAATCATTGGTGGATTTTGAACATCATGTTCAACCCAAAGTGATTTCAATTTCGCAAACCACCGAATTGGGAACACTCTACACACCCGATGAAATCAAGGCTTTGGCGGATTATGCTCATGCGCACAACATGTATCTGCAAATGGACGGCGCACGAATTGCTAATGCGGCCGTAGCATTGAACATGCCCATCAAAGCATTCACGTTCGATTGCGGTGTGGATGTATTATCATTCGGCGGAACGAAAAACGGCATGATGTATGGTGAAGCGATTGTGTTTGCCAATGCTTCGTTGTGCGAAAATTTCAAATACATTCGCAAGCAAAGTATGCAATTGGCCTCGAAAATGCGTTACATTTCCGCACAATTTTCAGCGTATTTGTCTGATGATTTATATCTGAAAACAGCACGTCAATCCAATGCTATGGGGCAACTTCTGATTGAAAAATTAAAGCATATTCCCGAAATAGAAATTACTCAGAATGCGGCTGCTAATGCGGTTTTTGCAAAACTTCCCAAAGACATTATTCAACCGCTGCAAGATGAATATTTCTTCTACGAATGGGACGAGCAAACCCATGAAGTGCGCTGGATGTGCTCGTGGGATACGACCGAAACCGAAATTGAAAATTTTGTTACATTAATCAAGAAATTACTAAAAACGACATAGATGTCTAAACAAGAAAAGAAAGGAAATCATTGTTCATTTTGCGGGACTTCCGAAAATCAAGTCAAATTATTTTACGGAAATAATGCGTTTATTTGCGAGAATTGCATTGCCACAGGGCAAAAATTGATTGGCGAACAAAGCAAACAGAGAGAAATAGAAAGTTTACCGGTAATTGACATTAAGAAACCGATCGAAATTAAAGCATTTTTAGACAATTATGTGATTGGTCAAGATGATGCCAAACGCACGCTATCCGTGGCGGTTTACAACCATTTCAAACGGATTACGTATAAAAAGCAAGATGAGTTGAACGACGTTGAAATTGAGAAATCCAACATCATCATGGTTGGCGCCACAGGAACCGGTAAAACCCTTATGGCACGCACGATTGCAAAGATGTTGAACGTGCCGTTTTGCATTGCCGATGCAACGGTTTTGACGGAGGCCGGTTATGTAGGCGAAGATGTTGAGAATATTTTAACTCGTTTGTTGCAAGCAGCGGATTATAACGTGGCTGCGGCCGAACGTGGGATTGTGTTTATCGACGAAATTGATAAAATCGCACGAAAAAGCGATAATCCTTCATTGACGCGAGATGTGTCGGGCGAAGGCGTGCAACAGGCTTTGTTGAAACTCTTGGAAGGCGCTCATGTCAACGTTCCTCCACAAGGCGGACGCAAGCATCCGGATCAAAAAATGATTTCCGTAAACACGAAAGATATTTTGTTTATTGCAGGCGGTGCGTTTGACGGCATCGAAGCACGGATTGCTTCGCGTTTGAATACGAATACGATCGGATTTCATAATCCTCACGCACCCGCTGCGCGTTCGCACCGCCTTGCTTGGCGCCGCAGGATTTGAAAAGTTTCGGTTTGATTCCTGAGATTGTCGGACGTTTTCCGGTTGTAACAAGTTTGAACACCTTAGACCATAGCGCTTTGCGGCGAATTTTAGTTGAGCCGAAAAACGCTCTGGTGCGTCAATACATTAAATTGTTGGAAATTGACGGTATTCATTTGGTTTTTGATGATAAAGCCTTGGATTTTATTGTGGATAAAGCCATTGAATTCAAACTCGGAGCACGTGGCCTACGTTCAATTTTAGAAGCCATTATGACCGATGCAATGTTTGAACTTCCTTCCGGCAAAGATGTTGACAAACTGCATATTACAGAAGATTATGCTAAAAAACAACTTTCGGGAAGAGTGCTTAATCAACTGAAATCTGCATAAAAAATCGTTCTAATTCAAAAAAAATTCGTACCTTTGTAGTTTGTATCTGTTATAAATGCCTAAATTTCGACATATTATTTTTTGGATAGGACTGTTTTTGAGTCTGGTTCTGCCTTCTGTCTTGAAGGCTGATCCGGTCGAAATTAAAGGGTTTAACGTGATTTGTATCGGTGATAGCACCGTTCTTTCCGTAGATGTTTCCCCGGGTTTTTCGCCAAGCAGATATTATTGGAGCACAGGCGATCGAACACCTTCAATTACCGTAAGGCCGAATGTGCAAACACCTTACACCGTTGAAGTTTACGATGGTGCAGGGGATTTGATCGGCAGCGCACAACAAACGGTTTTTGTAACTATCAAACCTACTTCGAGGCCTATTCATGATTCCATTTGTTTGGGTAATGAAGCCACGTTAGGCGTAACCACTACCGCCCCCTATATCTTTTGGAGTACCGGCGGAACAACCGATTCTATTAATATCTATCCCAGAGCAGACAGCACTTGCACAGTTCAAGTGTCGAATTATCCGATTGTTGATGTTGGTTATTCCAATAATTGTTACAGGCAGGATTCCGCTACGGTCATTGTCGGTGAAGAAGCGAGATTTTACATACAAGGCGACACAGTGGGCTGTATAGGAAGCACGGTAACGTTGACTCTCGTTGATGGATTTGATATTCTCTGGTCAACGTCAGAAACGACAACAACGATCACGCCTGAAATTTACGATGGTAGCGATATTGTTTTTCAAGTTAGCGCAACCGATAATGTGGGTTGCGAAGGTACAAAATCCATTACGGTTCACGGTACAGATGCTCCTGATGTGGCGGTTTTGGCGGAAAATGATCAAGACACTATTTGCAAAGGCGAATCTGTTTTATTGACGGCGTCCGGTGCAGTGCATTATGAATGGAATATGTTCGTAACAACAGATACCATAAGGGTTAGTCCGAAAGAGACGTTCACTTACACTGTAACGGGTTACGCAGATCCGTCGTTAACGCATTGCTCAACGACTAAGAGTATAACCATTGCTGTTGAAAACTGCGATTTGATTTATTTCCCTACGGCAATCAGCCTTTCCTCGCAAACGCCCGAAAATCGGATTTTTAGACCGCTTGGTGTTCCGAATAGTTTTAGCAGTTATTATTTAGCAATTTTAAGCCGTTGGGGACAACTGATTTTTGAATCCGACAGTTTCGAAATTGGCTGGAATGGTACGCATCAGGGCGAAAACGTGCGTCCGGGTGCTTATGTGTATAAATTCCGATTGACCAACAAAGGTGATGTTTGGGAAAAAATAGGAACTGTTACCGTTGTTGATTAATCAAGCGTTTGGAGTTTTTCCCATTCGCTCATCGCTCTGTCGATTTTTTCTTTCAACTTATTGTAATCCACGAAAACCTGACTGTTTGTGATGTTTGCAGGATTTGATAACAATTCGTCCATTTCCGATTTTTTCTTTTCCAACTGTTCGATTTCCGTTTCGAGTTTTTCAATTTGATTTTGACGGCGGCGTTGTTCACGTTCCTGCTCTTTCTTTTTCTGACGTTCTTGCTCTGAATTTAACGATTTCTCTGCATTATTGCGGGCTTGATGGTCGTTGACCGGAGTTGCAACGACCGCAATACCCTTACGATTAAGTTCATTCAAATTCTCAATATTCCTCGCTTCCAAAAATTCATAAATATCCCCAATGTGCATCCTCACTTGTTTGTCCCGAAACTCATACACTTTTTCTGTCAACCCTTGCAAAAAATCACGGTCGTGAGAAACCAAAATCATTGCGCCGTTGTATCTCAACAACGCCATTTTCAACACATCTTTTGAGCGCATATCCAAGTGGTTCGTGGGTTCGTCCAAAATCAGCAAATTGACAGGCGTGAGCAATAATTTAGCCAACGCCAAACGCATTTTTTCACCACCCGAAAGCACCTTTACTTTTTTATCAATATCTTCGCCGCCAAACAAAAAACAACCCAGAATATTGCGGATTCTCGAACGAACATCACCAACAGCAATATCATCAATCGTTTGAAAGACGGTCTTTTCGCCGTCTAATAAGGCTGCTTGATTTTGCGCAAAATAACCGACTTGCACTTGATGCCCCAATTGTGCCGTGCCGTTAAATTCAAGTTCGCCCATAATAATTTTCGACAACGTGGATTTACCTTCGCCGTTTTTGCCTACAAACGCAACCTTTTCACCACGTTCAAGTGTTAAATTGATACCATCTAAAACTAAATTTTCATCGTATTTTTTTACCACATTTTGAATATCAACAACGACTTTTCCCGAATGTGGCGATGGCGGAAACTTAAAGTGCATCGCAGATGTATCAATATCGTCGATTTCGATACGATCCATTTTATCCAACAATTTGAGGCGTGATTGCGCTTGTCGTGCTTTGGTCGCTTTGTAGCGAAAACGTTCGACAAACCGCTCCATATCGGCGATTTCTTTTTGCTGATTGTTATATGCGTTGATTTGCGTTCTGCGCCGTTCCTCGCGTTGAACCACGTATTCCGAATATGATGCTTTGTAATCTTCAATCTTTCCAAGTACAATTTCAATCGTGCGTTTCGTTACCGCATCTAAGAATGCCCTATCGTGCGAAACCAAAACCACAGCACCGTTGTAGTTTTGTAGAAAATTCTCTAACCATTGAATAGATTCAATATCCAAGTGATTGGTCGGCTCGTCCAACAACATCACATTGGGGTGTTGCAACAAGATTTTCGCCAATTCCACACGCATTTGCCAGCCGGAACTGAACTCACTGATTTTCCTTGAAAAATCACTATGTTTGAAACCCAAACCCAGCAATACTTTTTCGGTTTCGGCTTGTTTATTAGCCGCACCGATGATGAGATAACGCTCGTTGGCATCGTGCAAAGCCACCATCAATTTGTGGTATTCTTCGGACTCGTAATCGGTGCGTTCGCTCATTTCAAGCGTTAGACGTTCGATCGTTTTTTCCAAAAAAGCGGCTTCTTCAAATGCGGTCAAAGCCTCTTCTATCACGGTTCGTGTGGAATGTGGAATAATTTCTTGCGGCAGGTAGCCAATGGTATGTCCGGACGTAATCACCGTATTGCCGCTTTCCGGCTGCATTTGCTTAGCTAAAATTTTGAGCAGCGTGGATTTTCCGGCGCCGTTTTTACCCGCCAAACCAATGCGGTCGTTATCCGCTATGATGAATGAAATGCCTTTGAATAGTTCCTTTCCGGAAAATTGAACAGAAATATTATTGATAGAAAGCATTACGAAATTCGTTTCAAGTGTTCAATGGTTTGTAGAGGATTGGGAGATGAAAAAACGGTATTTCCGGCCACCAAAACATTCACGCCAAAATCGCAAAGTTTTTGAGCATTGTCAAGCGTTACACCACCGTCAACTTCAATCAGCAAATTAGGATTGTATTGATTTTTCAATGTGACTAATTGCTCTAACTTTCGATACGTTTGTTCGATAAATTTTTGACCGCCAAATCCCGGATTCACACTCATCAACATCACGACATCACAATTCTCAATCACATTTTCCAAAGTGCAAATGGGTGTATGCGGATTGAGTGCAACGCCGGCTTTCATGCCTGATTGCGAGATATGCGTGAGCGTGCGGTGCAAGTGTGTGCACGCTTCGGCTTGAACAGTAAGGATTTCGGCGCCGACGGATTTGAATGATTCGATATAGCGGTCGGGGTCAACGATCATCAAATGCACGTCTAACGGTTTTTTAGCGAGTTTCTTAATGTGTGAAATCACCGGTTGGCCAAACGAAATGTTGGGGACAAATACACCGTCCATCACGTCAATGTGAAACCAATCGGCAACACTCTGATTGACCATTTCAATGTCGTTTTGCAAGTTTGCAAAATTTGCGGATAAAAGACTTGGAGCAATAATCATGATTAAATTTTTTGCAAAAATACAAAAAAAATTTGGTTATATGAAAAATTATTTGTAATTTTGTAAAATATTGTGGAAGAATTTGACTGCTTGCAACCACGTAAAAAAACGCTAAAACGTAATTTTCAGACCGTTTAGGTTTTGTATGCAGCCGAACTTTCCACATAAGAGGAGAGTTCTTTTTTTTTTTACGGTAAAAAGGTAAACGGTAAAAGGTGAACGGTGCTGCACCCAATCGTAAAGGGCATACACGTGGAAATAAGGCGAAGCTCCGTTTACCATTAACCTTTTCCCAGCGGGGCGAAGCCTCGCGATTAACCAGTTAAACGTGGCTTCGAGAGCCTCAGCCACCTAATT
>QMCD01001390.1_pt1 | contig 16246 bp, 13 predicted proteins | sample 1821841 | NCBI WGS metagenome assembly QMCD01 (sample SAMN01991225, study PRJNA193472) | Termite gut metagenome, whole genome shotgun sequencing project. | isolation source: worker | host: Macrotermes natalensis | reverse complement strand
TTTCATTTTTATTTCCTTCATATTCAAATACTGTATACCCTCCCGTAGGATAAGTTATTTTATTTAGAATGCCTGCCTGAGCAAACGTTGGATCTACAGTTCGGTTACTTATTGGGTAATTTGGCTGATAGGGATAATTCTGAACATTTTTCTCATAAGTAAAAAGAGAATTGTTTGAATGTATACCATTATAATATCCCCACAGATCTTGCCCATAATATGTTCCATTTGAATATCCGTTTATATGTGCCTGTGCTCTATAATAATCGGGAAGACTTTTTAAAGTATTGTATTCGAAATCATAACTTGATATTTTGCTATTATTTGAATCTCGTATTTCCAACTTATCCAATTTCAATCTGAGAGAATAATGTTTTGAATAATCATTATCCACTGGTGTTATTTCGTCGGCAGATCTATTATTCCCGAAATAAGCTTGTTTTAGAGAATAATACTTTATATAATTTCCCTTATTATCTGAGATGTTGATTCGTGCTAATCGGTATTTACGCTTGTCAGCCCTGTTATTTTCATAAGAAAAATTTATTTTTCCATCAATAAAAGTTATTGTTTGTAATAATAAAGAATGAGTATTTTCGGTGTATGATTCTTTTCTTGACAAATAGATTGAAGCCCCATGAGTTAAATAATGAGGAACAGACAAGTTATAAGTTTCATATACCTCCCTATACACAGTTTTATCTTCTATATAATTAAAATTGATTTCCTTATTGTCGGGAGTTATTATGCTTGTCAGATACCAGTTGCTAATATATTCATAACTAACACCTTCTGTCCAATAGAAATTATTGTACTCTTTCGCTGCAAAAATATATATTGTCCCATCTGCTCCTATAATTTTAAATACTCCGGTCTCCTGATTGTATTCTATTTTATTATTACTCAGTGGTATTGATCTAATGTTTCTGTTCATATCAAATCGGAAGCATCCTGATAGCCCCGCGATATTGTAATAAAAAACATCCTGTTCAGTATCATATTCTGAATTTCCAATAAGTTCTTCCGCATGGCTTAATGAACTATATTTATCATTATTCAACATAGGACTAATAATACTTTCGTTTATCACCCATGCGTTAGGGTTGAAATATTGTTTATCTGGTATTCCCTTTACCGAACGGGTTATACAGCCCCCTGCCTTTAAAGCCCAGCCTAATCCTACAACACTCGGAATATCGTTAACTTTGTTTCCGGATGCATGGTACGAGATTGAGATTGGCAACTCTATAAGAGGAGTTTTTATCGTATATATCGGTATATCGACATTAACCAAACCATTATATAAGGTGACCGGGTATTGGCCATACTTGCCCAACGCAGCTGCATCCGGAGATGGCGCAGCCAAATTAGGAACTGTTTCATTTATTTGAGCATTAATCAGTATTGGAAATATTATTATTAATAGTATATACTTTTTCTTTTCATAGTTATTTTCATTCTTATTTTTTAATCACGACCTCATTCACCATCAACCCATTTGCAGTTATCTTTAACACATAATTCCTCGGAAACAAACTCGAACAATCAATCGTTTCATAATAACTACCTATAGTCTTCTTTTGTGTCTTTATCTTCTTTACAGGCATACCATCGATCGAGTATAGCTCGAAAGACACATTAGCATCCTCCTTCAACTCATATTCCAGATTCATAACCGATACTACAGGATTCGGATATATCTTACAAGTCATAATATCTTCCATAGAAATTGTTTTTACCTGTTCTTGCAGTTCCTCCTGTTTCTTATCCATATCCCATACCTCTTCCAGCAAAGCAAGATTTTCAGGATCAGTATCCAGATAAAGATGATCTTGTGGCGGATAGAAAAATGCTGTAGAAAAGATTTCCGTACTGTCATTTATATTAATATTTCTCACTGTCTCAAATACCGGATAGCGGTAGCCTTTGCTGTACCAGCGGCAGGTCTCGAGCTGTTTGCCCTGATCGCCCTTCTCTATGCTAAATGAACCTTCTACAGGGGTATCAAGGATGGTCTGTATTGTCTTTACCCGGAGTACCGGACTTAAGGTATCTCCGGAAGGCAGTATCATCTTACCATAAGCATCTGCCGCGGAAACCATTGTACCATGGGTATGGATAGCCACTGTACCAGAATACAAACCTTTAGAGGTATAATCCGAGCTAATCGACTGACCGTAATTCAGCGGGTATTGCATCAGTATCATAGGGTTGGTATATTTCAGTTCTACAACGGGGTTTTCATGTCCGGTCTGTAACAGGGAATCATGTATCATCCGGTAATAATACATCGTATTATGTTCTGTACCCACAATCAGTTCATTGTCCGAAATATCCTTTTTGGGATAGCGGATATCTCCCAGTATATAAACACTATCCCCTTCCAGAGGCGGTAATGAATATGTCAGAGTATAGGCGTCATTCAGAGTCTTGAGATTACTGAAATCCCAAAGCTGATCTTTGCCAGCATTGCCGGGATGTTTATACTCTACCTGTTGTTTTATTAACACATCGCCGGGACGAAGATGGTTGTGAGAACTGTTCAATTGGCTAAAACCGGGTAATGCTACCCACAGGGACAGCAGGACGAGAATTTGGGCAGGCTTCATAGTTAAGATATTTATTATTAGTCTTTGAATTACGATTTCAGGCACTTTATACAAAGAAGAATGTTTCTCTTTTTATCATATAGATAAATGTCTCCTTCAGATTTCACAAATAAATCATAAAAATAACATAATTTAATTAATATTTAATGCCTGATAGCAGGTTTTAAAACATAAAAATTGTGTAAAGAAATGATCCGAGCCGGTTATGCATGCAACTACAAATACTCAAAAGACAAATACTATATCAAGCTTCAGGAGAAAGCCAAAGCTGAAAAGAAAGGTCTTTGGAAAGATAATAATGCTGTCGATCCGTGGCAGTGGAGAAAGGAGAAAAGAATTTTAGATTTAAAAATATACTTAAAACTCAGGTTGAAAGAATTTCTAAATATATTAATGATTATCAATCACTCTTAGCTTCGTGTTAATGCACCATCATTTTACATAAAAAAAAGAGAAGTGAAAACTTCTCTTTTTTATTTCTATAAAGCCGCTCCATCTACCTAGATAACCGTCTTAAAATTATCCATAATTATAATACCATGAAAAACTTAAAACTTATATTTTAACCCGAACAGATGTCCGTTATTTTGATTTCCTAAACTCTTTTGATATTGATACTCAACTCCGATATTATGATAGAATATACCTCAGTCTTCACCCTTACCTTAATCTTACCGTGTACTCTCCCTTTTTTATGGACTCCAAAAGTCATAAAATAAAAGTCTTACATTCGTAAATTGCTATTTTCTTGGGTTTCGTCAATAACGCTTTGACATTCATCTTGCAACTGGCTAATGTAGTAAACCTTTTTTATAAGCTTGCTGTTTGATTTTATTTCTGTATTCATATCTTTTTAAGTTTTCCGATGTAAGAGTTAGTGCTGGTAATGATGTAACTACTCTGACTGGCTTGGCGGTAGAAATGTCGGGCTTATATTCAACTGCTTCATTCAATTTAGCTGATGCTTCATTAGCTACAACAGGAACAACAGGCGCCATAGAATTTCTTACAAAGGTTAATGCTGATAATATTACAGCTGAGAGCGAAGCTATTATTGTTCCCGGAACAACAACATCCAAAAGCCTTGTATTTAACCTTAGCGGAAAAGTATATAGCTGGGCGGTTCCTACCACTACGACATTTGAAAAAGGCAAAAAATATATTTATGATGCTGTTCTAAACAACGGAAGCTTCGTAATGTTAACCCCGGAAGCTACAATCATTGATTGGGAGATACAAACACCTAAACCTATTGTCCCTGAACTTCAAGAGCTGGGTAACGGATCGGAAGGAAGTCCACTCTCAGCAACAGAGGCACTATCTACTAGTTCATTTCCTCAAGTTGAGGTTTGGGTTGAAGGTTATATTGTAGGTTCAACAAGTAAAGCCAAATCATTTACATCGTCAAGTACAAATATCCTGATAGCTGCTTCAGCAACTGAAACAGATGAGTCGAAATGCGTTGTTGTAGACATCGATGGAAGCTCCGTTCAATCAAATCTGAATATAGTAGCTAACCCTACCCTGATAGGCTCTAAGGTTACAGTAAAAGGCGATCTTATCAATACTGCTTTTGGAAATGTTGCTTCTATGGAAAACATTACAGTTCAAAAAGGAGGAGCGGCCTCTGCTGCCACTGTATTCTTTACTGAAACATTCGGAATCAGTACTGATGTAGATCTTAATAATGCAGATGGAGGAAGGCCTAGATTAAATAATTACACAGGTCTTGAAATGGCTGCTCCATTCGCTATAAGTGATCCTTATGATTTAGCCCAAATAAGAAGTGTGGATACCAGTCTTCCTCGGAATGCATCACTATGGATGACTATTGGATCTTCTAGTTATGCCAAAATGGTAATTTCCGGAATTGAGCCGGGATATACCAACATGACTCTGTCTTATGATATAGTATCAAGTTCGGCTAAAATAGATACAGAAGGAACCGGATTACCAGCAAATGCAAATGCAATAGTTGTAAGAGCCAATAATACATTAGTAACAGGTCTACCCTCCTTTGAATTTCCTAATTCAAAAACATTTTATACCGTAACTTTAAGTATTCCTGACGGAACAACTGCAATTGAATTCAGTGTAGAAAATGTAAAAATTGCATATCGTATCGATAATATCAAGATATCCGGAGCGAAATAATAATAGTAATGGTGGAGTATCCGAAACATTTCGGAGACTTCATCTTTCCATTTACTTTTCGGATAAGACAGAAAAATAAAAATAAGATAAAAATGAGAAAGAGCATAAAAGCATTATTATTGATTTCACTAATAGCTTTGAGAACATCATCTTGTAACAATAAGAAGACGGAATACGGAAAGTCATGGACTACATCAGCCATTGAAACAGCAATAATTCAATTAACAGATCTGGCTAAAAACAATCAGAACCCCTCTTTGTTTCCTCGAACGATCAAAGACGGAAAAGTCCATTATGTTGATTACAAAGATTGGACAAGAGGGTTCTTTCCCGGAAGTTTATGGTATGATTACGAATTGCCCAAGATGATTTCATTAAAAGTGAAGCTGTTAAATATACAAACCAGCTTTACGACCTGCGAAAAATCACCGATACCCATGATTTAGGGTTTATGGTATATTGCAGTTATGGAAACGCCTATCGACTGACAAAAAACGATACGATTCCTCCAATAATGATAGAAACTGCTGACAACCTGATTTCACGGTATAATAATGAGATCAAAGTTATCAGGTCGTGGGATTTCAGAGATTGGAATTATCCGGTAATCATTGATAATATGATGAACCCTTGAATTATTATTCTGGGCAACAAACCATACCGGAAACCCAAAATACAAAGAAATAGCTATCAATCATGCCAATACTACGCTAAAGCATCATTTCAGAGACGATATGAGTTCATACCATGTTGTAAGCTATGGTTCTAAGCTGGATGAAATAGAAAGCAAAGGAACTTTTCAAGGCTTTGCCGATTCATCCCGATGGTCAAGAGGACAAGCTTGGGGCTTATATGGCTATACTGTATGTTATAGGGAAACAAAAGACACAAAGTATCTTGATGCGGCTCAGAAAATAGCTTCTCTGATAATGAATAATCCTACAACACCGGAGGATAAGATTCCTTTCTGGGATTACAATGCACCTAACATACCTAATGAATCTCGCGATGCTTCTGCTGCATCAGCACTGTTTGAATTGAATACCTATACAAATGATTCCACTTATTTCAAATATGGTGAAGATATTCTGAAAAATTTATCGTCGGCACCTTATTTGGCACAAAAAGGAGGTGATAATCTAGGCTTTATACTCAAACATTCAACCGGAAGTCTGCCTCATAAATCAGAAATTGATGCACCTTTGAATTATGCTGATTACTATTTTCTCGAAGCAATGAAACGCTATCTTGAACTGCAAAAAATAGATTATCCAATCAGTAATAATAAATAATTCTAATTTTACCAATTAGAAAAGGACAATCTGCAAAACAGATTGTCCTTTTGTTTGTATGTATTGTTCCTTAATTTTTGAGTTGTACCTTAATACGACCATTCTTTCTTATATTTCTAATTCCAGTAATACATCTTTTAATACAGTTGTCTTACCCTGTTCATGAATAGTTGTGACATCATCATAAAGAAGGTTTACATTCTCCTTTTTATTCTCTACTGAAAACTGGGCTTTCCCTTCAAATGTCAGGTTTAATGTTATTATCCACTCTCCTACCTGAATTTTATTAGCAGAAATGTAGTGGGGAATCAATCCTGCTTCCTTCTGACTATGTGTGCTAATTACAGTTGCAAAGCGGTATATATTTTTCTTCGATGTTGTTGCTGTAAAATGCCAATGATCATTATATGGAGCAAAATAGCCTTTATCATCAGCCCTCAGCCAGTTTATTGCTGGATAAAAGAATTTGCTTGATTCTTCTACTTTTAATTTATCGTTTGAGAACAAATATGCATCCGACACTCCGTTGGTATTAGTCGCTTTTATATGTACAAAGTCTTTCTGTTCATTCACTACCATCGGGTTTTCAACAGTATGTAGCAGGTAATTCCAATTAACATCTGTATCGGCTTCCAATTCATCGTATATAAAGATTAAATCGGCCCCGTCCAGTTGCACAATATGCCGGCGGAAGATTTTCAGATGGTTTTTATCCCATCCGTTTTCGGACGTATATTCAAGTTCGGATAATCGCCCACGCTCAAGCCAAAGTGATGAGGTTACTTCTCCATAAGCATTAGATGCATCACCTACAACATACCCAATCTTGCTGCCTGAATAATAACGAGGAATCCAGCCATACCCTTCTGTCCCTATCTTTTGCCCCATGCCATTCACTAAAATTGTGTTATGGGCTCTTGTACTCCGGTGCGAATAGACACTATGCTGGTCAGTAAAACTGATATGATGCCCACTACTGTAAAACAATGACTTTCCGCCATAGAATGTATTAAAAGCATTTTGGTTTGCTAGTGCATGAGAGGTAGAACCATAAGGGCTGGAACGGAAACTCAGCATCGCATTCCGCTTAAGGTTGTGCCAGTCAGACATAAATGAAGCCAAGCCTGTTTGAGGGAAGATATAAGCTAATGGAAGACTATCCAATCCCTTACCATTAGGTAGCGGTTTATGGCACTGCAGTCTGAACCATGATAGGTCGCCAGCCTTTGCCATAAATCCCCTCTTCATAAGTTTTGGATCTCCCTCATTGATAATGCGTACATAATCGGCAAGATAAGTATTGTTTGTTAATTTGGCCAAAGCATCAGCATAAGCTAAACGAGGGCCATTTGGTTTCAGTATAGTCTGATGTGAACTGCCATTTCCTCCTGATTTGGAAAATGGTGGTTGCTGATAGATTACATACATAGCAGATCCCTTGTACCAAGGATCGGAAAAGAAATCGTATCCGCTTATCTTACTATAAAAATAAGGAACTTCTATCAGGGTGCGGATATTTACATGAAAGTACGAGTCTCCATTGTGCCAGCCGCCATCAGCATTAAGCCCCGGAAAGCGTGCCAGCCATACATTGTAGCAATATTCAGTCCATTTCGATGCTTCGGGCAATTCTCCATATACGGAGAAGGCCGCCATAGTGAAGATGCGTAAATTCATTTGCCAGTTATGGTTATCGGCAATATGATTTTCCAGATGATTAACAAAACCTTTGAATATTTTAGTCCCGTTTTCCTTTATTTCGCCTAACAGGAATTGTTTCTGGCTATCGGTGAGTAAGTTAAAAAAAGAGTCATAAGCCAATGAAGATATTGACAATAATGTTGCATGGTTGAAGTCGCCAACAAGATACGGTGTTTCCCTCCAGCGTACCATTTCTTCAATCCGTTTCATGGTTGCATCATAATAAGCATTGTCTTTTGTCAATACGTAGGCTCTTATCAATACTTCTATATTAGACTCTTCCTTATCGATAATCCGGCGGCTCTCACGGGTCATCAAAGCGTTTTTTTTCACAGCATTGTCCAACCCGCCAATTTTACTTGTATCTATGGCACTGGCCAAATTAACAAGTTTTGTATGCAGCACCGTGTTTGCTCTTTCGAGATACCATTCGCGTTCCTGTGCACTTTTATTTCCAGCGATGAAGTTATCCCATTCACTTTCAGAAATTAATATACGGGGATGGCTTGCCGGTAACTTTCTAATAACTTCGTTGTAAGGTGGCGGACAGAATTTATCAGGTTTTTCCTTTACTGTAAATTGCAGTTTTTCCGACCATTCAATCTTATCTCCATTCACATAAGCATATTGCCAATACCACAGCCCCGGCGATAAAACTTGTTCCGGATAATAGAAAGGCCACGAAGTTTCGGCTGTTATGACATCTTTCTTTAGGTCAACATCTTTTGAAAACCGAATCTTATAGTTAACTGTATTTTCATCAGGTTTCTTCTTATGTTTTTCCGGTTCCACTCCATCAAGAGCACTACCACGCGCTCCCGCATTATCCTGGAGAGGCCACATAAACGATACATTACGGTCAATAACCTCAGCATTGTTCAATGGCGACGGTGTTTCTCTCATTTCATGCATCAAGGTATTATCAATTAACTTGATAGTTGACTGAGCCTGTATGTTGTATGTTATAAGAGAGAACAGTATGATGGTATATATTTTATTTTTCATAATATGCCTTCTTGATATTTTGACTAAAAAGTAACAAATGTTACACTTTTCCATTGTTTTCCCATCCGTTACTTTTTGTGTATATAAACACACAGTTATTAACTATGTATAGATAATTATTTTGGAAAAATATTGAGTATTAATCAACAAAACACAATCCCGCAGCTCCCATAAATCCGGCCTTATTACCCAGCACAGCACGCTCTATAATTGTATTAACTACGGAATCGGACATTACATAAAGCTTTACCACTTCTCTTATTTTATCGATATAAAACTCACCGGCATCGGTCAACCCTCCGCCGACAATAACTTTCTGTGGGCTAAAAATATTAATAAATCCGGCAACGGCATGGCCTAGAAAACTGCAATTCTCATTGATAGATGCAATTGCTATTTCATCTTCTGATTTATAGAGATTGATAATATGTTCTCCATCTATATCTGATAATGAAGTTCCATGTTTTTCTTCATACTTCTTTTTATATCGTTTCACCATGGCCGCAGCAGAAGCATACATCTCAAGACACCCCACCGAACCACAGGCACATCGTTCTCCATTTGCAATAAAAGGAACATGGCCAAGTTCTGTGCCACGATTTTTGTATCCGCCATAGAGCTTTCCATCGATAATTACAGCTCCACCTATGTGCCAACCGTCAGAAAGATGACATCCGTACATCCTTTGGCTGCCCCAAAGTGCGCTTCGGCAAGTCCCATGACATTTGCATCATTGTTCACATAAGTATTCAGTCCGGAATATTCTTTTATAATTCTTGCCAAAGAGATGTTTTCCCATCCTGCAAGGTTTTCGGCTCCACCTGATACACTACCGTTTTTCTCATCCACAATACCGGGAGTGCCTATACCTACGCCACAAATTTCAATATTATCTTCTTTGGCATATTGCGTTGTCGTTTCTACAGCTAATAGCAACTGACTGATAATTTTATCGGCCGATTTGTCAGCATAAGAGGGGATCTTGCCTTCTTTCAAAATTGTCCCCTCATTGCTGACTAGTCCATATTTAATGGACGAACCGCCTAAGTCTAAACCTATTGCATATTTCATTACTCAAATACTCTTAAATTCTTTCTACCCATATAGGAGAACTCCATGCCCTCTGGTTATCGCGCTGGCGTACACGCACATAATAATAGTCGGTACTTTTCTCCGGCTTATCATCAGTCATAAAGTGTTCGAATGTAAATGCTGATACCGGAATAGCACGGTGGAACTGTATAGCTTCGCTGAGCCATCCATTCATAAACTGGGTTTTAGTTCCCTGCAACAGATCAGCTAACGTATAATCGAATTTCTTTCCGTTAAATTCAACTGTAAATACACCTGACTTAGACATCGTTACATCGAGAATAACTGCCTGTGTAGAGGCTGTTACTGTATTCGGGTTTTTTGTTGTATACATCTCCAGTTGTACGCTTTTACTATCTTTTCCCAGCATCTTATTCACCATTGTCGGCTTCTCTTTTACCCCTTTTTGAGGCGATGTGTAAGGTGCTCCGCGAAAACAGGAAGTAACCTCGTTGATAATGCCATTATTAATCTTGATAGAGCCATCCCATTTTACAGGTTCTTCGAAGCGGTTCCATCCGAACTCGAACTTAACCTTAGCCCTTATAACATCTTCCGACGGAATACGAGGAGTTAATGGACCACTGATACGCCCTACGGTTTGTCCATTTTTCACAATGTCGATATAGTCGATAGCACTTTCGCCTATCACATTAACATATATGCGCCTGTTATTACCTTTTATTATGTCTCCTATCAAGGCATCATTGATCCGGAAATCAATTAATATCTTGTCACCTGTGGCACAACAGACTCTACGGTTTTGCAGCGCATCCCAGATAGCCTCACGTGTGAGAGACGGTGCGAAAACGCCGATGCGCCCATCGCCGTAACTTCCCGGATAACCTGCGTGCTGGTCAGTAGAACCCATAATTCCAAACTTATGCCCCTGATTCAATCCGTACATGATTGTGCCTTCCCAGTGACGAGGCCCCATATCGTGCAGATAAGGATAATCTCCCAAATCGCTTTCGGCTAACCCATGGCGTGAATACATTTCAACAAAAGGTGTCTGGTTGCCTTCCGAGAAGCATTTCCAGTTATACCCTCTATACCCTTCCTGATAACCCATGTGGTGAGGTGTAATAAATGTTTTCGTTCCCAGCAATTTCTTTTTTAAGTCTTCAACCGAAGTACATTCAACCAATGGCGCATTCAGATCGTAGTTTAATACCACATGGTCACCATGCTCCATACTATGACATTCGTAAGATAAGAATGTAAGGAACTCATTTTCCTTATTGTATTCATTAGTCATTTTCACATACTTATCCCACCCTCCTGCACGCAAACGGCGAAAAGCACTTTCGTGATATTCGATGACCCATTCTAAGCGGGGATCATTCTTACCTGGGATATCCGGCCACATAGCATGCGGAGTGACCGATACGAAGTCGAGTTGCCCTTTGGCAGCCTCGAACGCTTCTTTCATCCCTCCATGACCGTATGTAAGGTTACAGTGATTGTGAATATCGCCCCAATACACTTTCATATTGTTGTCGGCACCCAAAGGGATTTCCTTATTTGCTTTGGTCATTGCGTTTGCCGTATTTTGCAGTAAACTCCCTCCGGCTGCTATACCTGCAAGGGTTACTCCGGCGCTTTTTATAAACTTGCGTCTGTTCATCATGGTTATTGTGTTATAATATTTTACTTCGTATTATTTTACATCATCTTCATATAATTTCCTGTTTTGAACCAATATACTTTCCAGCTCTTTCTGTATATCTGTATATTCTGGTTGTCCATACAGATTGTCCATTTCTTTAGGGTCGGTTTGTAGGTCGTACATTTCCCATTCGTCGATATCGTTGTAGAAGTGTATCAGTTTATAGCGATTTGTTCTTATGCCATAGTGCCGTTTAACACTATGCTCGGCAGGATATTCGAAGTAATGGTAATAAACTGCTTTTCTCCAGTTTTCAGGGATATCCCCTGCGTTGGATAATACAGGTAATAAGGATTGTCCCTGTATATCTGTTGGAACTTCAACGCCTGCAATATCAAGAAATGTGGGGGCGAAATCTACGTTCATGCTTAGAGCAGATGTGATGCTGCCTGCCTTTATTGCTTTAGGATAACGTATTATCAGAGGCATACGCTGGCACTCTTCATACATAAAACGTTTATCGAAAAAGCCATGCTCGCCCAAAAAGAATCCCTGGTCGGAAGTATAAACTATAATCGTATTATCCAATTCACCTATATCTTCGAGGTATTGAAGTATCCTGCCTATACCCTCATCTACTGCCAGGGAGGTAGCAAAATAATCGCGCATATATTGCTGGTATTTCCAACTTACAAGCTCTTTATCTGTCATTCTATTGGTGCGAAACTCTTTGATGCGCCGGGCATAGACATTGTTCCATTTATCCCTGGTGGACTGAGGCATACGATGATATACTGCTTTGAAGCGTTTATCAGGAAAATTATCCTTAGCCAGTTCTTCGGCGGTTGCTAGTTTCAAATCCCAATAATCAGTCAACGTTTTAGCTATTGACATATCCTGCTCTTTAGGAGCGCGGCTACGGGTAGCATAATCATCAAACAGATTATCAGGCTCAGGGAAAGTAACATCATTGAATATGCCTAAATGCCTTTCGGCAGGCATCCAGTTGCGATGAGGAGCTTTTTGATGCACCATCATGGCAAAAGGCTTGGATGTGTCCCTGTTTTTTATATAATCGATAGCTTTATCTGTAATGATATCTGTTGCATATCCTTGTTCCTGAATAGCTTTTCCATTCTCTGAGAAATCGGGATTATAGTAATCACCCTGTTCATGTTGCCCAGTTAATATGCTCCAGAAATCAAACCCCTGCGGTTCTGAAATCAAGTGCCATTTTCCTACAATAGCAGTTTGATACCCATTGCGTTGCAGTATTTTAGGGAAAGTTTCCTGACTGCCGTCAAATGTTTTGGCATTATCGGTAAAGCCATTTACATGTCCAAACTTACCTGTAAGAATACAAGCGCGTGACGGGCCGGACAATGCATTAGTAGCATAACAGTTGTCGAAACGGATACCTTCATTTGCTATGCGGTCTATATTGGGAGTCTCTACGAATTTGCCACCATAGGCACTGATAGCCTGCGTGTTGTGATCGTCCGTCATAATAAAGAGTATGTTAGGACGTTTTTGTTCTTGAGGCTTCTCTTTGCAGCCAGCGAGAGTTAGGGGCAAGAGTAGAATTGGAGCATATTGTTTCATTGTACATTATTTTCATAATTATCATTGGCTTCGCTTTGCTCTGCCAAACTTTACTTCCGGCCAATGGGAATGAAGGATCTCTTTTGATATAAGAGATCTTCTCTATTGCTTAACATAACAAGAAAGGATTACCTGCTACTCAATTCATCTTTCAATAACCTTACAAGCATTTTATCATTTGTCTTTAATCCCCAATCGTATAATTTCCGGCGCATATCAAGCAATACACTCTCATATTGCTTATCGACCGCCAGATTTTGCATCTCATACGGATCAACTTTCAGATTTACCAGTTGCTCTTTATTCTTGAAATAGCGGTAAAGAGTATATTTAAAGTCTTTGCCGATAACAGACCAGCCTCTGGCATCAATACCATCGAGTAATGTTTCTACATAAACTTCCGGATGATGTGTATTTGCCTTACCATCCAACAACATACGCAGGCTTTTGCCATTCAGGTCTTTATTTTCACCTACTCCTGCATAGTCGCATATTGTCTGGTATATATCCAGATTGATGCTTATCAGCACTTCGTCATTAACCACACCTTTTATCTTGCTATCAGGCGCTTTTACGATAAAGGGAACGCGGATTATTTCTTCCTGCAACACTCTTTTTTGATTTGCACGATGTGCACTTACGCCATCTCCATGATCACTGACAAATAGTATCAGACTATTATCGTACAAATTATTCTTTTTCAATCCATCAATCAATCTGACAACTTCCGCATCTACTCTCTCTACCAAACGATAGTATGCATACAGGTAACGGCGCCAATCGTCATCGGTATATTGTGCGGTAGGATAGGACTTCGGTACCCATTGCCGGTGTAATGTTATTGCTTCGGGATAATATGCAGGAATAACAGCATTGTAGGGCAAAGGGGGACATTCTGAAACATCCGGAACAGACAGTTTGCCATAATGTAACGCTTCGCCGCGGGCGAACTCACATATCTCATGAGGATTGAGGAAAGAGGCAACCAGGAAAAGCGGTCTTTCACGTTTCTTCTTCAAGTGAGGGATACAACTATCAACTAATATGAGATCGTTCATATCACATACTTTTCTGAAGCCTGTCCCTTCTTCGGGTATATTTACCAGTTCGGGTGCATGCCATTTCCCGGCATACAGGCAATCGTATCCTGCATCTGAAACGGCATAACCTATACTATTCTGCATCTGACTGTCGGACAATTCTCCTCCATTATCTTTCACCCCTATTTCTACAGGCATATATCCTGTTATCAAGCTAGCACGCGAAGGTCCGCTAAGAGGATATGTAACATAGGAACGGCTAAAGCGGATTCCATCTTGCGCCAGCATATCCATGCCTGGTGTTTTTACATAAGGATTATCGGCACAACTCATAGCCGAAGCTGTTTGCTGGTCAGTAATAATAAGTATGATGTCAGGCTTATCCGGTTGCTTGTGAGATTGTGCCGGCACTTGTTGCGCCGACGCAATCCCTAAACCTCCCACTAATAGGGAGGATGCAACAGTCAGGTTGCTTTTTTTCATAACGAATAATTAAGATTATATTTCTTCTTATCTACTTCTACCTTTATTTTCAATCCTTTTTTGTCGAATTGTTTATTTTCGAAAGTTGCCTGTATTTTTGGAGCCGATTGCTCGGTCTCAATAGGCATGATAACTGTAATGAAACGTATAGGTGTATTGCCTTGCTTATCGGTAGTGAAGGCAAATGCCTCACGTTTAACTTTTTTACGATAAGCATAAGATACCCATCCTTCTTCTTCAATCATATTTACAGGTTGTGCAGAGAAGCATTGTAGAAGAACATTATTTTTATCTTCGAACTGTGTAGCTGCCGACAGTTTATCTTTCGTTACATTTACTTTTCCCTCGCACATTTGATAATGAATAGCGACATTACCTTTTGCATCACCTATGGCTTCATCAACTATTACAAAGAATTTCTGATCGACAAAAAATATTGATCGGCGGTGATCCAATCCTTTATAGCTAGGATTTTCGAGAACCAGCTTATCCAGTTTCGGAGAGGTTTCCCACAATAGACATTTGGTATCGGTGCTATCGAGATTTGCATTATCCAGCGTCAGAGTTTTGTGTACCATTGTCTGACGGAACCAGTTACGCTCTGCCAATACATCTTTGTCGCCACCATATACATAGCTTCCGGCATCAGGGAAGAAATTACGCCCGTTGATATATAATTCGAATGTTCCATTATCTGGTTGATTGTGCCAAAATGCAGGGGGCCCCGCTTTTAGTGTCATTTGGGTAGCATCGGTTTCCCAACCATTACGGAATACGAAGAAGCCTGATGGCTTGAATGCGATTGACAGATTATCGGGAGGAGTCCCTTTCTTGTGTTCGTTCCTCATATACCTTATAGCTTCATTGCGAGGAAATAGTTTTGCCCACGACCTGTAATTGCTAAGCATCGACCTCTTGTCGTCCAGTTTTGCATCGCTGAACATCGGGTTTGTATAATCGGGAAAAAATGTATTAACAACAATCATTATCATTTTTTCTACTGTATCGAAATAAGAGGCTGGCAACTCATCTCTGAATCCGTTAGCATCGGCTATACTGATAGCCTTAGCAAAAATATTAATGGCCGCCAGATGATAATGTGGATCTAATTCGTACTGCATACCGTCCTCATAAACCTGCACTTTCATTTCACGATTAAGAATGTCTATTCCACTTTTTCTCCATGCAGAAGCATTTATAAATTCGGGGAAAAGCACCCCGGCATATAGTTCGCGTTGTGCTTCGAACAACAAGTGATTTCCCTGCTTCGAATAGTTTTTAAGAATATGCTCAGCATGTTTGTTATAATTAACAAGGAATTGAGATAAAAATTCCGGTGTAAAATTCGGGGAGTTGAGAAACAGTAAGAACTGAATTGTCTGATCCTGCAAACGATGGCTTACTTCGAGCGGACGCCATGCGAAACGTACATTATCTATCAAATCTACATTTGCATCAGGGTCTTCATTATTGTATTTTTTCAGCAGCAGCGGATTTTTCTTTATCCAGTCCATATACTGATGTATCCATTCTTTAGCATATTTTTCATCTTTTGTCAGAAAATATGCTTTCCCCATCGGTTGCCACCATTTAGTGCGATGTAGTTGCCAGCGTAGTTCGTTGTCTTTTACCGGCCAGTATTGCCAATTAATATCGTCT
>QMCD01003656.1_pt1 | contig 16252 bp, 10 predicted proteins | sample 1821841 | NCBI WGS metagenome assembly QMCD01 (sample SAMN01991225, study PRJNA193472) | Termite gut metagenome, whole genome shotgun sequencing project. | isolation source: worker | host: Macrotermes natalensis | reverse complement strand
TACTAAGGGCGTCGCAAGGATCAGTACTTATAAATTGATCCAATTGATAACAATCTGGCTCATTACCTATACGTTCGCGTGCCTCCGGGATGTATCTACGCACATCTGCTTCGGTGTGAATATCCCAAAAATCGGATTTTCCTTCTGTATAATGCTGAAAAATAAGCTGATCAAGAGTTGGAATAACAGCACCGCTAAACAACACTATAAAATCCGCAATAGGATTGTTATTTGCGGCAATAGGAATTATCCACCCTGCCTGACTGATACCTACAAAACCAATGGGAACATTTTTATCCAACTGGTGAAGTACATTTAAGGCGGTGCTTGCATCTTCAGCCAATAGAGTGAGATTAGCCGAATCAACGTTGTTAGTTCCTACTTCCGGACCGGCATAAACCCCTTCCGATTCGCCTACTCCACGCTTGTCATAGGTTAACACCGAGATACCTTTTTCGGCCAAAAGCGATGCAAATTCTCTCATTCGGGGTGCCTGGCCAGAACCATGTACAAGGACTACCGATGCATGCGAATCCCGTGGCATGTAAATTGTGCCGGCCAAAGTGACTCCTGCACTCTCAAATCTGATATCCTCAGCGGTCACGTCCGGCAACTGAGCTTTTATTTGATTCAAGGATACTAAGAGCAAGAGTGTAAAAAGACATCCCCTATAAAAACAGCCATATTTATTAATCTATCAACGCTTTTGATATAACTTATAGCACAATCTTTTTTTGTCATATTTACAGATTTAAATTAGTTTAATTTACTTTAATAATAAGACATAACAGACAAAAAAAGGTTACACATTTCTTAATAAAACACAAACATTCTTTTCAAAAAAGAAAGCATCTCACTTTTGAGATGCTTTCTAACATTATATAAAAAAGTGATTACAGTTTATATTCCTGCCAGCTCTTAATCGGGATATCCGTTTCCTTCATTTCACAGAAAGCCTGAATAAATGCACTCGCCAAGCGGGCGTTTGTGATTAGCGGAATATTATGGTCGATAGCCCCACGACGGATTTTGTAGCCGTTGGTTAGTTCACGGCGTGTATGATTTTTAGGAATATTGACAATCAATTCGAACGTGTGATTCGACATCATATCCATCACATTATGTTCTTTCTCTTCATCCGGCCAACTGACTACCATCGCTTTAACTCCATTATCCGCTAAGAACCGGGCAGTTCCGGCTGTTGCGTAGATATCATAATTATTTTCCTGTAACATGACACAGGCATCCAGCAGATCAACTTTCGATTTACTGTCACCGGACGAAACCATTACGCTCTTCTTCGGAATATTATATCCGACTGAGATCATCGACACCAGCAACGCTTCGCTGAAATCATCTCCCAAACAACCTACTTCGCCGGTCGAAGACATATCCACTCCGAGAACAGGGTCGGTATTATGCAGACGGGAGAATGAGAACTGGGAAGCTTTTACACCTATCCAGTCGATATCGAAATTTGAGTTATCCGGTTTTTCGTAAGATGCATCCAGCATAATGCGGGTAGCCGTCTCAATGAAGTTACGTTTCAATACTTTAGATACAAAAGGGAAACTACGTGAAGCACGAAGATTACATTCGATTACTTTCACCTCATTATTTCTTGCCAAAAACTGCATATTGAAAGGTCCGCTTATGTTTAGCTCTTTCGCTATCTTACGGCTTATGCGTTTGATACGCCGCGCTGTTTCGAAATATATTTTCTGAGCTGGGAAAACAAGTGTTGCATCACCAGAGTGTACCCCGGCAAACTCCACATGTTCCGAAATAGCATATTCCACGATCTCGCCATTTTTAGCTACGGCATCGAATTCTATTTCCTTTGCATTTTGCAAAAACTGGGAAACCACTACCGGATATTCTTTCGAAACCTTTGCGGCCAACGTCAGGAATGTTTCCAGTTCCTCGGCATCGTGACATACATTCATCGCTGCACCTGAAAGCACGTAAGACGGGCGTACCAGCACGGGATAACCCACTTTCTGTACAAAACCCTGAATTTCGCTCAGGCTGGTCAGTTCTTTCCATGCAGGCTGGTCTACACCGAGCTGATCCAGCATACTGGAAAACTTATGACGGTTTTCAGCCCTGTCGATAGACAACGGTGATGTACCCAAAATCGGAATGTCCTGACGGTGCAGCCTTATGGCAAGATTATTCGGTATCTGTCCACCCATCGAAACAATTACTCCCTTAGGCATTTCCAGGTCGAGGACATCGAGTACGCGTTCGAATGATAATTCATCGAAATAAAGACGGTCGCACATGTCATAGTCCGTGGATACGGTCTCAGGATTATAATTGATCATGATAGATTTATACCCCAGTTTACGGGCTGTCTGTACGGCATTTACCGAACACCAGTCGAATTCTACCGAGCTACCGATACGGTAAGCCCCCGAACCAAGTACTACAACCGATTTATCATTCTTGAAATACGGTACATCATGTTCACTCCTGTCGTATGTCATATACAGGTAGTTCGTCAAGTCGGGATTTTCGGAAGCAATCGTATTGATACGTTTCACAGACGGTAATACATTCATCTTCTTGCGAAGATTGCGTACACGAAGCGATTCTTTCTCTATGTTGCCATCAGGATCTTCTACAAAGCGCGCAATCTGGAAATCGGAAAATCCAAGATGTTTTGCTTTCAGCAATACATTTTCCGGAACATCTTCTATACTGCTATAACCTTTCAGTATTAATGAATAGTCGTGTATATTTTTCAGCTTTTCGAGGAACCACGGGTCAATCTTGGTCAGGTCGTGTATCTTTTCTACGGTATATCTTTCTTCGAATGCTTTGGCAATGGCGAATACACGCAGGTCGGTCGGATTCGAAAGTTCTTCATCGAGATTGTTAAATTCCAACTCCCGGTTACCTACAAAACCGTGCATTCCCTGCCCGATCATACGAAGTCCTTTCTGGATTATCTCTTCGAAGGTTTTTCCAATAGACATTATTTCACCTACCGACTTCATACTGGAACCGATAAGGCGTGAGACTCCGACAAATTTACTCAGATCCCAGCGCGGTATCTTACAGATCAGGTAATCGAGCGAAGGAGCTGCATATGCTGAATTAGGCGTCCCTATTTCTCCAATCTGGTCGAGGGTATAACCTAATGCAAGCTTCGCCGCAACAAAGGCCAACGGATAGCCTGTTGCTTTCGATGCCAATGCCGAGGAACGGCTCAGGCGGGCGTTCACCTCGATAACACGGTAGTCGTCAGTTTCGGAATTGAAAGCATATTGGATATTACACTCCCCTACTATACCGATATGGCGAATGGCTTTTTTAGAAAGCTCTTGCAACATGGTCAGTTCCTTTTCATCCAATGAACATGTAGGTGCAACAACTATACTCTCTCCTGTGTGAATGCCGAGAGGATCGAAATTCTCCATACTGGCAACGGTGAAACAGTGGTCGTTCTTATCTCTTATAACCTCAAATTCTATTTCTTTCCAGCCTTTGAGCGATTCTTCTACCAGTATCTGTCTGGAATAAGCAAACGAGCTTTCACACAATGTCTTGAACTCTTCCAGATTATTACTGATACCGCTGCCCAAACCACCTAAGGCATAAGCAGAACGTACCATCACAGGGAAACCTATACGGTTAGCAGCAGCAATGGCGTCTTCCATTGTTTCCACTGCCTGGCTGACAGGTGTTTTCACATCTATCTCATTCAGTTTCTCTACAAACAGATGGCGGTCTTCGGTAGCCATAATCGCTTCTACGGAAGTACCCATAACTTCTACGCCATACTTTTGCAGTGTGCCGTTCAGATACAGTTCCGTACCACAGTTCAGAGCTGTTTGTCCTCCAAAAGCGAGCAAGATACCATCTACGTTCTCTTTCTTTATTATTTCTTCAACGAAATAAGGAGTTACAGGCAGAAAATAAACCTTATCGGCAATACCTTCCGAAGTCTGGATTGTTGCAATATTGGGATTAATCAATACGGTGTAAATCCCTTCTTCTTTTAATGCTTTTAAAGCTTGTGATCCGGAGTAGTCGAATTCTCCGGCCTGCCCGATTTTGAGTGCGCCCGAGCCTAGCACGATGGCTTTCTTGATTTTGTTAATTGACATAGAATTTATGGCTATATGTGTTAGATTATCTAATGATTGCGTAAAGATAAGGCATTTTTATGAATAAGGGTTCTATCAACTGAACATAGATGACAAATTTCGAAATAACATGCAAACTACGAAAGCTATATATAAGAAAGTAAAGAGTAATTACAAATGATGTTAATTTAACATTTTAATTATATATTTGTCCCTTATATATCTTAACTTAATAAAAACATCGTTATGAAAAAGATTATTGCCCTTCTTTTCCTTATTATTGTTGCTAATTGTACATTTGCGCAACAAAACGATTACGATTTAAGCAACTACAAAACAGGTGATTATAAACGAAAATCATTAGATTTCAACATTGGTTCCAGCGGATTTTTCAAAAATGATATGTCGGATGGGAAACAACAAAATTTCACCGGAAGCTTATCTGCAACCTATAACCAAACTAAAAATACAAGAAAACTTATTGAGATTATGTCTGTTGGTGTAGGAGGCTCTTTAAATTTCGCCAAAGACGATGATAAACAATCCACTAGTACTGCAATTTACAATAATAAGAATCAAACGAACAGCAACGACTACTATTTGAATTTTAATAGACAAGGATTCCATTACATAAATGAAAATAATCTCTTTATCGAATTTTCTCCTTCCGGTTCATTAAGCAGGTCGAACTCAATCAATAAAGTAAGAACAGACAGATTTGATTTTTATGGAGGTGTAAGAGATATCTATACAGACAGAAGTGAAAATAATAGCCTCAATGCGAATGCTCAGATCAATATAGGTATTGGTAAAGGGCGGATAGAATATGTGGAAGATGCCCGGCAAGCGTTGTATATACTTGATGAATTGAAGCAAAAAGGTATCTTGCTCAAGGATTTAACTACGGAGGAAATTAATGTAATGGCAGCTACGATTACCCGTATTAAAAATAAAAGACAATTCGATTCGCGTATACGTCTTATAGAGGAAATAGAAACTATCGACTCTCTGCTGGTTGCAAATGGTTATATAAACAAATCTAACAGTACGGCCTATTTCACATCCCTTTACGACAACTGGATGTATGCAAACACTCCGGAAAGGATGTCGGGCAGCAGATTCTCCGTAGGATTGAGGCCGCAATATTCATTCTACAGAAATACATATGAAGCTAAGTATGAATATTATGATTATGAGTATAACGGGAAAGATATCAGTACCTTGTATATGGGTAGCCTCTATATTGATTACAGCTACGAAAAACCAGTAAAATTAAAATTTCAAAACTCACTGTATCTTTCATTGCTAAACTCGTGGGGTAAAGCCAGAAATACGCATAGTATGGTTCAATCTGTATTGAATGCATCCTATGGATGGGGATATTACCCTAACACACGTACCTATGCCGGCATTGGAGTATCTCAACATTTAAACTGGATAAGATATGAAAAAGATGACAGTCAACTATTCTCTACTACTGCCTTGACAGCTAACGCATATTACTATTTGTCGCCTCAATTAAGGCTTTTCGGAGCGTGTAATATAGCATATAGTTTAATAAGAGATCTAAATGACAATGAAAACATCAATGATAAACATCCAAGAACATCGTTCAGCCTTGGTATGACATATAGCTTCTTCTAAAGAACTTTAGAAAAAGAGAATGCTTTGGGGAAAATCCTGAAGCATTTTCTTTTTCCTTTTAATAATCTCTTATGTTCCAATCTTTTTAGAAAAAAAAACGACTGTAACTGTGTTTTATAAGAATAGGTGAGTCCTTAATCAATAAAATATCTTCAGACACTCCTGTCAAAAATTGTAGTTACAGAAGATTATTTTGTTTAGCAAAAGATATTTTTTTGTTTGTCTTGTGTACTAAAAACAAAGAATATTTCTGAGACAAAAAATTTTCCTTCAAAAAAGGGTAAAATAGTAAGTGAAAATTGACATAAATATATAATAAATTGACTTCAAGTAGTTATTGACCAATCTCAATAAGCATCAATTCTGGAATATTATCATTCAGTTACCAGCAACTCCGGCCTGTACTCGAAGTGCATTGTATCGTAATGATACCACTTCCCACCCCATATAAAACCATGCTTTTCGAAGATATCTACAATCTGCTGTGGTATACGGTTCTTATATTTCAAATCTACATCTTCTGATGTACAACGACAATCCCATTGCCAATAGTTGGAATACCTGACGTTCAGATCGATTGCTGTACCGAAACTATGTGAACTCAGACGATCAGTTCCCCGTACCTTCCGCCAGTTGAAAGTACCGCCACTAAGAAGGTACTCTTTAAGTTCGGTGTATTTGTCCAACTCATCCGAAATTTTCTGAAGTTGTTTATCTACTCCGTTTATATTTGTTATCCTCAACTTCTGATTTATAAGATTGGGACACCATGTGATTGTGACAAGATTCTGTTGTACTTCGGATGAAGTAGATCCATACATTTTCTTTAGTAATTCTTCGTTGCGTATCCGCCCCGGATCATGGTTCTTTGGTATATTCTTCAGCTCTCCTTGTTTGTAATCATAAGTAAAGATATCCCCTAAATCGGAGCTGTTCATCAGTTCGCTATGGCTTTTTTGTCCTCCTTCATCGTATCTGATTTTAGAACCGTCATACATGATAAGAGACGATCCGTCATAGCCTTTAACCCGTGAGGGATAAGCCTGCATTAACTTTCGCACCCCTGAGGGATATGTCATATCCTGTGCTCCGGCATAAAGCGTGCTAAATAAGAGAGATAAGACTAAAGATAGATAGCTTTTCATGTATTTCCTATACATAAAAAAGGATATACCCCACACAGGATATATCCTCTTCTTATATTCTATCTCTGATTATTTACGAATAACTTCACCTTTGATATTCAATCTGTAGATTGAATCCGGAACATTTGAAAATACCGTAACGTCTTTACTGAATGTTCCCGGACGACCGGTAGTAGAATAAGTAACTTTAATCTTACCTTCTTTACCCGGCAACACAGGTTCGTTTGTATAATCCGGCGTTGTACAACCGCAACTAGCCTGCACTCTCTGGATAAGGAAAGGCGCTGTGCCTGTATTTTTAAAAGTGAATTCGCAACTTACCGAACCGGCACTCTCTGCAACTTTTCCAAAATCGTGTACTGCTTTTTGGAAAGTAACCTTAGGCGCTTTTTTACCGTCCTGAGCTGCGATAAAGCCTGTCGATAACACTAATGCAAACAGGATAAGTCCAATTTTTTTCATATTTCCAATTCTAAAATTTACTAATTAATTCTAATGTAGTTTCTAAGTTCATTTAATCTAAATAATTCACAAATGTAATAATAATATTAACTAGATGTTTAACTTTTTAGATTATTTTGCATAAAGGAGGCTTTCACCACCTATAATATTTCGGCACAAAATATTTAGTTCCAGCACCTTGCTCTACAGTTGGTGGCATAGGGTACTCCAAGAATACATATTTATCGAAGTAGAGGATGCGTTGCATTACCGAATCCTGATTAGGTTCGATATATTCCAGTTTTTCAAATACCGAGTCGCAAAAGAGTTGATCCTTTATATCCCTGAGATTTCCATGTGCACAAGCACCGAACCCTACGCTGAAAGTCTGTCCGTCAAACTTTTTTACAATGTAAACATATGAATAGTCATCATATATGCGTAATTTATCATCTCGAAAAACAGTATCAGAGGAATAAGTATTCACCATTTTAATAATTTCTTTCTTCAGTGTATCTGTAATACTTATATTACCAGACCGATAAGGGGCCTTGCAATTCATCCGCTTAGTCATTTTTATATTGAAATCCTTATCTATCTCTACAAAACCGATTATTCTCATAAACAGGGAATCAGCTTTATCTTCAAAATCGGGAAGGCATCCTNNNCTATCATATATAGTTTATCTACAGGCAGGAATATTGATTCTCTATTGTCGGTTTTCTTACAGGCAATCAGAAAGAGAAATGTACAAATTACAGTAATAATCTTCTTCATCACTATTAATTATATATCCACATCAATACAGGCTTTTTAGATACTTTGAGCATCTCATCCACCTTACGCATCATCCCGTTGCTGACAACAGGGCATCCCTGGCTCCAGCCCAAAGGTAGATGTTTGGGATGAATATTGTGATCAGCAACGGGAGTATGTGAATGCAATACAACCCAACGCTTGAAAGCATTACTATTTGTCTTATCGAGACCATGCATCTTATAATGTACATTGATGCCCCAACTACTATAGGCACGTGCTCCTATCTTATATTTTCCCAACGAAGAGCAATAACTGCCTTCCACATTACTGAATACAGGCTTCGACTGCGTACTTTCCATCCCATAGCCATGGCAGCAAAGACTTGAATATTTGATGGTATCTTTAGCAAAATCCCAAACAAAGAAACGCTTCTTTCCCGAATGAATACTAAAATCGATGAGATAGCAGTATTCAGTATTGAAACCTTTCGATTTGCAATAGACCAAAGCCGAATCTGCTTTCGATTTGATACGGGTAAAAGCTGCCTGACTTTCGTCTTCTGTATTTCTATGCTCCGTCTGATTTATCCCACTGTTGCAAGACTTGTATCTAATAAAAGATACAAGTCCAACCAGTAAAAGTATGGCTAATATGATAGAGCCAAATATTTTCATATGTATGTAGTTTTAGGTGTAAAAGGTATTTTATATCAATATCACTATTCTTTCACCGTCACCTTTATTCCCTGCGTATGCGATACAAATTCCGGTGCATACATACATTGAATCGTGGTGATTCCATTTGCATATTCTCCTGTACGATTTACATACACAGGATATTCCAATACATAAGTGCCTTTAGGCAAATGATCGAAGTAGAAATTAGTGGATGCGTCTTTCGCCACCTGATAGTATATCAGACCGCCTGCCCATCTTGTACCTGAAATAGTTTGCTGCGGCTCGAAACACGGCGCACGCATATCTTTCAGTTGAACAAAATCCATATCCCGGTCGGTACGTACTGTAAGACGGACAATCACTTTATCGCCGACTGTCAGCGGATTCGACTCAGTTATCAAAGTCAAACCTTTGCCTGCTGCCGATACATTCTCTTTAAATAGCTCCTTACTAACATTCAGATCGCCTTTTTGTACTGTTATCTTGTCCAGATTTTCGTAATACTGCCAGTACATAGCACCATAAGCAGGTTGAGAGGTGGAGGTCGTTACTTCCACTTTCCCCATATCATTTGTTATTTCCGACTTATTCCATGTTTGTTTGAAATAGCCTGTACCCAGCTCTTTATTCTCCGGTTGCACAGTCTGGCTTCCTACCTTAATTGATGTTGGAGCGGGTTCTGTTGCAAACCAGTCCGTACCTGAGCTTAACAAGGCACTAATGGCATCAATAGATGCATGAGTAGATTCCCATACCTGTGTACGCTTCTGATTCAGTAGCCAACGTTTCATCATATCCATTTCCTCTTTAGATGTGCCGTTTTGTTCCAAAGCGTCCATCAGGAACGTATGTACACTGATGGCGGAGAGAGACATAAATACATTGCTGCGGTTGTTTGGCCAGTACATACCTAGTTTGACGTTTTTAACCGCATGTTCTTTAATGGATTTTACAATCTTATTTGCCTGCTCTTTTTCTCCGTTTTGTTTCAGCACAACAGACAGGATAGAACGTTCATACATGTTCAATTTAGTCCAGTTCTTAGTTGCCACGTCTGTATAGAAACGCTCGGCAGCACGTGCTTCCTGCGAAATAGGTATATCACGATAGAATGAGCGTACATAAGCAAATTCGAGCTGATTGGTAGAGATAGTTGTTATCTTTTCCCAGTCTTTATTATACTTTTTCAGGTTTTTGAAATCTTCCGCAATCTGATTATCAATATATTTCAGTGCCTTCATTTGCATTTCTTTTATCTCCTGCGGATACTCCACCTGTCCTGTTTTTTGCAAATTAGCATATCCGTAAAGTATATACTGAGTTACCGAACGGCTCGGATAAAGTCCTTTGTACCACGACCAGCCTCCGTCATTTGTAATTAGTTCTGCTAATTTCCTTGTGGCCGCATCGGTTTGTTGTTTAGTATTATTCAGATCGAATAATAATGATAAGCGTTGCATTTGCTCTGTTTCGTCTTTGGCATCAAGTACCCAAGGGGTTTCTTCCAATAGAACGGCTTTCAGTTCTTCATCTTTTTGAAGTTTGGAAACGAGCGTTTGCTTATCTGCTCCCTGTTTTTGCCAAGCTTGTATCATAGAAGCTACTTTCGGATACTGGCGAACGATTGAAGAACCCAATGTATTCACATAATAACTCGCAAACCAGTTCACGGCGTTTTCATTCGACGGATTGCTCATAGCAGGCAATGCCTGTACCGCATACCATGCCGGATTGGATGCGTATTCCAATGTCAGGCGATAGTTGCTCGCTGTGTTTGATGTATTGTTATATAGTTTATCGAATGTGAACGTGCTTGTACCCTGCTTCGTCATATCTATCGGCATGCTTTCGGTTATCAGCATACGATTGGATAATACAGCCAATACATGCTGCTCACCGTCACTGAACGATTCGTTCTGCGCCACAATACGACAACCGATTAATTCTATACCGGAAGGAACATCGAATATCCAGTTAACTGATGTAGAGGCATCTTTCTCTAGAGAGAATGTTTGTTTTTGGTTTGTAATACCTAAATCAATTGCTTTATCAGTTGCAGGATCAAAGAATTCGATATGTACATCTCCGGATAAAGTTTTATCCGAAAGATTTGAAATCTTAGTGGAAATACTTGTCTTGTCTCCCTTACGGACAAAGCGCGGCATATTAGGCGTCACCATCAGTTCTTTACGGGTAACCACCATCTGCTCTAATGTACCTACACGTGCATCTTTATCGTGAGCCAATGCCCTGAAACGCCATGTAGTATTGCTTTCGGGTACAGTGAACGATATAAGTGTCTCGCCTTTTTCGTTAGTCCTCAACTGAGGGAAGAAGAACGCTGTTTCGTTGAAGTTCCGGCGGATTTGAGGGGCAGAAGTAACCGGATTTGAAGAATCAAGTTTATCCAGCAAACCTTCTACACCTCCTGCCGAATCAGCGAGGGCTACAGATTCGTTAAGCATTCCCTGTGGTGCAGCAACAGATGCTACGCCTCTAATCATTATTCCATTTTTAGCCCTCACTCTAGAAACCGAACCGGTCATCAGCTTTTTCTCTTGTATAGCATATGCAGTAACAACAACTCCATCATCAGAATAATTTAAATATTGCCGAGGGATATCACCTAAAGCATTATTCCTTTCGTATGAATATATATAATCGAACCAATTGATGATATCTTTCGTCCTTTCAGTAATCGATATATCATATTGAGCCTTATAATAGAAATTGAACAATCGGGTATAATCTTTACTATACCAAGGGAAACTGTAATTTACAGGCGTTACATATTCCCTGCTTGTATAAGGGCGGTTAAACGACCATGCCGTATACGGATACAGCTTATCCAGAGAAGTGTCATACATGGAAGCCAGCAGTTCTGCCGAAGCGGGTTGGTTTGTTGTATCCTTCACACTTATAGTCCATGTTTCGTCCTGTCCCGGACGAAGCTTATCGCGGAATACTTCCAATTTAATGTTCAACTGCGTATCCGGCAAATCTGTTTTCTTGTATAATGAAGCCTCTTTGTTATAAAGTTTACCATCCCTCACGGATGTGAATGTCATTTTCAGTTCATCACCATACTCATCTTTGTAAGGCACGGTGAATGTCTGGTTCGCATCGCTGAGCTTTACGAAACGTTTTTCAAATACCTTCTTATTATTATACAACTGATAAAGGATATATGAATCTTTTTCCGATGAACCGAATATCACTTCGGCCGGCTTGTCTTTCTCAAATAACAGATTCTTTGTTACCAGCCATTCATTTGTCTTTACAGGCGGTTTCTTATCGGCATAAGAATAGAGTACGAAATTCTGCTTTTCACCCACTTCATTGCTTTTGCTATCTAATGCTTTCACCTGTAACTGATATTTACCCGACGCCAATGATTTCAATCTGGCTTTCAGTTCGGTTTGCTCTCCCGTTTTGAATGAGCCGGACAATACATTGCCTTGTATCAGTATCGAATCGTTGTCATCCAGCGCATATATTTCATAAGTCCCCGAAGTTTCTATATCCTGCGCCTGCAAATTACGGGCAGCGATTTTGAGTTCGTAATCACTCGCTTTCTCCATCTGTTGCGGTATATCAATATTGATAACCATAGACACATTCCCAACTGTCAGGGTATAAGTGTTCGACTGTGTTTCGCCGTTCACATCCGTAACTGTAGCTGTAATGTTGAATGTATATATCTGCTTGTCATTGATAGAACGCAGAAGCGCCCTGTTACCGTCTCCGGCTTCGGGGGTAAATGTAATTTCGAATGAACCGTCATCATTTGTTTTCACCGTGCCATCGGTAAAAGGCGTGGTATTACCTGAACGCCAATACCAAAAGCTAAATTGCTCACGGCTTATATTGTATTTCACATCGGCGCCCTGTAAACTGATGCCTGAGAAGTTTTTGGCATAACCTTTCAGCGCTACCTCTTCCCCGAATGTATAAGTTTTATCTACTTTGTCGAAGGTGATTTCAAAGGTAGGGCGTTTGTATTCTTCTACATTAAAATAGGCAGAAGCATCATCTATCTCAATGTGATATCCTCCCAAAAGGCCTGTTTGAGGCAAAATAAATTCGCCGGATATAGAGCCGAATTCATTTGTTATTATTTCCTTTTCAGCAATAGATTCACCGTTTGCATTGTATAGTTCTACGGTGTATTCTTCGTTTGCCAGCAATTTAGAACCATTATCTATGGCTATAGCTTTGAAATAGACAGTCTGCCCCGGACGGTAAATATTCCTGTCCGTAAATATACTGATGGCTTCCTCATCTCCGTCTTGCTGAATCTGGTTCCATCTGTAATTCTGAGCTGATAGGGTTTCTGCCCGCAAGCAGGAATCAGCTCCTAATTCAACCTTATATGTAGCTATATTATAACGGTACTGATCTGTACTGATCGTCTTATCATTGTAAACGGCAAGCCCCAAAGCATCTGTTTTAAGTATTGTTATTAACTTCTGAGCAGTTTTACTATTGGGATATTCATAGGTATATATTTTAACTGTGGCATCTTTTACAGGCTTGCCTGTGATTCGGTCTACTACAAGTATTTCGTATTCATCTTTAGCGCTGTTACGGGATAAGGCGATTAAAGAAGATACGGTAAAATCGAATGTATTATTGATTTGTAAATTTAAGTTATCATTCGCATTATCATTTTCCAAACTATCTTTCGAACGACTACTAAAAGAATATTTTCCGACAGGTAAAACACCTAAATCTACAGACAATGTATCCTGCTGATAGGCTGCTTTTGAAATCAAATTCAATTGAAGATCTTTCACCGGATTATACTTTCCGTTTTCTACCTTATATAATTTGAAGTCCGGCTTTTCCGCCAAAGCTTGTAAATTCTTATGTATCAATGTCAGCTGAAACGGTTGTTTCGGATACTGTAACTGATTTCCTTTTATTGTGAGAGACGGATATTCCATTTCATTTAATCTGGCTTGAAGCACTTTTGCCCCGTATGATGCCGGATATTTATCTATACCTTTCTTTATCCATGCGTAAATCTTTTCGTTCATATCAGCTGACTGCAAATCGAGTATTTGCATATTTGGATATGAATCTACTATCTTGTTTATAATTTCAGTAGATGCTTCACTGTTCTCATATTTCTTTTCCAATGCGATGAAAATATCTAATACTTTATCACCGGACAATGTAGGCACATCTGCCTGCCGATGTTCTTTTGGAGGATCGGTCCGATCACATATCTGAACTTGCACTGCAGGGGCCCAAAGCGGCGGTGATTCTTTCATATATTGCTGATAATACAGATAGATGACTTGCCGCTTATCCGCTCCGGCGCTAATATTGAGTTTGATATATTCATCCGCCGGGGCTGCCAGTTGCTCCAGACTTGCCCCCGTAAGCGTTACATCATATTCCCGGTAACCCATCGCCTCAATACCCTTAGCTATCTGAATAGCGCGTTCCATCAGGAAGTCGTACAGAGTAGGATAGTATTTCTGACCGTCGGTACCTAATAGTATTATATCGTCATAAGCCTTGGTTGTGGATTGTTTAAGCGCTGTAATATCTTTTACCGATAAATCCAGGTTCGCGATAATCTTATTCATAAAGATATTACTACTCCACTCTTTCATATCTTCAGGGACAACATCCTGTAAATCGGTTCGCTGGTTTATCTGCCACTGGTTGCTGTTATAATAATCGGAATATAACTCAGCTAACATAGAATGCAACAAAGCTTTTTCGTCGGCATTGGTAGTCTGAGCCAATAAAGCCTGTAAGTCTGTGAAGATGGCCTCACTATCGTTCCTGTCTATTTGTTTCTTATATTTATTTTTATAGATCAGGGCTTTGATCACTTGAGTAGTATTCTTATCAGAAATAGCCTTTTGCAGAATTTCATCTACAGATTTTGCTGCTGATTGTGGAAGACTTTGTTGCTCATAATCTTCTACTTGTTTCCACTCATTTTCATATTTCTTATTTGATATTTGTGCTATCATGCTGATGCTCAATAAAAAGAACAGACTAATCAATAATTGCTTCTTCATATTATTACGTTTTGTATTTTCTCTCAATATATTATAGACGGATTTTAGGTGTATTATTCACAAGGAAAAGCGTTAAAATTAGTTATGAGTGTAAATCATGAGTTATATACTTTCAACTCATCACTTACATCTTATCATTTACTAACATACATGCCCAACCATACGGCACCGATGCCCAATACACAACTGGATAAGGTATAAACAAATGCCAGCGTCATCTGGTTGTTGTTAGCCAGCGTTAAAGTTTCGCTGGCAAATGTGGAAAAAGTTGTAAAGCCTCCGCAAAATCCTGTTATAAGCAGAAACCGGAGATTATTGGAAGGTAAAAGGTTTGCGAATAACCCGATACAAAAGCAGCCCAGAATATTGACTGCAAATGTCCCGACAGGAAACGGGAACGGTTCTGATCGCGTTACCAGTACTGAGGCAAGGAAACGCATAACGCTGCCTACTGCTCCTCCTACACTGACTAAAAGAATCTGCTTTAACATAGTTCAAATTTACATGTTTATTTTTAAATAATAGATAAGCTGTTAAAAATACATTTAACAGGATCTGCTATTTATAACATTTTATGTTCAAGATCGTTTCAGGCAATATCAAATTCTATTAACTTTACTGACTAATCTTTTATACTCAAACTGATCATTACTATGAAAAAATATCTGTTTTTATTTATCTGTATTATTTTTACATCCGGAATATATGCACAAAATCTGAGAAAGGGACTGGTTGCACATTTTCCGATGGATGGAAATGCCCTGGATATGAGTAAATATAAAAACAACGGAATAGCCGAAGGCGTAATCCCAGCCAAAGACCGTTTAGGAAATGAGAACTCGGCCTACCAATTCGGTGGTGATGCCCTAATAAAAATACCGCATTCGAAATCCCTGAATATTAAAAAAGCGATAAGTATTGCCATTTGGATAAAAATGGACAGATATAAATATGGGGGTATGCGTATAATAGATAAAAATACCGCAGGAGGTATAGACGGTTATATGTTCGATACTTATAACTCATATACGAATGAGGGTACCGGATTACGTTTCGGAATGACAAACTTCGGCGCTAATTATTTTGACCGTATTCCTGTTAACGAATGGGTACATATAGCTTTTGTTTGCGGGAAAGGTAAATTCCAGTATTATATAAATGGCGAATTGAAGAAAACATCGAAAGCTCCCCTGAACTATTTCGGACAAAATACCCTTCCATTGATTATAGGTATGAGCCAGGGACAGTATGCCCGAGACGAATATTTCGAAGGGTGCATGGATAATTTGAGGTTATATAACCGTGTACTGTCGGAAGAAGAAGTTAGGCTCATCTATAACGAACAGTGATACGGGTAGAAATGAAAGATTTAATACTATATATTAAGAGTCTGTTTAAATTTTATTCAACAATAATATTATAGCCGCGATTTTAACCATTTCCTCAGCTGA
>QMCD01005650.1_pt1 | contig 16263 bp, 13 predicted proteins | sample 1821841 | NCBI WGS metagenome assembly QMCD01 (sample SAMN01991225, study PRJNA193472) | Termite gut metagenome, whole genome shotgun sequencing project. | isolation source: worker | host: Macrotermes natalensis | reverse complement strand
TTGCTTTGCAACTCGTAACTCGTAACTCGTAACTCTTCGCATAGTCGAACCTTCCGTCGGGCGGGGTTCCGCTGAGGGTGTGGCGCGAGTTCAGGCGCAGCGTGTCGAGTTCGAGGCCCACCGGACAGCTCCTTTGGCAACGTCCGCACATCAAACAGTTGTCCGCCACATAACGCGTCAACCGATTATACCTCCTGTCCCTTATGAAGTAGGCCGACTGGACGTTGCGGAACCCGGCGTCGCGTTGCAGTTGACAGGGGTCGATACACAGTCCACACCGCGAACAAGCCTCCAGTTGGAAGTGATCGAAGCTCCGTTCGTGTTCGCCCGAGCGGAGGCCCCAGCGGCGCAGAAAGATGAGCGGCACCTCGGTGAAGATGTGCATGTAACGAGAGAATGGCATGGCGACAAAGAACACCCCCAACGCAATGGAATAGCCCCACCAGGCCGCCAGTTCCAGCTCGGGCATCACTCCGGCAGGAAACACACCCGTCAGCGCCTCCCCCAGCGAACCGGTCAGGAAGCCTCCCGAACCGTGGATCCCGCTCGTGAAACTTTCGGCCACCAGACGCATCGGGAACACGAACCACAGCGAGGTCAACGCGATCCTGTCACCCAACGTAAGTTTAGTCGTACGTTTCATGCCCAGAGCGCGCGACCGGAAGCGCTTGAACACCGCCAGCACCAGCCCCGACAACACATAGAGCAGCAGCAGATCCATCACCGCCTCGAAATCCACGCCCCATCGCGGCCCGTGGTCGAGCGAAGTGGTGAAATACTTGAAAAAAATATGCCCCTGCAGCGGCACGAACCGTCCGCCCAGATAGGCCACAGTCTCCACCCACCCAACAGCGATCAACAACGCCCACCCCAGCGCGAACGCCGTGTGCATATACCCCAACAGCAAATTCGCCCTCCATATCTTCCGATGCAACAAACACTCCGAAATGCATTCCCACACACCCTTCAACGTCTGAGCCGAAAAAAAGTTCTTCCGCACAAGCAGCTTATCCCTTCGCGGCAACCTCACGAACCACCTCACGTACTTATAGAGGATGACCGCGAACAACACCCCCGTCCCCACAACGAAAGGCACCACAAAACCAGCGTAAAATGTCATGAGTTATGAGTTATGAGTCGGCTCCGGCTGATGCACCCTCCTTGCCTGTGCTCCACCGCACAAGCTCACGGATAACTCCGGACTGCGTCGGTTCGCATCAGCCTCCGCCTCAAAAATTATTTAATAGTCCCCCAACTTCCTCTTTACGAGCCTCACCACGCCCCGAGTATTAATACCCCGAGGGCACACCAGCCGGCACTTGCCGCAGAGCATACATTTGTTCATCTCGCGATAGGCCCCGGCATATTCACCACGCCTGACGAGGGTGTGCACAAGCCGGAAATTAAACTCGGTCAAATTACCGGCGGTACACGTGGCGGTACACCCCCCACAAGCTATACACGCTGCAAATTCGGGAATCCCGTCCATGATCTCGCGCACCGGCCCGAGGTCGTTGCGATCCATGTCGATCCCGCGCGGCGCGCTCACGCTGTATCCCCAGTCGACCGCCATGTTATTTCTGACGCTTATAATCTGCCACATTATTACGATCACAGCCCTCCACATCACGCCCATCACAGCCTGCCGCACCACGCCCTGTTCCGGTCGAGTGGCCGGACACAACGCTGGCTTTAAGATACTCCGCCACGCGCTCGGCAGCCGTCGCTCCCTCGGCAATGCTCTCGCCTATGGTTTTCGGGGCCGTGGCCGTCCCCGCGTAGAACACTCCCGGCACACCGCTCGACACCGACCCGCGAAACAGGTCCACCGGCGCAAAAAATCCATTGGAAGCAAGCTGCAATCCGTTGTAAGCCGCCGCACCATCGCCATTGGTAGCCGTATATACCACACCCCCGGCCGCACTTCCGGCCATCTTCGCATTCCCCCCCGCGGCGGTCATCCCCACGGCGAGCACCAACATGTCGACCGTCATCTTCATCGGGCGCCCCACCAGCGTGTCCTCGGCCTTGATCTGCAGCCGTCCGTCGATCGTGGGCGAGGCTTCCGACACCCTGCCGCGAATGAAGTTGATTCCGCTCTCCTGCTGGGCCCGTTGATAGAGTTCCTCGTAGCCCGGCCCGAACATGCGTATATCCATATAAAAATTAAACACTTCCGCATCGGGAAACTGCTCGGCCAGCTCCATCGCCTGCTTCGTTGCGGTGATACAGCACACCTTCGAGCAGTGTTTCTGATTCACCTTCTCGTCGCGCGAACCCACGCAGTGCACAAACGCGATCCTACGCGGCGCGGACCCGTCTTTGAGCACCACGGCCCCCTCGTTCAGCATCCGCTCGATATCCACGGTCGTGAAAACATTATCATAAATCCTATACCCGTACTCCTCCTTGAGCCGCGCGTCGAAAATATCGAAACCCGAAGCCACAATAACAGCCTCACTGCTCACTATTTTCCCACCCGCCAACACAATCCCCCCCTGGGTCAACCCCTCCACCTCTGTCTCCAGAAGCACGTCAATATTATTCGCCTCGACGTCCCTCACAAACCCCTCCAGCACCTCCGCCGCCGGGGTCATCGACGGGAACAGGTGGTGGAAATTACGCAGCTTCCCTCCCAAATACGCCGACCGCTCCACGATAACCGGCCGCAACCCTTCGGCCGCCAGCGACAGCGCCGCCTGCATCCCCGCAACTCCGCCGCCTATGATTAAAATTTTATTCCGTTCGTTCATAAAGTCAATGAGTTACACCCTAACCTACTATCCGGTAAAGCCTGTCGCCTTCGAAACTATTCACCGCTGCGGATTTCGGAGCCCCGATATACTTCCCCGCCCGCCCCAGATATTTAGCGGCGGCATCATACACCACCCCCAGCTTGTCCAACAGCGGCTCGACGTCCACCTGGTGCATCTGCATGCCCATGTCCCACGGGTCGAAACCGAGGACCAGCCCCGCCATCTCTTCATAGGTCAGCACCGGTATCCCCCTCCCGTCGGCGCCATACGTCGTGTTCTCCATCTCGGCCAGCGCGTACTGCCACTTGTCGAGGAACATGGCGCACCCGGGACAATTCCCGACGATAAAATCGGGCTTATAGGGCTTCATCGACTCCAGTTTCTTGCGCGAATTGGCAATGGAAAACCCTCTGTTCTCCTGAACTAAATAGTTCCTGAACCCGAAACCGCAGCAGTGCCTGCGCTCCGGATAATCGACCACACTCCCACCCCACTGCTCGATCATGCCCGCCAACACGTACGGGAACTCGCTGCCGCCGATGCCCGATTTCGGGAATATCTTGGCGTAGTGACACCCGATGTGCTCCACCACGTCGAGCGGCTCGCCAGTACTCTTATCCATAAGCCGCAACACGGCCTGCTCGCCAATAGCCTCCCTGTTGTGAAAGATCAGATCGGACGTATGCGCGATATTCGCCGGCTTACGGAACTCGCGACCCGTGGCCTTGAATAAGTTTTCCCGCGCCCTCGCCTCGGTCTCGGGAAACTCATGCCATGTCTCGAGGATCTCGGTATAAAGCCCGAACGACGTAATGCACGACACGGCCATGTTTTCGTACCCCGCCTCGGTCATCAGCGCAAACTGCCGCGCCACAACGGCCATCGTGGTGTCCAACGGAACTATATCGCTGTGATACCCGATCCCCGTACACGACGTATGGCGCGGATCGTCGTACAAATCCTTGCCCAACACGTCGCGCATGATACGCACGAAAGTGGTCTCGGAACCAGGGAAAAAGTTCTGCCTGATACAACTCCGCGCGTAGTAATAGCGGTCGTCCGCTATCTCCTTTTCATACTCCCGCCAACTATAGTTTTTTCTCATAACAACGCACGATTATACTCTTCATAACACTCCTCGATGCGATCGAAAAACGCCTTGCCGCCCGTGACCTCGAAAATGCGATTGATCTCCCCCACAGTCTCCTTATCGATCTCCCTGAGCGCCCCCGCCCCCTCGGCCCTGTAATTGGGCGAAAAACGCGAATAGAGTTCCACATCGTTCTCCACCGCCCACTCCCACACCGGTCCCTGCTCGGGATGGCCCGCCGGAACAACCAACCTCGGCGTGATGCAATAACCCTTGTCCAGAATATGCTGCCCTATGACGCGCTTCAACAACACCTGCTGCCGCCCCTTGGCGCTCTCGGTAAAGAATCCGAGCTGTTGACTGAGCGTGCGCAAAGCCTGTATAATGTAACCCGGAGTATTCCCTCTCGGGCACCGCGGCCGACAACTCATACACTCGCCGCAGTACCAGATAGTCTCGCTGCGCAACAACCCCTCTATGGCCTCCTCGTCGCGACTCTGTACGATATTCACTATCTGCCTCGGGTCATAGTCATAGAACTCGGCAGACGGACACACCCCCGTACAGACCCCGCAATTCATGCAAGCCTTCAGCCCCTCGCGGAGCCTTACATCCTGCATCAGTAAATCGAAATATTTCCCCATACCAGTGGGGCAAAGTTACAACCGATCGTAGACTTCGACGGTGGTATTTATACCCAATCGCTCGGCAGACACCAAGCGCCAATCGGTATGATCAAAAGCAGGGAAAAACGTATCCCCTTCATAGTCAGCATCAATACGCGTCACATGCAGCCGCCCGGCCATCGGCAACGCCTGGCGGTATATTTCGGCCCCACCGATCACAAAAGCGTCCGGATACGCCGCCACAGCCTCGGGTAACGAATGATAGACACACACACCGACAGGCTGAAAATCAACACTCCGCGATACAACAACATTCACCCTCCCGGGCAACGGCCGCCCGATAGACTCATAGGTCTTCCGCCCCATGATAACCGCACTCCCCATAGTGGTGCGCTTAAAATAGGCCAGATCCTCGGGCAGGTGCCACGGCATCATACCCTTACACCCAATCACCTCCCCCCTTGCAACCGCAACGATAATCTTCAGCATAACTAACGAAATAAAAATCTCACGCCTCAAAGTCCGACGCCGGCAAGGGCTGAAACTCAGCCCGCCGCTTGGGGCGGCGGCGGACTGACGACCTCTGACGAGGTCGAATTAAACAGCGATCGGCGCCTTAATGGAAGGCCACGGATCGTACCCCTCGAGCACAAAATCTTCGTACCGAAAACCGAAAATATCACGCACAGCCGGATTAACAACCATACTCGGCAGCGCACGAGGTTCGCGGCCCAGCTGCAGCTCCACCTGCTCGAAGTGATTCGCATAGATATGCGCATCGCCCAGCGTATGCACAAACTCGCCCGCCTGCAACCCCACCACCTGCGCCACCATCATCGTCAGCAGCGCATACGACGCAATGTTAAACGGCACCCCCAAAAAAACGTCCGCACTCCGCTGATAGAGCTGGCAACTCAACCGACCCTCCGCGACGTAGAACTGGAACAGCGCGTGACACGGCGGCAGAGCCATGTTCGACAGCTCGCCCACATTCCACGCACTCACTATGTGCCGTCTGCTGTCGGGATTATGCCGCAACCCGTCAATAAGCGCTGAGATCTGATCGACAGCACCACCAACAGCAGGCCAGCTCCTCCACTGATACCCATAGATATGCCCAAGATCCCCGTTCTCGTCGGCCCACTCGTCCCAGATCGTCACCCCATGCTCGTTCAAATAGCGCACATTGGTCTCGCCCCTCAGGAACCACAACAACTCATAAATCACAGACTTCAAATGCACCTTCTTGGTCGTCAGCAGCGGAAACCCGCTCGCCAGATCAAACCTCATCTGGTGGCCAAAAACACTCCGCGTCCCCACACCCGTCCGGTCGCCTTTCATAACGCCCTCCGACCGTATTTTCTCCAACAGCTCTAAATACTGCTTCATAAAAGATAATCACGAATTATGAATGACTGAACAGCTTTGTTTCACTCGGGTTTTCAAAAACTCCAAGGAGTCGCTCGCTAATCAGAAGTCCGTCGCCGAGCAAGGGCTGAAACTTTGTTTCAGCCCGCCGCTGGGAGGCGGCGGCGGACTGACGACTTCCCACGGAAGTCGGGTACATACACACAACGCAAAGGCCGGCGCGAGCAGACTTACAACAACTCCTGCACTTTCCGCCTCAACGCGTCGCCAAACAGATCTCTGCCCACAATATTACCTTCCCTGTCGATAACGAAGTTGGCCGGCAGCCCCGTCACGTTCCACACCCTCGCCGCAACGCAATCGGCCCCGCGGAAGTCGCAAACGGTGGTCCAGGGCAACTTCTGCTCCTGCACGGCGTTCACCCACAGCGGCTTCGAGGTGTCGAGCGACACCTGATAAATATCCAGTCCGCGCTCCGAAAACTCGTCCCACAGCTCCCTCATCGCAACATTGCCCAAATTCCCCTCGACGGCCGTGGCGCTCCAAAAGTCGAGCACTATCACCTTTCCCGCCATCGACGACAGCCTCACGTTCTGACCATACATATTGGGTAAATCCACATCCGGATAGCCCAATTCACTGACTTCGGCACCCTCGATGCGCTCCAACAGCGCCTGTTCGGCGTTATCCTGCTCCACTTCGCGCTGCAGGGCCAGCACATACCTCGACTCCGGATATCGGCGGCTCACCGAGTCGGCCACCATCCTGTAATATACATGGTCATTGACGCCATTGAACAGCGTCCCGTCGCCCGGCAGACGTTGATACAGCGCGTAAACCGCCGCCAGCGACGACGAGTTCTTGACAATAAAGCCCAACTGCTCTCTCTTGGTCTTGAAATACTCCTGCGACCAGTCGCGGCTCAGCCTCTCGCGCACCTCTTCGTCGGGCGCCGACAGTGCGTACAGACTCGAGATGGAGTCCAACGCCGCCGCCCCGTCGGAGAGAATGTTGTGCAGCTCCCACACCAATTCGCTCTGTGGCGAACCGCTCACACGATAGCCGCGACCCAGATCGCCGAACGACATCACCTTCACGCGCTCGCCCCGCGACACCAGCAGCGGCACCATGTCGCCGCCGTTTCGCAGGTTGTAGATGGTCGGCTGGCCGTCGGGCAACTCGACCCGGAACGCAAACTCGCCCTGCGCCGAGGTCATAACGGTATCCACCACCGGACTGCCTCCCGGAACCACCTGCTCGAGGTACACCGGCTGGCCGCCCGCGCCTATCAACTGCCCCTCCACCCGCGCCGTATCCCTGCCACACGAACCAAATAGAGCCGCACACAACAACGCCAACACTGCAAACGCCCTCGCCCCACGACGCTGACCCGCCCGCGGATTATTCTTGCCGCCCTTACCCGCACCCTTCTTTCCGCCGTGCGGCACAGGCATCTTGTACTCGCTCTTCAGGTTGCCCAGCGCCTGTTCGTCTATGGCCAGACCGCCCCGCGAGATACGCTTGATATCACCGATGATCACCTCGTTATTGGGGTGCTCCTGATTATACTCATAGCTTTTAGTCCGCATATAACGCGCGATATCCTCCAGCGTCGCCTCGACAGCGGCAGCATCCGGATTGTCCTTCAACGAATTGATCATCCGTTCCACGTTCTTGCCGTAATGCTTGAACATTATGTTCTTCTTCGGGTACTCCAACTTATCCGGCTGTGGCCTCAAATCTTTCCTGGTCGGAATCGGATAGGGCGAATCGACATCCAAGTCAAAATCGGCCATAATAAAGAGGTGATCCCACAACTTATGCGCAATATCACTCGTATCCCTGAGCAGCGGATTGATATTCCCCATCACGTCGATCACGATATGCGCCTGCCGAGTCCTCTCGGTACGATCCTCGATAGTACTCAAATAATCGACCATTTCGTGAATATGCCGTCCGTACTCGGGCAAAAACATCTTCCGCCGCGTGTAATTATAATTTTTATCCATCGATTCCATCCACCGGAAATATAAGAGTCACGTAAAAATAAAATAGAGAAAAACAACAAGAAAAATAGCAAAAAAAGCCCAAAAAATGTGCCTCGAAGTCAAAAACCGCACCCAATCTGCCTCATCTAAAAAATAAACAGCACGATATTTGGAGTTGAAAAAATCTTTGTCTAACTTCGTGCAAAGTTATATGCTTTTTTGCAATTTACAAAGCAGCTTTCCCAATGCCGAGGATTTTGATCATGGACGCCTCGCGCGGCATTCGAAACACGCTGCGGGAGCGCTTGGAGTACGAGAAGTACAATGTCGAGACCGCCGCCACCCACGAGGAGGCGATGGAGAAGGTAGAGGCTTTTCGTCCTAACCTCGTGTTGTGTGATTGCAGTTGTGATCACAACTACGGGTGTCCGTTCATTGTCATGTCGGACGACACCTCTGTTCAGAACGCGGTTGAGAGTGTGAGGGCGGGCGCGTTCGACTTCGTGACGAAGCCGATCGACATGAATTATCTGTTGGGGTCGATCAAAAAGGCGCTCAGTACGACCGATGCTCCGGCAGCTCCGGAGACGCCCGAGTTGCCGGCGCCGAAGGTTATTTCTAAGAAGACTTCCCAGGTGGGGATACAGGAGATCATTGGCGAGTCGCAGAAGATCAATCATGTCAAGTTGTTGATAGACCGTGTGGCGCCGTCGGATGCACGCGTTCTTATTACGGGGGAAAATGGGACGGGGAAGGAGCTGGTGGCGTACTGGCTGCACAACAAGAGTAAGCGCAGCAAGGGGCCGTTCGTGCCGGTGAATTGCGCTTCCATTCCATCGGAGCTTATCGAGAGTGAGCTGTTCGGGCACGAGAAGGGGGCGTTTACCTCTGCGATCAAACAACGCAAAGGGAAGTTCGAGCAGGCTGGCGGTGGAACGTTGTTTATGGATGAAATAGGGGATATGAGCCTGTCTGCTCAGGCGAAGGTACTGCGGGCGTTGCAGGAGAGCCGGATCAGTCGCGTGGGGAGCGACCAGGATATCACGGTGGACGTGCGGGTGGTGGCGGCGACGAACAAGAATCTGAAGGAGGAGATCGCCAAGGGTAATTTCAGGGAGGATTTGTATCATCGGCTTAGTGTTATTATCATTCATGTGCCGCCGCTGCGGGAACGCGAGGGCGATGTGTCGATTCTGGCGGAACATTTTGTGGACCTGATTTGCAGAGAGAACGGGATCAGTCGCAAGAACATTTCGGCCGACGGGTTGGCCATTTTGGAGAGCATGCCGTGGACGGGCAATATCCGCGAGCTGAGGAATGTTGTCGAGCGGCTGGTTATTCTTGGGGGCGAGGAGATCTCGGCTGACGACATCACGGCCTATGTGACGGAGTTTGTGTAGGTTGTGGGTCTTTGTGCCTGTCTATCTATCTGTTTTTTGTAGTCTTTGTTTTGTCGGGGTTGTGCGGTGGCGGGGTTGGCAAGGTTGTTGCTTTACTCTTCTCTTACCTGTTTGATGTACCTAAATCGGGAAAGGAGGCTTGCTATGAAAAGGACTATTCTTCTTGTTGTTTTATTCTCTTTTTTTCTATTTCCTTCTGTTGTTTTTGCCCAGCCGTCTGTCGAGGAGGTGGCGGAGACTTCGGCCATAGAGTGGTTTTTGGTTCCGGAGCGTGCGTCGCATCTGACCGCCATCGAGCATGACCTCTCTTTCGACAGCCACACTTTGCCCGATTCGGTGTTCCAGTGGGACAAGATGCGTGCGCGGGTGGCGATGCTCGACTCGATCCGCATGGGTCAGCCGTCGCAGTGGGCGCTGATCCGTAATCGCAGGAACGAACGGGGCCAGGCGCCGCTGGTGAAGGAGTGGAGCAATAATGAATATAGAACCGCGACGGACCGGCGGGGCGTTGAGCGCTATCAGTCTGTGCCTCTGTACACGGCGGATGATGTGGAGAACGGCGACGCGCCGGAACTTTACGGGCGCGACGGGTCGCTGGTCAAGTTGCTGGGGATGAGTGCCGACTCGACTTATTACAGATTGGAGTGTTTCAACACGCCGGGGGTGTGGTACGTGCCCGAGAAGTATGTCAAACACCTGCCTGACGACGTCGACTTCGGCCGCGTGGTGATGGTCGACCGCAGTCGTCAAAATATTGCAACGTTGGAGAGGGAGGATTATGGCCGCTGGGTGGTGCGCAGTCAGAACCCGTGCACAACGGGGCTGCACAACCCGCCTTACGCCCATCCGACGCCCGAGGGGATGTTTGTGGTGCAGGAAAAGCTGGTGAAGATGTTCTACACGGGCGACGGCAACTCCACGATCGTGGGATACGCACCGTGGGCCAGTCGGTTTACCAATGGGGCCTATTTGCACGGCGTGCCGACCAATAGTCCGAATGGCGCCATAATCGAGTACTCGGGCACTCTGGGCACCACTCCACGGTCGCACGAGTGTGTGCGCAACGCGTCGTCCCACGCCAAATTCATCTACGACTGGGCCACACCGGACAACTCCTTAGTGTTCGTGTTCGATTAGTCCGTGGTTCGGGTGACACAATATTCAGCGTACTTTTCGCGTTTTAGAAAAGTATGTTGAAACTGTTTTTTGCCCTTTTTCTTTTTAGCCCGAACCCCAATTTGGCCCTTTACCACGAACTCGACCTGGCCGACCAGGTGTCGTACGAGGCGTTCGAGGCGGCCATGGAGAGTTACGACCGTGTGGCATCTACCGCAAGTAACGGCGCCCACGCGACGAACGGTGCCGACGGTAGCGGAGCCGCCTGCCGCAGGAAAGATATCCTGACGTTGATCGACTTCACCAAGCCGTCGACCGAGCCGCGATTGTGGGTCATCGACATGGCTGCGCGGCGGGTACTTATCACCTCCCACGTGGCGCACGGGCGGGGCAGCGGCGATAATTTCGCCACCTCGTTCTCGAACGAAAGCGGCTCGCACAAGAGTTCGCTGGGGGTCTATCTGACGGAGAACACGTATAATGGAGGCAACGGTTACTCGCTGGTGTTGAATGGTTTGGAGCCGGGTGTGAACGACAACGCGAAGTCTCGTGCGGTTGTTGTCCATGGAGCGGACTATGCCGATCCGGCGTTGGCGGCTGTGCAGGGACGACTGGGTCGATCGTTGGGTTGTCCGGCTTTGCCTCGGGCGGTGACTCGCGAGGTTATCGACACGATCAAGGACGGCTCGGTGCTCTACATCTACGGCCGAACCAGCTAATCGGTTTGTCTCTGTTTGTTGTTGCTGTTTGATTCTTGCTTGTTGCTGCTTTGTGTTTATTGTCTATTGAGTTGTTGTTCTCTCTCTATCTATATATATCAGGAACGTACACAACGGATAGATTGAGCTCCGAGTTTAGAGTTATTAGTTATGCGGCCGGAGGTGTAGGTGCCGCTGGAGAAGCGTAGAATCCAGGCATCTGAGGTAATTGTCGAATACTGCAAGGCGGACCAGAAATAACCGGCCGTGCCGTAATAGTAGGCAGCGCCGGAGGAACTATCGCGCCGATCGGTGTTAGGGAAGAATAGTTTCTTAGTTATATCGCCTCCATTAGGTGTAACCGTCAAACCATCATCCGCAGAGCCGTTCGCAGTATTCTTCCACGACACAGCCGTATAACCACCAGCAGCTCCATCACCATCATAAGTACCCGAACCATTCCAAGAAGAATCGATCAAATCCGCAGGGCGAGCAAAGCGACGTCAAGCAGCGAAGCTCTATGCGAGTCGGGTGAGGGAGCGGATGTTTTCGATGAGCATCGACACGGCCACGGAGTTGAATCCGCCCTCGGGTATGATGACGTCCGCCCAGCGCTTGCTCGGCTCCACGAACTCCTCGTGCATCGGCTTCACGGTGTCGAGGTACTGGCCGATGACCGACTCCATGGTCCGCCCGCGATCCAACACGTCGCGCAAGATCCGCCGCGCCAGCCTCACATCCGCGTCAGTATCCACAAACACCTTAATATCCATCAGGTCGCGCAGCTCGGCGTTCTCGAAAATAAGTATCCCGTCCACAATCACCACCCGCGACGGCTTCACGAGCACGGTCTGGGTCGTCCGATCATGCTCCACGAACGAGTACACCGGCATCTCGACCGGCACCCCGCTCTTGAGTTCCCTCAAATGCTGCACCAACATAGCAGTATCGAACGCGCCCGGATGATCATAGTTCAAACGCGCACGCTCCTCCAGCGTCATATCCGGATGAGCTTTATAGTAGCTGTCGTGGGCCAACATGGCCACACTCGCGTTCTTGCCGGCAGCAGGTTCACCCACAGTAGAATCAGCACCAGTCGCCGCACAGCCGATAGGATCACCCACAGGACTCCCGCAATCAGAGCCGCAAAACGCCTCCAACAACTTGCGCACCAGCGTACTCTTGCCCGAGCCCGAGCCCCCCGCAACACCTATGATCGTAACTTTCATAATTCAAGAACAGCCGTCGAACCAGCCACAACAACAGCAGCAAAATAACCAGCCACAACAACAGCCAACAAAATACCCCTAAGCGTCGATGTTGGCATACCGCGCATTAGCCTCGATAAACTCGCGGCGGGGCGGCACATCGTCGCCCATCAGCATGGAGAAAATCCTGTCCGCCTCAGTCGCATTCTCCACCGTCACCTGCCTCAGGATCCTCGTCCCCGGGTTCATGGTGGTGTCCCACAACTGCTCGGCGTTCATCTCCCCGAGACCTTTGTAGCGCTGAATATGCACGCCCTTGCCGCCGAACTCCTCGACAACAGCCTCGCGCTCCTCCTCCGACCAACAATATTTCTCCTTATTACCCCTCTTAACCAAATATAAAGGAGGAGTAGCAATATACACATGCCCACCGTCGATAAGCTGCCGCATCTTGCGGAAGAAGAAGGTCAGCATCAACGTCGCAATATGGCTGCCGTCGACGTCGGCATCGGTCATAATTATGATCTTCCCATACCTCAACTTCTCAAGATTCAGCGCCTTGGAGTCCTCCTCGGTACCCACCGTAACGCCAATAGCGGTGAACATATTCTTGATCTCCTCGTTCTCCCACATCTTGTGTTCCTGGGCTTTTTCGATATTCAATATCTTACCGCGGAGCGGCATAATGGCCTGAAAAACCCTGTCGCGCCCCTGCTTGGCGGTACCACCTGCCGAGTCACCCTCGACGAAGAAAATCTCGGTCTTATTCCTGTCCCGCGACGAGCAGTCGGCCAACTTTCCGGGCAGCCCCACGCCACTCATCACAGTCTTGCGCTGCACCAACTCCCTCGCATTCCGCGCCGCATACCTCGCCGTGGCGGCCAGGATCACCTTCTGAACGATAGCTCTCGCATCCTTCGGGTTCTCCTCCAGATAGTGCCCCAGCGCCTGCGCCAATGCACTGTCTACGGCCGTGGCAACCTCACTATTCCCCAGCTTGGTCTTGGTCTGGCCCTCGAACTGCGGCTCGGCGACTTTCACGGAAACGACGGCAGTCAAACCCTCCCGGAAGTCATCTCCGGCAATCTCAAACTTGAGCTTCGACAACATCCCACTCTCGTCCGCATATTTCTTAAGAGTCCTCGTAAGAGCCCTCCTAAAACCGGTCATATGCGTCCCCCCTTCAATAGTATTAATGTTATTCACATACGAATGAACATTCTCGCTGAAGCCGGTATTATACTGCATAGCCACCTCGACAGGCACGCCATCTTTCTCGGTATCCAAATAAATAACATCCTCGATCAACTTCTCGCGATTGGCATCCAGATACTGCACAAACTCTTTCAACCCACCCTCGGAGTAAAAAGTCTCATGGCGTGACACACCACCATCTTCGGCCCTCAAATCGGTCAGGCTCATTCGGATCCCCTTGTTCAGGAACGCCAGCTCGCGCAGCCTCGCCGCAAGTATGTCATACTCATACTTCGTAACGCTAAAAATCGTCCCATCGGGATGAAACGTAATCTTCGTCCCAGTGGTCGTAGCCTCGCCCACAACCTCCATCTTCGAGGTCGGCGCCCCTATACTATATGTCTGCCTATACACCTTCCCATCCCTGCGCACCTCGGCCACAAAATGATCACTCAGCGCATTAACACAGCTCATCCCAACCCCATGCAGACCCCCGGAAACTTTATAACTATCCTTCGAGAACTTACCCCCCGCGTGCAACACGGTCAACACCACCTCCAGCGCACTCTTACCCTCCTTTTCATGAAAATCAACAGGAATCCCACGCCCGTTATCCTCGACAGTAACAGAGTCGTCCGCATTAATCGTCACCTTAATGTCACTGGCATACCCCGCCAGTGCCTCGTCGATCGAGTTGTCGACGATCTCATACACCAAATGGTGCAACCCTTTAACCCCAATATCGCCGATATACATGGCCGGCCTCTTGCGCACAGCCTCCAAACCCTCCAGCACCTGAATGCTGGACGCCGAATACTCCTCTTGCTTAATATCTTTCACTTCACTCATATCTCGTAGAATAACAAAAAAATAGCCAATAGAATAACTCAACAATAGTCTAACCAAAAATAACCCCTATGTCCAATTCCTCGATACACCCGCGATCGAACCGCACAGTTCTGGACGGACACAACTGGATATTGGCCACATTGTGCGTGGACATCACGATCGCACACCCGTCGGCCGCAATCCCCTGAAACAGCCTCATGATTTCATCTCCCGCCTCGGGATCCAAATTCCCTGTCGGCTCGTCGGCCAGTATCACAACCGGATCGTTCAGCAGCGCCCTGGCAATCGCCAGCCTCTGCTGCTCCCCTCCAGACAACTCGAACGGCATCTTGTACTCCTTGTTCCTCAGCCCCACCTTCTCCAACACCTCGCGCGCCTTAGCGACCATCGCACCTCGTTCCCGCCACCCCGTCGCCCGCAACACAAAAAGTAAATTATCCGCAACACTGCGGTCCATCAACAGCTGATAGTCCTGAAACACGATCCCGAGTTTCCTGCGCAAATACGGCACATCCTTCCTCCGAATCGCCCCCAAATCGAACCCGGCCACCATGCGCAGGGTGGTGGTTTTGCCGCAGCCGGAAGGCCCCAGCAGCGTCACGAGGTCTCCGGGCTTGACGGTAAAGTTCGCGTCACGCACCGCGACAATATCAGGACGCGCGGCTTGTCCCCGGCGGCTTTGCGTATTTTTGAATATCTTGCTAACGCCTTCCAAACTTACGGAAACGCTCTTTTTTTTTGTCATACCGGCTGTTCCTTTTTTTGCTCCAATTCAATTGCCTGTCGCGCTTTTTTTACCCGTCACGCGAAACGTCATCTGATTATGCTCTTTTCCGTCATGCCCCGGTCGCGCACCACAAGCTGCATCACGCCGAACGCCGCCAACACAATAATGATCAATACCGTGGAAAGCACGCTGGCTAGGCCGAAACGAAGATTTTCCGAAAAATTGTATATTTGCACCGTCAAGTGATACCAGCGGGCGGAAATCAGAAAAATAACCGCGCTGACCGCCGTCATCGATCTAACAAAAGTATACGACATACTAGTCAAAAAAGCCGGGCGGATAAGGGGCAGCGCAACCGATGTAAATACTTTGGACATATCCGCGCCCAAATCCTGCGCCGCTTCTTCTATAGAAGGATCGATTTGTCTCAGGCTTGCCGCGCCGGTCTCAAGTCCGACAGGAAGCTCTCGGATAACATAATTGATCACGATGATCGCGGCTGTTCCCACAAGTAAAAGCGGCGGCTTGTTAAATGCCAAAAAATAGGAAATGCCCAAAAGCGTTCCGGGCACGGCGAACGGAGTCATCAGCAGAACTTCCAGAAACCGCTTGCCGAAAAAAGTACGCCGCACGACAATAAGCGCCGCCGCCATTGCGATAATTCCCGCGATGGGAGTCGCCACAGCCGCCAGCGTCACGGTATTGGCGATAGACTGCCAGCCGCGAGAAAGAGCTTCGCCGATATTCGCCGTGGTAAACGAATAGTCAATGCCCCAGTTTTTTACAAAACAGCCCGCGACAATTGTTCCGTACAAACTCACAATAAAAACAAGGCAGATAACCACAAAAACAGTCATGGCGATTCGCGCCGGTTTTGAGGCAAGCTCGGCAAGCCGCGCCGACGGTTTGCCCGTCACGGTAACAACGCTCTTTCTGTTCACCCAATAACGCTGGGCAAAAAACGCCGTCAGAGTCGGCATCAGCAAAAGCAGGGAAAGCGCGGCTCCTCCGCCCAGATTGCTCCTCCCGGTAACTTCGATGTACGCCTCTACCGAAAGCACCCGGTATGACCCCGCCAGCAGCAACGGATTGGCAAAATCCGCGAGAGAATTGGTAAACACCAGAAGCCACGCGGAAAGCAGCCCCGGCAGTGACAAGGGCAGCGTGATAGTCAGAAATGTCCTGAGACGCGAAGCCCGCAAATCCAGCGCGGCATCCTCCACGGTAGAATCAATGCTTTTCA
>QMCD01001198.1_pt2 | contig 16281 bp, 19 predicted proteins | sample 1821841 | NCBI WGS metagenome assembly QMCD01 (sample SAMN01991225, study PRJNA193472) | Termite gut metagenome, whole genome shotgun sequencing project. | isolation source: worker | host: Macrotermes natalensis | reverse complement strand
CAAACGATGCAGAAAGTGTGCGCCCACTTGGGAATCCCTCACCACATCACCTGGGGCACCGCCCGCAGCAGTTTCATCTGCAAAATGCTCGACGAGGGCTACCACATCTACCAGGTCGCCGAGATGACCGGCAACTCACTCATGACAATCTACAAGCACTAGTATGGCATCACCGATAGGCAATCAATCAGGGAGGGGATGGAGAGGATACTGTAAAATTGCGATATTCACCACCATATCACAATTTTTGTATCTTTGCAATAACGTATACCTTTGAATTTGATTCCTTATGTCCAGGCCGTTTAATTCAGATTTAGTAATCGACGAGCAGATAAGCACGCCTACTCTCAAGGCTTATCACATCGGATTTGACCAAAATAAATTCCGAATAAGTCCTTTAGTTGATGTGATTGGACGCGTTATTCCCGAGTTTGCTCTAGGATGGCATTGTGGACAAAATATACCTATTACTGAAATTGTCACTCGGCTTAGAGAGGCTGCAAAAATTGTCTACCTCACAGATAAATACAAAACACGAGGCGAGTTTGGAGAACTGATTCTACATCTGCTGTTACGGGATTTTCATTCGACGATCCCTCTAATGTCAAAAATATATTTCAAAGACTCCCATAATGTTCCCGTTCATGGATTCGATGGAGTTCAAATAACCATCAACGGGGATGAGAAAAAACTTTGGTTAGGAGAATCAAAGCTGTATTCTACCGGAGAGACAGGCATAAGGGATTTAGCCAAGGATGTTAAAAAGCATGTAAACGGTGATTATTTGCGTAAAGAATTTAGTTTAATCACGAAAAAACTGCCTGAGAACTTACCTGATGTCGAATATTGGAGGAGTCTTATGGATGAGCATCAGCGGTTAGATGTGATATTCTATAGCATAGTTATACCTATGGTTTGTACATATAGCAGCCCTCTATTCAAGAAGCATAATGATCAAACAGAAGACTACTTCAGAGAGTTTGAAGAAGAGTGTGGCAGTTTGTGTGGGTTATTTGATAGTCTGAAAGGAGAAACAAAAACTGAAATTATTTTGATGTTAATGCCTGTGCCCAATAAGGATGAACTAAATACTGAATTGGATAAGAGATTAAAAGCAATGCAGCAAATATGATGGGGGAAGTCAAAAATGCAATCGATTTTATTTCAAGTGCTGAAGTTATCGATTATGAGAACAGCTTTGGGCTGTCAAAATATTGTGCACGATTGCTACGCAATCCTCAATCTGAAAAATTTGGGCGGGATATCATAATAAGGATGCAGGATGCGTGGGAGAAGATCGACAATAATACCAAGCCTATCTGGAATGATTTGACATTAGCGGCAGGCTTATATCCTTATGTAGATCCCAGCCTGCTATCTCACAGTTCTTTATTGCGCTACGAATATCACAAGTCGCCTTATCTTGAAGAAGTATATCTTAATGAAGAACAGCAAATATTATCTCTTTGGTTGCAAGACAAGCAATCAGTTGTGGTAAGTGCTCCGACCAGTTTCGGGAAAAGTTTACTTATTGAAGATGTGATTGCGAGTCAGATATATCGTAATATAGTTATCATTCAACCAACTTTGGCATTACTGGACGAGACAAGGAAAAAGCTATTAAAATACAAAGACCGATATAAGGTCGTCGTTTCCACGAGCCAGGCTCCAAGCGAGGAATTGCGCAATATCTTTTTGTTTACTGGAGAGCGTGTGGTTGATTATGACAGTTTCCCGCCTATTGATTTTTTTGTAATCGACGAGTTCTACAAACTCAGCCTTCTGAGAGATGATGATAGGGCAATAGCTTTGAATCAGGCTTTTGATAAATTGCTACGGTTCACAAATAAGTTCTATTTATTAGGTCCGATGATAAAAGATATTCCTCAAAATTTTAAAAATAGATTTAACCTCAAGTGGTATCCAACAGAATTTGCGACCGTTGCCGTTGATGAAAAAAACATAAACATTGGCGGCAAGCCGAGAGAACGTAAAGAACAGAAAAAAGACAAACTTTTCGCACTACTTGCAGCCTCTGAAGAACAAACAATCATCTACTGTTCATCTCCTGGAAGAGCGACTAATTTAGCCTTGGAGTATGCACTGTATCTTAATGGGATAAATGCAAAAACTACTATCCCAAACATCAGTGAGAACGATTTGTTGATAGAGTGGGTCAAAGAAAATATCAATAGCAGTTGGTCCCTCATAAATGCTCTTAAACAAGGAATTGGCTTTCATCATGGAGCATTACCTCGTCATTTGGGAAGTTCTATAGTGGATAATTTTAATAGCGGGGCCGTCAGGTGGCTGTTTTGTACCTCAACGCTCATTGAGGGCGTAAATACTTCTGCCAAGAACGTCATACTGTTTGACAAAGAGAAAGGGAAAGAACCTATTGATTTTTTTGATTATAAGAATATTGCCGGACGATCTGGGCGAATGAAAAGGCATTATATCGGTAATGTGATACGCTTTGAACCCGAACCAGAACAAATGGAGTTGTTTGTAGATATTCCCATTTTTAATCAAGAACAGGCTCCATTAGAGGTACTGATTTCTATGGACGAAAAGGACATTGAGCAAGAGGTCAAAGGTCGGCTTGATGAATTTAATCGATTGCCAAAAGATATCAAAGAAGTCATTAAATCCAATACAGGAATTTCAATACAGGGCCAATTGAATATCATCAAGAAAATTGAAGCGAATATATCATATTATCACAGCAACCTAAATTGGACATCTCTTCCTAAAAAATTTGATGATCTTAGTGCCATAATAGAGCTATGTTGGGATGATTTTGCAGGTCCTGGCGATAGGACATATATAGAAAATATAGGGCGATTATCGGCAAGATGGCTCGCCGTGTTTACCTTTTCCTATATAAATACTAAATCAATCAGTGCTGTTATTTCAAGTTATGTTGATGACATTTTTTGGACAGAAAAAATACCAGAAAAACAAAAACGCATAGACACTGCATCACATACCATATTACACATTACTCGGCACTGGTTCGACTATAAACTCCCAAAATGGTTAGGGGTGGTTTCTAATTTACAAGAATATGTGTTTAAAAAACATAATCGTCCGTTTGGCAATTATTTGTTTCTCGCAAGTAGCTTAGAAAATGGCTTTCTAGACTCAAATATTGCAGCGTTGATGGAATACGGGATTCCAACATCAGCTCTTAAAAAGTTGATAAAATTCATTGACATAAATAAAACCCCAGAAAATAATATAGTAAGACTCAACCAGCTTAACAATAAGCAACTATCCGACTTAGGTCTAATGCAATACGAGGTAAATAAACTGAGACGAGCATTTTAGTTTTACACCCTTTTTCCTTACTCCTCCCTATCCTTCGGTAAACGAAAACTATGGAGGTCATAACAATCAAACCGAGGTCGTTTTTGTAGTTCATTACCGAGATTGGCGCGTTTTTGTTACCGAAGTTGGCAACTTTTTTACCAGCGATTTGGAAATCGGAATAATTATTGCGTAATTTGCGTAACGTAATTATCGTAACGCAAGATGCGCAATATGAAAAACGAGATTGAAAATCCATTTTTGGATCAGGGTTACGCCGGTCCTAAGTACTTCTGTGACCGAGAAAAGGAGACCGCAAACATAATTTCCGCCCTCGAAAACGGCAGAAATCTGACGCTTATGTCCCCACGCCGGATGGGGAAGACGGGGCTTATCAAGAATGCTTTCCACAAGCTTCGTGAGCAGCAGCCGGGTGCCATAACGCTCTACATGGATATTTTCCCTACGCAGAATATGCGCGAATTTATCCAGCTTTTTGCCAGCACGGTGCTTGGACAACTCGACTCCGCGCCGCAGAAAGCGATGTCGCGTATCTCTAAATTCATCAAGAGTATCCGCCCTGTCATCACGTTGGACGAGCTTTCGGGCAAGCCGCAGATGACGATCGAGATGACCTCTATGAGCGAGCAGACTACGCTCAAAGAGATTTTCGACTACCTCGCCTCTGCCGACCGCCCGTGTTACATTGCGATCGACGAATTTCAGCAGATAGCCGAATATCCCGAGAAGGGGCTTGAAGCGACCATGCGTTCATATATTCAGGACATACATAATGTCCATTTCATTTTCTCCGGCAGTCGTCAACACCTGATGCAGGAGATGTTTTTCTCGGCCAAACGACCGTTCTATCAGAGCACCCAGCCGCTCGTGATTGGCCCCATCGACAAGGGGAAGTATTACGATTTTGCAGCGGCGTTTTTCAAGGGAGAACTGTCCGAAGAGGTTTTTTCGTTCATTTACGATATGTTCGAAGGGCATACCTGGTACATTCAGGCCACGCTGAACCGGATGTACAGCTACCGCGAGCAGCCGGACATATCTCTTGTGCATCGCGCAATAGAGCAACTTGTTGCCGAAAACGTCTATAACTACGAATCGGTTATCACGGCTTATACCCCCGGAAGCGTTCGCCTGATGAAGGCGATTGCGAAAGAGGGCGTGGTGCGCGAGATCAACTCCGGCGAGTTCATCGCCCGCCACCGCCTCAAAGCCGCCAGCAGCGTAAACGCCTCGCTCCGCAAACTCCTCGAAAAGGAGCTGATCTACCGCTCGCAGGAGGGATATATCGTTTACGACCGCCTGATGGCCATTTGGCTCAAACGGTTGCCATATTAAAAGTCGTCGTGAACCTGATAAATACATAAAAAAATTTCAGTCATGGAAGGTATAGAAAATAGATGTCAACTTTGTAAGCACAAATTTTATCAAGTTAAAGAAGAAAGTTTATGTCCTGCCTGTCAAAAATTAGTTAATAAGATAGGCGATTATCACTCATTACGAGAGGAGCATCAATGGATGGAAAATTTGTTTGGTAGCCGAGTCAACAATTTTTTGATCGTGTTCTCTCTGATCATCACAGCAGGCTTTGCTACCGATGTAAGATTTTTACAATTGCTATTATTTTATTTTGGAGCTATCTTCCTTTCCATGTATTGGCAAACCGCTCTTCTCCGCGCTTATCACAAATACGATACGGCATGTATGCTATTACTTACACAGAAAAAAATTGGGAGGGATGAAAACCCACTTTTTGCGATAGAGAAAGTACAACAGCGACGTAAGTGTTATAAATATGGATTGCGAAAGAAGGCTGTTTCAAAATGGTTATCTTTTTGGATTCCTCTGATGTGCATCATTTTTATACTAATTTTGGCATTAGCTGTCACTTTTTATAGCAAAATAGAAATTTTAATCCCTTGTGTCGCATGGAATAGGGATGCGTAGGTTGTTGTAATAAAAAAGATAACGCTTACCCCCATCTCCATCCATTACCCGTTAATATGCTGAACCAAAACACCCTATCATTTCTGCATCGGGAAATAGCCCGAGCGAAATAACGGATAGCAAATGCGAACACTTCTCACAAGGCGCTCCGGACGGGTGCCTTTTTTGATGCAAAAAAGGCGTTCGGGCGAGATGATTCGGGCATAATTATTGCTAAAAACCACAAAGCGATCGCTTCGTTTTTAATTTTTTAACTTAAAATTCTTTTTATTATGAAAACAGGAGAACACAACAACCATTCGGCGGGCGGCTGGACACAGTTCGAAGCATTGACCCCTGCGGACAAGAAAGTATTCGACCAGGCGATGGAGGGTTTCGTGGGAGTGAAATATACCCCCGAAAAGGTGTCGAAACAGGTGGTAAACGGCACTAACTACCGCTTCAAGTGCACCGCACTACCCAGCACAAAGGATCCTCATCCCCACAAGGCGATCGTGAAGATACACGCTCCGATAGTCGGCAAACCGAAGATCGAGGAGATCGAAAAGGAATAACCCCACAAGGACCGATAACGGGTAAATACCACAGAGAAGGCAGGCCATTGCGCCTGTCTTCTCAGCTTCAGGCTACAATGGCGGCCCCTATCAGAGCGCGCTCGGGTATTACTGGTCTGCGACGCCGAACACATCTTCCCTCGCCTACATCCTGTACTTCGACAGCGCGAGCGTCCGCTCGAACAACGGTAATGGCACTAAGACCGGTCTCTTCTCCGTCCGGTGCATTCGCCCTGCGTAAAGAGCAATTGACCAAACAACACAACAACGATTAGCGATTAGCGATTAGCGATTAGCAGGCTACGCAACGCAAGTTACGCGCAACAAGCTACGCGACGCAAGTTACGCGGGACAAGCTACGAGAGCGAAGCCGCCGAACACCCCACGGCGGCGAAGCGAAAGAGCTAACGCGACGCAAGTTAAGAGTTAAGAGTTAAGAGTTAAGAACTATGAGTTAGGCTACGCAACGCCCAAGCTACGCAGCGCCCAAGATACGTGAGCGGAGCCGCCGAACACCCCACGGCGGCGAAGCGAAAGAGCTAACGCAACGCGACGCTTTTTTCACCTTTTCATCTTTTCATTTTTTCATCTTTTCATTTTGACGGCCTCGCAGAGGCCGAAATTGCACTAAATTTGCATTTCAGGGCGTTTATATATACCTTTGCACCGATTTACCTTGGGGCCGACCGGTTTTGACAGCAGGTCAGAGTTCGTCGGTAAGCACGCCGAGCGTTGAGTGGAGGCTCGTAAAAGTGAATGCTCAAAAATTCAAATGGCGATAACAGCTACGCACTCGCTGCCTAACCAGAACTCAGTTCGGTTAGCTTAATCCGCCGGCCCAAGGGGTCGGCCGACGAGTATCCCGCTCTTTAAACCTCCCGCTCTTTGTGGTTTAGGGCTTTTCGGGGTATCAATCAATGAAGAGATAGTTTTACGGTTCGTCTCGGCCATAAAATGAAAATTTAGAGACTGCGCCTTTCAGTGGGTTGTTGTCTGCCAGCTGTCGGGAAAAGGACTAAACGACAACTAAGCGTGTAGAAAGCTTTCGGGTTCCCTGTTTGGACGAGGGTTCGACTCCCTCCGGCTCCACAAAAAATGCGAGTGGTTTTTGGGTACGAAAGTTACTCACGCTATCGCGTGAGTGAATCCCAGGCTGCATTTCGGCAACCTCGTGCAAATTTATTTGCACGATTGCGCTCAATTTGCACCAAATTTGCATACCCCCAAGGGTACACTCTAAAACCATTCCGGATATGAAATTTTTAGACGAATTCAAAGCGTTCGCTCTCAAAGGCAACGTAATGGACATGGCTGTCGGCGTAATCATCGGCGGGGCATTCCAAAAAATCATCTCCTCCATCGTCGGCGACCTTATCCTCCCCCCCATTGGGATGCTAATGGGAAAACAAGACTTCTCCAACCTCGCCGTAACCCTCAACCCGGGCGACGTCGCCACCGGTGCCGAGCCCGTACTATGGCGGTACGGAGCATTCATCCAAACCTGCATAGACTTCCTTATCCTCGCCCTGTGCGTCTTCCTGCTGGTGAAATTCATCAATATGCTTCACCACAAAAAAGCCGAAGAGCCGGCCGCGCCCACAAAAGAGGAGACTCTGCTGACCGAGATCAGAGACTTGTTGAAAAGAAAGTAAAAGATATTAGGCCTCTACAATACCAGACTCCTCGGGGGTCTGGTATTTTTTATAGGTCCTGGCACTCAAAAAGATGCTGAGCTCATACAACCCATAAAGCGGCAAAGTGACAAGCACCAAACTGAAAATGTCCGGCGGGGTAATAACAGCCGCAACACACGCCAACACAACAATCGCGTGGCGCCGATACTTACGCAAAAACAGAGGCGAGACCACGCCTATCCGCGTGAGAAAATAGACCAGCAACGGCAACTGAAAAATCAACCCCGTACCCAACGGGATCCCCACCACCTGCGAGAAAAAGCTGGTCGTGTCGATCATATTGCTGATGCTGTCGCTGGCCGAATAGTTGGCAAAAAAATGGATAGACAACGGCGTGATAACATAATAACCGAACAACGCCCCCACAAAAAAACATAACGAAACCCACAGCACGAATAAATTGGTCCCCCGACGCTCGCTCTCGGTCAATGCGGGCTTAACAAACCGCCAAATCTCCCACAAAAAGTACGGAATGCCCAACGCCAACCCCGTCGCCATCGCCACCTTGATATGCAAATTGAACTGCCCCACCAGCTTGGTGTTGATAATAGTCAGCGGCTGGCTATTCAAACACAGCACATCCGGATCGGTCCCAAACCACTCTTGCATCAAAAGGCCCATCCGGCACAACCAGCGATTGGTCGCAAAATCGGGCTGCATAGGTTCGAACAGCAACGTGTCGATGATGAACCCCTTGAAAAAGAATGCAACGACGGCGATAAGAAACAACGCACCCGCCCCCCGCATAAGGTGCGGGCGGAGCTCATCGAGGTGCTCGAAAAAGGTCATCTCCTCATTACTCGCCATAGGCTCGCCCGAGTTATGAGTCAAAAGTTATGAGTTATGAGTCTTTTGTGTCGCAAATGCGACAGGCTTTTGTTCCGCGTAGCCGACTCCGGACTCTTGACTAATGACTCCTGACTAATTTTTCTCTTCGTCCTCTTTCGAATAGTCCTTGTTCACGGCGTCCTTGAACTCCTTCACGCCGCGACCAGCTCCCTTCATCAGTTCGGGGATCTTCTTAGCCCCGAACAGCAGGATGATCAACAACACGATAACGATAATCTGGGGCATCCCTATCATCCCCATTGGCACAGACATCAACATAGCTTCAACAGTTTGGCATTGTATTTGAAAAAGTACAATGCAAAGTAAACTAAAAAATTTAACATTATGAACTTTGCGGATAGCTTTTTCGACCGCCACATGTCGTCGACATACAATAACGACTATGCGGACCCCCTGGGCGATGAGAATCGTTGGGAAGAGAGATTGTTCGACAGCGACCCTGAACAGGATGTCGACGTGGATGAATTTCTGATCACCTCGGACGTCGCCCGAGCATTCGTCAACTGAGAGCCGCTGGGCCGGACTTTGCAAAAAAGGTCACTCTGCAAGGATGGCCTTTTTTTTGTTGCGAGTTGCGAGCCGCAAGCCGGAGTTAACGAGCCTGCGGCTCGTTTTCCTCCTCGTCGCTCGGCAGAGGCCCGAACAAGTTCGGCTCTGCACTCACTCCTTCGTCGGTTGAACCTCGGTTCTTCGTCCGACCACACAACTCACAACGAAAAAACCACCCACAAGGGGCGGTTTTTCGTTGTGAGCCGCAAGCCGGACTTGAACCGGCGACCTCTTCATTACGAGTGAAACGCTCTACCAACTGAGCTATTGCGGCAAAAAATCGAGGGCAAAAGTAATTAATATTTACTACTTTTGCAAACTCGAAATACCAAACACAAAATGCCCGACTGCCGCAAAATCATAGAAAAAGCCCGCTCACTCGAACTCGCAGGAAACTACAAATCCGCCTGCGAAGTGCGCTACGAAGGGTTCCGCGAGCTCTACGACGCCCTCCCCGCCGACGACGAAGTGGACCTCGACTGGGCCGACGACGACCAACGAGCCGCCATCGAACTTGCCAACTACTCCGCCATCGACCACTTTCTGATCGGCGACTGGGAGATGGCCGCGGCAATCTTCGAGCTGGTGCTCGAAATCGACCCCGAAGATCACCTCGAAGCGACCGTCAGGCTGGCATACACCTATCTCGCGCTGGGCGAGTACGACTCCTTCGACGACATAATCAACGACATCTCGGACAAACTGCCCGACCGGCAGGTGTTGATGTTGTGGAGCGAATGGCGGCGCGGCGGCGTGCTTCCGGAGGGCAATCTGGTGAGGTTCCGGACGCGGTTTGCACCCTGGTTCGGCGAATTTACGGCGGCCGAGCACCCTGTGGACGACGCCTATCTGGCCGACATCGACAGCGACAAACCCTCCCAGGCGGCCCTTGCGCGCGAGCTGTGGCTCCAAACCGAGCACCTGTGGAGCGCATTCGGAGACTTTATCGAAGAGCTAAAAAAGTGAATTTCGGCGGCCGGAGGTTCAACTCCTATTCAAACTATTTTCGCAACCTGTTCGGTGCGCGGGTGCAGAAGCTGAGCGTCGATGCCGGTTTCGGTTGCCCGGGCCGGTGCACGTTTTGCTCCAATGCCGCCTTCACGCCCTCATATTGCACCCCCTCCAAAAGCATCACGCAGCAGATCGACGAGGGCATCGAGTTTCACGCCAACCGCTATCGAAAGGCCGAACGCTATCTCGCTTATTTTCAGTCGTTTACGGGCACTTTTGCGCCGCTCGAACGGTTGCGGGAGATTTATGACGAAGCTCTCAAACACCCGGCCGTGGCGGGCATCGTGGTGGGTACGCGTCCCGATTGCGTGGACGAACAGAAGCTCGATTATTTCGCACAACTTGCTGATAGTCACTATGTTGCGATAGAATATGGCATCGAGTCGACGCGCGACGAGACGTTGCGGCGGGTCGGTCGCGGTCACGATTTTGCCACGGCGCGAAAGGCGGTGGAGATGACGGCGGCGCGCGGCGTACATGTCGGGGCGCACTTCATTCTGGGGTTGCCCGGGGAGACGCCTCAGATGCTTGTCGACCAGGTGGAGACGATAAATTCGTTGCCGCTCGACACGGTGAAGTTCCATCAGTTGCAGATTTTTCGCGACACGCCGATGGCGGCGGAGTATGCGGCTGCGCCGGAGAATTTTCGGTTTTGGGCGACGGCGGCGGAGTATGTCGATTTTTTCGTTGAGGTGCTCCGTCGGCTCAGGCCGGAGCTGGTTGTGGAGCGGTTTGCAGGCGAGGCTCCGCCGCGTCATCAGGCGGGCCCGACGTGGGGCGCGGTGCGCAATGAGCAGCTGTGGGCGATGTTGGAGCGCAGATTGGAGGAGATGGATGTGAGGCAGGGAGACCTTTTTCGGGCTTCGTCAGAAGCCCGTCAGCCCCGCCCGTAGGGGGGGTCGGGCGGGCTGAAAGGCGGTGAAAAATTAGCAAGGGTCTCCCTAATACCTGCACTGCAAAGGTAAGAAAAGTTTTTGAAACAGAGCACATTCGCTCTGAAAAATATTTTATTTTTCGCGTACTTTGTGTTATAATGGCACAGAGGCGTGATGAGAAATTGCTGGAACAGATTGCGCTAAGGTTGCGTGAACTGCGAAAGGTGCGCGGGTTGAGTCAAGATGCTGTTTTCGAAGACACGGGCGTGTTTGTTCGAAGAATCGAAGCAGGTACTAATAACCTGACCATCAGCACATTATCCGCTCTGTGTGACTATTACGAAATAACATTGGAAGAATTTTTTAAGGGATTGAAATAATGAAACTGAACGAAATATTGGCTGTGGCGGGATACCCGGGGCTGTGGCGGTTTGTGGCGCAAAGCACGCGCGGGGTGATTGTCGAAAGTCTGGCGGACGGCCACAGGATGAATGTGCCCAGCAACGCACGGGTGAGCTCGATGGCCGACATTTCGGTCTTCACCGCGTCGGAAGATCGCTCGCTGGCCGATATTTTTGCGGCCTTCTTCAAACAGACCGGCGGCAAACCGACCATCGACCACCACTCGGATGGAGCGGAAATTCTGCAAACCTTTGCCCGCGTCGTTCCCGATTACGACCTCGACCGTGTCCACGTTTCGGATATGAAAAAGATCATCCAGTGGTACAACATCCTCGTCTCGAAGGGGATGACCCAGTTCGAGGTGGCCGAACAGAACTCTTAGTTCCGTTATGCTGCCGACCATCAATTCGATATCGGAGGCGTTGACACACGGCGGACGGTTCCGGTCGCTTGAGAATGTGCGTTTGATTGCGCCCCAACCCACTATGCGTGACCCCCGAACGGTCGATTTCGACGTCTCGGTCGGAGGGGTCGATTGCGTTATGCGATGTCGGCTCGACGGCAGACAGGCTCCCCGACAGGGTTGGCGATTGCTGGAGCGCGAATTGATGCTCTTTTCAGGAGGAGGCGAGGCGGTGGAGATGGATGTGATGATACGTCCGTTGCCGTTTTTGCCCGAACCCGAAACCAAAGCAGGCAACGATTATGAGGAGTATGTTCGCGATCCGGTTTGGGGCGTGACGGTGGCGATGCGCGACGGGGAGTGGGTTTTGCTGGATGGCGATGATCGGCCGTTGACGGATCGTCCGTATGATTGGATGGGGGAGTGTTCGGAGGGGATGGTGGTGGTTCTTCGGGATGGGAAGTATGGCTATGTGGATGTTTCGGGTCGGGAGGTGATTGCGCCGCAGTATGACGATGCCGACTCGTTTTGTTCGGGCCGCGCGCTGGTGAGACGGGGCGACGAAAGCTTCTATATCTCGGCCGGGTAGGGCTTTTCAATGGAAAATTACTCTCGGTTCGTCGACAATTCTCAACCCTCGATAAAGTGCACGCAAACAGGCGAATCGATGTCTATGGCGAACTGGGTGGGGGTGAGCGATCCGGTAGTCCGATCCACCGCGAAAATCTGCACCACACCGCTGTCCCGACACGAAACCAACAAAAACCGCCCATCCGGCGAAAGCGAAAGATTACGCGGATGAACCCCGGTGGTCTTATAACCGCACAACCCGAGCAACCCATCCCCGTCCACAGAAAAAATCGACACCCCGTCGTTCTTCAACCGATTGGAAACATACAAAAACCTCCCATCCCCCGACAAAACAATATCGGCACTCCCGCCACCATCCGCCGGATCGGCATCCACCGTCTGCCTCAGCCGCAAATCGCCACCATTATAGTCAAAAGCCATAACCATCCCCGAGAACTCATTAACAAGATAAAGGCTCTGTCCATCCCCCGAAAAGACAAAATGTCTCGGCCCACTGTCCGACGGCAAAGAAAAAGATTTCAAACTTTCGGTGTCGACGCCAGACGCCCCCGCCGAAATATCCCACCTCAGCAACCTGTCCGTCCCCAGATCGGCCGCAAAAAGATAGCGACCATCCGGCGAAAACCGGACACAATGCATTCTTTGTCGTGATCGCGGCTCCGATGCGGCGTTGGACATCGAATTTGACTCAGTCACGTACGCCTCAGTACGCTCCCTCGCCAAATTCTCGTCCGCCTGGCCTGAGAGCCGCGCTGACGACAAATGGATCTCGGTTTGGCTCGCACCCGCGGCAGAAAACACCGAAATGTCCCCGCCGCCATAATTAGCCGTTGCCGTCAACCGGCCATCAGTGGCCACATAACACGGGCCCGCACCCGTCCGAAGCGAAGCCAAAGGAGACAACTCGCCCCCAGACCCAAACCGAAAAGTCGACATCCAACCCGGATCACTCTCCGAAATAGCATAAACAACATCGCCCCGAGAAGTGACATAACTCGGATTATCCAACTCCGTCAAACCCACATAGCGTGTCCGCGCCGTATCGGGATCGAACTCGAAAACGTAAATACCCTTACTCTCCCCTCCGGTATAAGTGCCGATGAGAATATACAGCGAAGCCAAAAACCCACTCATACCGTCATTATCTCCTTCTCCTTTGCGGCGACAGCAGCGTCCACCTTGGCAGAAAACTTGTCGTAAATCTTCTGAATCTCCGCCTCCCCATTCTTGGCCTCGTCCTCCGGCATACCATCCTTCTGCGCCTTCTTAAAGAGTTCCACCGCATCGCGACGAGTATTGCGAAGCGAAATGCGCCCCTTTTCGGCCTCGTCCTTCACCTGCTTAACAATCGCCTTGCGCCGCTCCTCGGTCATCACCGGAATGGTAAGACGAATCTCCTCGCCATTATTCGACGGGGTCAAGCCGATGTTGGCATTGACGATAGCCTTTTCGATAGCCGCAATCATATTTTTCTCCCACGGCTTGATCAGGATGGTTCTTGCGTCGGGCACGGTGACACTCGCGATTTTGTCGATCCCCGTCGGGGTGCCGTAATAGTCGGCCGTCACGCCATTCAAAACATTGACCGAAGCCTTTCCCGCCCGCAAATTGAGCAACGCCTCGTCCAGAAAATCCAACCCCTTCTGCATCTTCGCAGTGCAGGATTCGAGAATTTGTTGTGTGGTTTCCATAAAAAACACAGTTATGAGTTATGAGTCAAGAGTTATGAGTCTGCGGTGTGGCAGATGCCGCAGGCTTTTTAGAAGCACTATTAGCTTTCGAGGTCAAAATAATGCTCCGTATGATTTTTTGTAATTCATAGGCATCGTCATATATCGAAAAGTATTCCGATTCGGTCAGACATTCGGTATCTTTGAGTAAATTGAGCCAATAGAGCGTTTCGCCACACTCCTTTTGTGCAATCGATAGTTTGTTTACAAAATCAGGTTGCGTTTGTGTGTTCAACGCTTCGTGGATATTGGCCCCTATCGAAGTACCGGCTTTCAACAGCTGGCGAGAAAGCACCGGCTCGACTCCTTTTTCCCTGAGAATTTTGCAAAGCCTGACGGTTCGTACGGCAAATCCGTAACTTTTACTGCCAACAATACTTTTCGACATAACCGATCTACTTGTTGACTCCTGACTCCTGACTCCTGACTCCTGACTCAATCATTGTCCCTATTTTTTCTCCCCTCAGCACCCGCATAAGGTTGCCCGCAGTGTCCATATCGAACACCACCATCGGCATCCCATTCTCGCGACAAAGCGTAAAAGCCGTCAAATCCATTATCTTCAGCCCCCGGCCATACACCTCGTCGTAACTCAACTCATCGAACTTAACGGCCCCAGGGTCCCTCTCCGGATCGGCACTATACACCCCGTCCACCCGCGTACCCTTCAACAAAACGTCCGCCTCGATCTCCACGGCACGCAACGCCGCCGCCGAATCGGTCGAAAAATAGGGGTTCGACGTGCCCCCACCGATGATCACAACACTGCCCCCCTCCAAATAACCCACCGCCCTGGCTTTCGAAAACAACTCCCCCACAGGCTCCATTCCAAACGAAGTTAGCACCCGGCAGCAAACCCCTGCATCGACAAGCGCGCCCTGCAACGCAAGCGAATTGATAATGGTGGCCAACATCCCCATCTGGTCGCCCCTGACGCGGTCGAAACCGCGACCAACGCCCTGCAATCCGCGAAAAATGTTCCCTCCGCCGACGACTACGGCAACCTGAACACCCGCCCGAACGGCCTCTCTTATCTGAGCGGCATAGGAGGTCAACACCTCGGTGTCGAACCCGTGCCCCGCCCCTCCCGCCAGACTCTCCCCGCTCAACTTCAACAAAACTCTTTTGTAATTCATTGTTTTCCGAAAATTCGTTTCACAAGCGTCAACGGACTTTGCCTGCAATCCCACAAGTCGACTATAACGATCGTCTCTTTTTCGATATAATAGATCGCCTTGTATCTGCCCATAATGACCAACGATCGCACCTCGTCCTCTTCGTCTTCGAGAGATTGTTCAACAGAAGCAACATAAGGACCCGTGTTTAACCTGTCCACTTCACGAAGTATCTTTGAAATTCTCTCGGTTGCCACTCGCTGACCTGCAACAGCCAAATAGTAGTCATACACGTTTCGTAGCGACTCTTTGGCTCCGTCTTCCCATTTGACTACCATTGTTGCATCGCTTTTGTGATCTCTTCCGAGGTGGATCCATGTCCGGTCTCCTTAAAGCGGGCTATCGCTTCGCGCACTCGTGCCACACGCTCACGGTGGGTATAGGCCAATCCGGGAATCCTGCCCGCAACCTTCGGGTCATTGGTCGGTTTTCCGAAGCGCAGGGCCCCGATCTTTTTGAGTCCTTCGAGGATTTGCATCGTGGCGCGATCGCCGTCGCTGATTTCTACCGTCAAAAACATAACTGTGTCTCCTTTAACCGCAAAGATAGAAAAATTTTATTACTTTTGCTCCCACTCACATTTGGCAATTTACTTGATACGACGTATCGGTGACTTCGGTCTCCGGTAAGGTACGTTGTGTCAACTAATCTGTATGTTTGCTAAATGTGAGAGTTTTGTAAACAGCCGGGGGCCGTTTTTTTTCTTTAAACGGCTTTAATGTTTCTTCACGATCTAAGGGACCTGTTCTTTCCTCCCCTGTGCCCCTCGTGCGGGGGAGCACTGCGGGGCGGCGAGGGTTTTCTGTGCCTGAAATGCCAAATGGATATGCCCCTGACGGGGTTTGAGAACGAGGCCGACAACCCCGTGGCGAGGCGGTTTTGGGGGTTGGTGCCGGTCGATAATGCAACGGCGTTTATGTGGTTCATCCATCTGAGCGGCTCGCGGAGGGTGGTGCATCGGTTCAAATATCACGACCGCCCCGATCTGGCCGAGGGGCTGGGCCGGTGGTTCGGGCGGGAATTGGCCAAAGGAGATTTGTATTCGGGGGTCGATCTGATCGTTCCCGTGCCGTTGCATTTCCGAAAAGTTCTGAAAAGGGGGTACAACCAGAGCGAACATATCGCCCGCGGAATGGCGCGCGAAATGGGCGTCGAGGTCGAAACGGGAGCAGTG
>QMCD01002703.1_pt2 | contig 16283 bp, 14 predicted proteins | sample 1821841 | NCBI WGS metagenome assembly QMCD01 (sample SAMN01991225, study PRJNA193472) | Termite gut metagenome, whole genome shotgun sequencing project. | isolation source: worker | host: Macrotermes natalensis | reverse complement strand
CCTTGGCGTGTTCCTTCTCAGCAGGATTTTATCAATTTAGATAAAGCCATGGGTGGTACCGGCGAAAATCGTACCGGAGCTACTTCCGAGCTTCCGAAGTATCTTGGTACCGGTTCTAATCAGTGGGGTGGCGCCTATGGTGGCTACGCCATCGCAGGCTCGCTGTACAATCAGGGTTCGTACGCGTACTATTGGTCTCAGACGGAGGACAGCGCCGATAGCGGGTACAGTTTGTACTTGTACTCAAGTGGCGGCATCTACCCACAGAACACCAACTACAAGTACAACGGATTCACGCTCCGCTGCGTTAGGTAAATGCGGCTCCGCCGCAGTGGTAAACGGTGAAAGGTAAAATAATTTTCAATTTTCCATTCTCAATTCTCAATTTTTTTGTATCTTTGCAAATAAATATGTCGCAATTCACATTATGTACACCACAGAACTACAAAAACAATTAGAATCAAGAGTCGCCGACCTGAGGAGGTTTCTTTGACATTGATAAAAAATTAGCCGCTATTGCCGAGGAGGAGAAACAATCGTTGGCTCCCGATTTTTGGGACGATTCCAAGAAAGCGGAAGCCCATTTGAAAGGCATTCAGCAAAAAAAAGTCTGGACGGATGAATTTGCAAATGTTCTGCAAAGTTTGGAAGACCTGCAAACGCTCGCCCTTATGGTGAATGAACTCGATACATCCCCCGAACTTGAAAGAGAACTCAACCAACAGTTCGACATCACCGAAAAACTCATAGAAGCCCTTGAACTCAAAAATATGCTTTCCGCCGAGGAAGACCGCATGAGCGCTATCGTTACTATCAATTCCGGAGCAGGAGGAACCGAAAGTCAGGATTGGGCAGAAATGTTGATGCGCATGTATATTCGCTACGGCGAACGCCACAACTATAAGGTTACAACCATCGACCTTCAAGAAGGCGACACAGCAGGCATCAAACAGGTAACGCTGGAATTTGATGGCGATTTTGCTTACGGCTATCTGAAAAGCGAAAACGGTGTGCATCGCCTCGTTCGACTGTCGCCATTTGATTCCGCAAACAAGCGCCACACCTCGTTTGCATCGGTTTATGCTTATCCGGTTATTGATGATAATATCGAAATCGACATTAATCCGGCGGATTTATCGTGGGATACGTTCCGCTCAAGCGGCCCCGGCGGACAAAATGTGAACAAAGTAGAAACAGCAGTACGCTTGCGGCACGCACCTTCCGGCATTATCGTTGAGTGTCAGGTTACGCGCTCTCAACAGCAAAATCGCGAAAAAGCCCTGCAAATGCTCAAATCCCAACTCTACGAAATCGAACTCCGCAAAAAGAAAGAAAAAATCGACGAAATCGAAGGATCGAAGAAAAGAATCGAATGGGGATCGCAAATTCGTTCGTATGTGATGCACCCCTACAAAATGGTGAAAGATTTGCGTACAAGTGTTGAAACATCTAATGTTCAGGCTGTAATGGACGGCGATTTGGACGAATTTATCAAGGCGTATTTGATGCAATTCTGATTGTAGGGGCGTATTGCATACGCACAAACGGTAAACTAAAAGGTGCTTCGCCCAATCGAAAAGGTAAGCACGTAGAAATAAGGCGTAGCACCGTGCACCGTGCACCAACAACTGAACAATTAAACACCCAAATATTATGAAAAAACATCTAATCTCAACCCTCGCAATGCTTTGCCTCACAACAATGAACGCTGCGACCTATGACTTTGAGAAAATATTGCTCTACGGAAATGGCGACGACAAAGGAAAAATTATCATTACTATCGTTGGCGACGGTTTTAAGGAGTCGCAAATAGGTACTATCAATGGTACCTATACGTTAGGTGATGCCACGAACGACTTTCTGCCAAGAGCTGTGGCCTGCAAGGAACTTCTGATGAAAACCTCTCCCTTCTCGCTTCTTGGGGACCAAGTGAAAGTTTATGCTATAAACGTTCATCAGGAAAGCGGTTCTTTTTTTGAAGTTACGAAAGAGGGTACTACGCAATATCCTTCGGCTGCCGGACAAAATAAACTTAGCGAGTTAATCGCGCAATACGCTCCGACAACCGCGCTTAAAGTTGTTCTGACAAAAACGCAAGTCGGTGGAGATGTTGCGAGACCTGCGCAAAGAACCGTATGCCTGTTTTATCCTGCTTTTATGATGCATGAAGTCGGACACGCTATGGCGAACTTAGCCGATGAAGATACACGGACGACCAATCTCTTTGAACGTCCGGACTTGACGGCAACAAGCGACTCCACAAAAGTTCGCTGGAAAAGTTTTATCGGCATAAATGGTATTACCGTAAAGCAAAAAGGAACGGGTGCGGCGGCTTCGTGGTATGTTCCCGGCGTTGAAGACCTAATGGGCGGCGGAAGAAATTTTCATAACGTAAATTCCGCAGCGATTATTGAGTCTGCCGCCGACATTACGGGTGCGCCGTTCTACGGAACCTTGTACAACGGAATTGCAACCAACGGCAGTTTCGTGAGCAAGCCGCTCAACACGGAAACGACAATTGATTTTCCGAGTGGCTGGGGATTCATCTACGACTATGCCTTTCACGGTTGCGACAAATTGCAAACACTGACCATTCCCGAAGATGTTACGAAAATCGGCCAATACGCCTTCCTCAAATGTACCGGACTTAAAAATATCACTAATGAGGCAACGACACCGCAAACCATCAATTCGACTACATTTTACGGTGTAACACGCTCTGCAATTACGCTGACCGTTCCGACAGGAGCGCGAACTGCCTACGAAGCCGCGGGTTGGACGGATTTTAACATCAGAGAAGTCGGCGATCCGGTTGACTATTTTGACGTTCTGTTCGATTCAAAAGGCGGTTCCACCGTAACAAAACAAATCATAGCTTCAGGAGGAGTGGTTACCGAGCCTTCGCCCGCTCCAGCAAGAACCGGTCATACGTTTGCCGGCTGGTATAAAGACGCAACCTATCAAAACCAATGGAATTTCGCGACTGATAGGGTAACGGCGAACATCACGCTTTACGCGAAATGGACGATAAATACATACACCGTAACGTTCAATCCCAAAGGCGGCGATTCCGTAGCATCACAGAGCATCCCATACGGAGGAAAGGTAACCGAACCTTCGGCACCTACTTTCTTGAATTATACATTTGACGGTTGGTTCAAAGAATTTAGCTGCATAAACGTATGGAACTTCACAACGGATACGGTAACCGCAAATATTACGCTCCATGCGAAATGGACATTGCCACAGCCACCACCGCCGTCATCGATTGAGGACATGGTGGAAACAGACCAAAAGCCGTCCTTGCATGCATGGATGTCCAATGGAATGATATATATCACCGGATTAACCATCGGAGAACCCTATCAAGTTTATACTATCTCCGGAACGCTGATATATCAAGCGATTGCGACAGATAGTCCCACTGAATTGTCCCGCTCTTTGCAAAATGGCGGAACTTATATCATTCGGCAAGATAAAAAGTCCATAAAAGTCATATTACCATAACAAATAAAAAATCATTATCAGCAAGTTAACCGATTTTTGTTAATATCTCGTAAAAAAAAATTAGGGTATTTCAAATATTTTGCTTAACTTTGCATTTACGTTTAACCAAAAAACATTTAAAAATGTCAGAAATTGCAAACAAAGTAAAAGCTATCATCAGTGATAAGCTTGGTGTAGATGAAAAAGAAGTTGTTCCGGGCGCAAGCTTTACCAATGATTTGGGCGCTGATTCACTCGACACTGTTGAGTTGATCATGGAACTTGAAAAAGAATTTAACATCGCAATTCCGGATGAACAAGCTGAGAACATTGCCACTGTTGGCGATGCTATCAGCCACATCGAGAGTGTTGTGAAATAATTCCTCTTCTATATTAATTATGAGTAGAAGAGTAGTTATTACAGGGCTCGGATCACTAACGCCTATTGGCAATACAACGCCGGAATTTTGGCAAAACCTGCTTGCAGGCGTTAGTGGTGCGACACCTATTACGAGATTTGATGCCTCAAAATTCAAAACTCAATTTGCCTGCGAAGTGAAAAACTTCGATGTGCTGCAAATGATGGACAAAAAAGAGGCACGCAAATACGATTTATACACGCAATTTGGCTTTGCAGCGGCAGATGAAGCTATTGCCGATTCGGGTATTAAATCGGATAAGTTGGATTTAGACCGTGTTGGTGTGATTTGGGCTTCAGGTATTGGTGGTATTATCACGTTTTACGAAGAAGTCAGAGATTTCTCCAGAGGCGATGGAACCCCACGTTTTAACCCGTTTTTCATTCCAAAAATGATTGCGGATATTACAGCGGGACACATCTCTATCAAGCATGGATTCAGGGGGCCGAACTTTGCAACAGTTTCAGCGTGTGCATCTTCGGCAAACGCGATTGCTGATGCCCTTACCTATATTAAGGTAGGTAAAGCGGACGCATTCGTTTGCGGAGGTTCGGAAGCAGCTGTAACCGAAGCAGGTATCGGCGGGTTCAACTCTATGCACGCACTATCCACTCGCAACGATAGTCCGGCAACGGCTTCACGTCCATTCGATTTGGACCGTGATGGCTTTGTTTTGGGCGAAGGCGCAGGTGGCTTGGTTCTTGAAGAACTTGAACATGCTAAGGCTCGCGGGGCCAAAATCTATGCAGAAATCACAGGTTGCGGCATGACCGGCGATGCTTATCACATGACAGCCCCACATCCGGAAGGTTTGGGTGCCGCTAATGCGATGAAAATGGCAATGGCCGAAACCAATGTTCAAATTCATGAAGTCGATCACATAAACACACACGGCACATCAACGCCTGTGGGCGATCCGGCAGAGATCTCTGCTGTGGTCAACGTGTTCGGAGATCATGCGTTTAATATTAACATTAATTCTACGAAATCAATGACCGGCCACCTGTTGGGCGCTGCCGGCGCTGTTGAGGCCGTGGCAACTGTTTTAAGTGTAAAAAACGGCATTGTCCCTCCAACGATCAATCATTTTACAGATGATCCGGTGTTCGACAAACGTCTGAACTTCACATTCGGAAAACCTCAAAAACGTGATATTAACGTGGCTTTGAGCAATACGTTCGGATTTGGAGGACATAACGTGTCGTTGGCTTTCAAAAAATATGTCGAATAATTTGTTAAACTTCGTTCGTATTTATTTTTCGAAAGATAAATCGCTGTATCGATCTGTCAAAAACATTCTCGGGTTTTATCCCGGGAATGTTTTTTTGTATCGAACGGCGTTTACGCACAGTTCGATTAATCATCACAATAAAAAAGGGCATACCGTTAACAACGAACGTCTGGAATACTTGGGCGACGCGGTTTTGAGCTTAGTTGTAGCCGATTTTCTCTATAAAAAATATCCGTTGGCCGTGGAAGGTTTTTTGACGGAAATGCGCTCGAAAATTGTCAGTCGTCGAAATCTCAATGAAATCGCTCACAAAATGGGCTTGAACGACCTTATTCAACGTAAAGAAGGTCGTGCAAATTCGTATAAATCCGTTGACGGCGACACGCTGGAAGCCTTGGTGGGCGCGATTTACATTGATAAAGGCTACGAATTTGCCAAACACGTTGTGATTAAACGTATCCTCCAAATTCATTTGGACATTCAAGACGTGGAACAACGTGAATGGAACTATAAAAGTAAACTCCTGAATGCGATGGCCAAACAGCGGAAAACCGTTAGTTTCAACGTTGTGAGAACAAGCGGATCCGGCGCAAAAAAACTATATTATGTCGAGGTGGTTATTGATAATGCCATAGTCGGCAAAGGCCATGATTTTTCTATCAAAGCCGCCGAACAAATAGCCGCAGAGCGTGCATACGACCAACTTAATTTGAACGAAAATTAAATGTTCTGATGCTCTTTCCGCAACAGGTCATTCACGGTTTTTACCGGTGAAAAAACTGCAATCGGAACTTCCACGAAAATCGTGATCCAATCGGCCATTGCACCATTCCAAAGTCCGGGTAATTCCAGTGCTTTCAGCGTTTTTTCGCCGAGTGATTTTTCGCTGATGAAACCGGTTTCAACATCAACATATTGTTTCAAATCAAACAACTCGCCGTTGTAATTCCGCACACCGCAAATCAAATCCACAGGATTGAAGTGCGACGCCATTTTCAAGACATCTTGTTGTTGCGGATTTTTCGAATCAATTTGCGACGATTCTACAATTTGCAACGAGATTTCTCCTTTGGTATTTTCTGTCCAAAACGGGCCACCACCGGGCTCTCCCTCATTTTTTACCATGCCGCAAATCCGTATAGGACGATTGAGTTTTTGAATTAAAACTTGGCGTTTTTCTTCACGTGGTAAATCTTCGAAATGGTTGAATGCAATGTGTAATTGTTTCCACGAAAAATGAAAAATTTCAATTAACTTTTCTTCTGAAATGCCTGTATTTTCAAGGTCTTTCAGATAGTCAAATGTCTTTTTTTGCAAATCAATCAAATAACTTGCGATGACTTTTTTGTACGTAATCGTTGGCACACGGTTTTTATCCGTTGTAACGTTGTCAATGTTTTTGATGAAAATCAAATCCCCTTTCAAATCGTTCAAATTTTCGATAAGCGCACCATGTCCGCCCGGCCGGAAAACCAATTCGTCGGTCAAAAACGCTTGATTGTCGAGGGTGGCCGCAACCGTATCGGTCGAAGGTTTTTGCACCGAATACGAAAGGTCGTATTTCACGGCAAATTTCGCTTCATAATTGGGTAAAACGTGCTCAACAAGTTGTTTGAATTTCTCCAAATGTTCGGGCGAAACCGTGAAATGCAGTTTAACCATGCCGTTACTTGCCGCATACCCCGCACCTTCCACCAAATGCTCTTCCAGCGCGGTTCTTACGCCGTCCGGATAAGCATGAAAAGCCAACAACCCTTTGGGTAAATTCAAATAGCCTAATCCCGAATCTGACAACAATGCGTCTAAAATTGCATTATAATCCTCGGTTTCTAAGCATGTTTCTATGGATTTTCCCTGCTTTTCCATGACCTGTTTCAAATCTTCAAAAAACGCAAACTGATGAATATTTTCGAAAAAATAAAACATCGAATTGGCGTCTTTTTTTACAAATAATTCCGCATTGTCTGCACCTTGTTTATAGGCTGAACGAAACTCGCAAAGCAGTTTGAACATGCGTGATGCAGCGCCCGAAGCCGGAACAAACTTAATAATATCTCGGCCGGCTGTTTTCGTTTGGTAATTCAATAACAATTCGTCGATTTGTTTCACATCAAACACTTCGATACCGTCATTTTTTGAGGCCGAACGCACTAATTTGGTGAATGGAAAGCCTTTGGCAAAAAATGCTAATTGCGTTTCAACTTCTTGCGTTGTAATGCCGCGTTTTTCAAGTTGTTCTAAATTTTTAGGAGTAAACATGGTATTTTTTTTGCAAATATAGTAATTTTTTCGTACTTTTGCAAAAAAAAGTTTTTCCATGAATCAAAGTAAGGGGCATATTTCTCAAATTATCGGTGCTGTTGTTGACGTTTCTTTCGACGAAAATGGCCGTCTGCCGCAAATTTACGAGGCATTGGAGGTGTTCAATCCTCAAAACGAAAAAATTATTTTGGAATGTCAGCAAGATATTGGCGAAAGTACCGTGCGTTGTATTGCGATGCACTCTACCGATGGTTTGGCACGGGGACAAGAGGTTATTGCTACGGGAATGCCGATTTCCATGCCTGTCGGACCGGACATCAATGGTCGGTTGTTCAATGTTACCGGCACGGAAATCGACGGAATGCCGCCGGTGAAATTCACGCATCGTGCGGATATTCACAACAATCCGCCCAAATTTGAAAACCTGACGACCACGCAAGAAGTGTTATACACCGGAATTAAAGTGATTGACTTGATTGAGCCTTACGCAAAAGGCGGTAAAATCGGGCTTTTCGGAGGTGCCGGCGTTGGAAAAACGGTGTTGATCATGGAAATGATTAATAATATTGCGAAAAAATATCAAGGACAAACCGTATTTGCCGGTGTAGGCGAGCGTACACGTGAAGGCAACGATTTGCTTCGTGAAATGATTGAATCCGGCGTAATCCGCTATGGAGAGGCGTTCCAGAAGAGTATGGAAGAAGGGGGCTGGGATTTGAGCTTAGTGAATCCGAACGAATTGAAACAATCGCAAGCCACTTTGGTCTTCGGACAAATGAATGAACCGCCCGGAGCACGGGCTCGTGTAGCGCTTTCCGGACTGACCTTGGCCGAATATTTTCGTGATGGCGATAACGATACAACCGGCAGGGATATTTTGTTTTTTATTGATAATATTTTCCGTTTTACGCAAGCAGGTTCGGAAGTTTCGGCGTTGTTGGGACGGATGCCTTCTGCGGTGGGCTATCAACCGACGTTAGCCTCTGAAATGGGGTTGATGCAAGAACGTATCACGTCCACCAAACGTGGCTCTATCACATCGGTTCAGGCAGTTTATGTGCCTGCCGATGACTTGACGGATCCGGCACCGGCCACAACGTTTGCGCACTTGGACGCAACCACCGTTTTGAGCCGTAAAATCTCGGAATTAGGCATTTACCCCGCTGTTGATCCTTTGGATTCAACCTCACGGATTTTGGTTCCGAAAATTGTTGGCGACGAACATTATGATACGCCACAACGTGTGAAAATGACCTTGCAACGCTATAAGGAATTGCAGGATATTATTGCTATTCTGGGTATGGACGAGTTGAGCGATGAAGATAAATTGGTGGTGGCAAGAGCACGTCGTGTACAACGTTTTTTATCTCAACCATTTTACGTAGCCGAACAATTTACGGGTATTCCGGGCGTTTTTGTTCCTATCGAAGAAACCATTCGTGGGTTCAAAATGATCCTTAATGGCGAAGTCGATGAATATCCGGAAGCCGCATTCAACCTCGTTGGAACGATTGATGAAGCCATCGAAAAAGGAAAAAGTATGTTATAATATGCAATTAGAAGTTTCAACTCCGGAGAAAATCTTATTTCACGGCGAAGTCTATTCCGTGCAATGGCCGGGCAAAGACGGCTTGTTTCAAGTATTGGATCATCATGCACCGATGATTGCTATTTCGATTAGCGGCCGTGTGAAATATGAAGTTTCAAAGGGTTCTGCACCTCAATATATTGACATAAATCGGGGTGTAGTGCAGGTTTTGGATAATACGGTAACCATTCTTTCCGAATAATGATGAGTTTGATTTTGCGCTTGGGATTGGCTGTTTTAAGCGGTGTTCTCTTGGGTTTGGCGTGGCTTTCGCCGAACGCTGTGTGGCTGATTTTTGTTGCGTTTATCCCGCTCTTTTGGGTGTTTAATGATTTGGAAAAAACGCCGGAACGCAGGAATGGTAAACGATTTTTCGGTTATGCGTTTTTGAGTTTTTTGATTTGGAATGTTATCACAACGTGGTGGGTTCTTAATTCCACGCCGGCAGCAGTCTTCGCATTTCTTACGAATAGCACGTGGATGGCGCTGATGGTGTATCTGTATTATATTGTCAAAAAACACGCCTTGCAAGGACGAAATTGCTTGTGGGTTTTGGCGGTATTTTTTACGGCATTTGAATATTTCCATTTTAATTGGGATTTATCATGGCCGTGGTTGACGCTCGGCAATGTGTTTTCATGGCAACCGGTTATAGCGCAATTCTATGAATTTACAGGCGTTTTGGGCGGTTCGCTTTGGATTTGGATGGCTAACATCGTCTTGTTTGAGATTGTCAAAAAACGATGGAAATCAAACGATATGTTTAAGTTTTCTTGGTCAGAAATCGTGCAACTTATGGTTATCATTTTGCCATTGATAATTTCGGTAACGATGTATCGAACATACAAGGAAAAAGGCGATGACGTGGAAGTCGTGATTGTTCAGCCAAACATTGATCCTTACAGCGAACAATACGAGTTGAATCCGGTTGTTGCCACCGAACGCATGTTGAATTTAGCGCAAACTAAAATCTCATCGAATACCCGCTTGATTTTAACGCCCGAAAGCATGATTCAAGAATATGTATGGGAACACCAAATCGAGCAATCGCCGAGTTTAAGGGTTATTCAGGAATTTCTATCGCAATACGACAGTCTCGAAATGATCGCCGGACTATCCTCATTCAACTTGGTTCCCGAACGCACACCTGCCGCACGTCCTTACGGAAATCAGTATTACGAAGCACACAACACGGCACTGTTGGTCAGTAAAGATTCGTTTTCTCAAAAATACTACAAGTCAAAACTCACGCCCGGTGTAGAGATTATGCCGTTTGTGAAATATTTTCGACCGTTGGAAAAGTTAGCCCTTGATATGGGAGGAACCGTTGGAACGCTTGGTATCAGCGAAGATCGGGAAGTCTTTCATTCGCAATACGGCACGCCACCGTTCTCTCCCGTGATTTGTTATGAGTCTATTTACGGCGATTTTGTAAGTGGTTTTGTCAAAAACGGCGCACAATTTCTCTGTATTATCACTAACGACGGCTGGTGGGGCAATACGCCCGGACACCGCCAACACGCACGCTATGCTAATCTGCGTGCTATAGAAACCCGCCGTGACATTGCTCGTTGCGCCAACACAGGTATTTCCTGCTTCATCAACCAACGTGGCGATGTTTCGCAAACCACGCCCTATTGGGAAGAAACCGCCATTTCACAAACCATCAAAGCCAACGACACTATCACATTCTATGTCAAATACGGCGATTACATCGGACGAATAGCCTTGTTTTTAACCGGAATATTAGTCTTATTGGCGATAGCGTTTCGGTTTATGAAACGATAAATGATTAAAATTTTGGGGTGAAATTAACCTCGAAGAGGTTTACACGTAGTGCTTGAGTTTTGTGTAAACTTATTTTAGGAAAGGTCAATTTCTCCATTCTCCATTCTCCATTCTCAATTCTCCATTCTCAATTCTCCATTCTCAATTCTCAATTCTCATTCCTGCTCATCTCCCTCCGCAAATCCTTCTCCTTGATGCTTTCGCGCTTGTCGTAGTCTTTTTTACCTTTGGCCAAAGCAATATTCAATTTGGCAAATCCGCGTTCGTCGATGAAGAGAAGGCTTGGAATAATCGTTAAACCTTTGTCTTTGCTGCGAAGTTCGAGTTTGCGAAGTTCTTTTTTCGTGAGCAATAGCTTTCGATCGGATTTGGGTTGATGATTGAGATAGGTTCCGAACCGATATTCGGCGATGTGCATATTTTTTACGAACAATTCGCCGTTGAAAAAGGTGCAATAAGCGTCGGCAATATTGGCCTTTCCTTCGCGGATGGATTTGATCTCTGTTCCGCGTAGAACAAGGCCTGCCGTGAATTTTTCCAAAAAGAAATATTCAAATTCGGCACGCTTATTTTTGATTTTTATATCGGCAGTTCGTTTACCCATGCTTGCAAAGTTACGATTTTTTTCGTAACTTCGCAAATTGAAACCTTAATTTTTTTATGGTCATGGCAAAAAAAGGGAATTTGGGATGGATTTTTATCAAGAGTTTGGCGATCTTTTTTGCTATACTTTTGGTGTTTGCATTTGCCGCAACGTATGTGAATCCGGCGAAATTTGTTTGGTTTGCCTATTTCGGAATGGGATTTTCGATTTTATTGGTGATCAATATTCTGTTTGCTGTTTTTTTAGGATTTAATTTGAAAAAAACAACCTTGCTTCCGCTTGTAGCGATTGCGCTGAATTGGTCGAATATCCAAACGATGATGACATTTAACAGCGCCGAATTTGATACGAATGAAAAGAAAGTTAAGGTGATGTCTTATAACGTCAACCTGTTCGATTATTATCAAAAAATCAATCCGAAAGAAAAGCAAAGCGAACAGGAGATATTAGGTCTTATCGCCGACGAATCTCCCGATATTGTTTGCTTTCAAGAGTTTCGAGAAGATGCAAAACAGGCTTCTGTTACGCGCTTTTTGGCTCAACACGCCGACTTAAACTATACGTCCGTATCACGTTACAACGAACATATTGCTTTTGGAAATAAAATTTACACCAAATTCAAAATTATTCGAGATAGTTTGATTCGTTTTGAAAATTCTAAAAATATGGTTGTGTTTGCTGATGTTTTGGCTTATGGAGATACTATTCGTGTTTTTAATTTTCATTTAGAGTCGATAGGGTTTCATAAGTCCGATGATATGTTTTATCAAGATTTGATTACTATGCCTGCCGAAACACCGGACATCAAAAAAGGCGTTTGGCGCTTGATTTCGAAAATGAATGCCGCTTACGCTAAACGTGCGGAACAAGCCAGAATATTAGCACAATTAATTGCCGATTCGCCTTATCGAACGCTTGCTTGCGGGGATATGAACGACACGCCGGCCTCTTATACGTACCGGCAAATTTCTAAAACGATGAACGATGGTTTTTGCGAACGTGCGTTTGGTTTGGGAACATCTTACAATGGTGCATATCCATCATTTCGGATTGATTACATCTTCTTTTCCGATGGATTGTATTGCGAAAATTTCACAACCATTCGTACCAATTATTCTGATCATTTTCCGATTTATTCGGATTTAAAAATTAATAAGTTATGAAAACGCTAACAACATTAGGCCTAAGCATATTTTTATGCTTGCCGCTGACCATGTTTGCACAACATCTTCACACCGATACTCTCGGTATGAAAATCAGTCGTGAACACACAATTACTCAGACAACGACTTTCATTGAGCAAATCGTTGACAGTATCGGAAGTTTTACTTACGATACGGTGAAAAAGGTTGATACCATTCAAAAGGTTGATACGAGTTATTTAATCCATCAGCGCGATTTATATTGGCAGTTAGGCTCTAATTTTGAGATTGGCGTCAATCAGGTTGCTCGCTCCAATTGGGCTGCCGGTGGTGGAAATTCGTATTCGATTTTGTTTTCCAACAAATCGAATGCGTATTATACACGAGGCAATCTGTCGTGGAAAACGGATTTAGACTGGAAATACGGCTTCCAACAACAGGAAGGAACGCCTTGGTTCAAGAATTATGACCTGTTGGAAATTAACTCTATTTTTGGTTTTAAAGCTTCAAATGCTTGGTATTATAGCGGATTATTCAATCTTAAAACACAGTTGGCCAAAGGTTATGCATCTGCAACAGACGATGCGGCGAACTTCGTATCTCGGTTTTTCTCGCCGGCCAGATCAACGTTCTCGTTGGGTATGGAGTATAACAATACCCCGAAAACGGTATATTTATTCCTTTCTCCGGTGGCCTATCGTTTGACTTATGTCTGGGATACGGCTTTGAGCCCGCGTTACAGCGTGCCTGTGGGGGAACATTTTTTAACGACGTTTGGTCCGATGGCGATGTTAACCAATAAACACCAGTTAACAAAAGATGTTGCATTAAATTCGACCTTGAATGTATTTGCTAATCTCTTAGAAATGGATGCGCCTTTTGTAACGGTGGAATGGAAATTAAATGTCAGCTACCAAATCACGAAATATTTGTCATTTAGTTTTGAAACCTATTTGATTTCCGACCCGACTGCGAAATTCGCAAGAATCAATCCGGACGGCACAACCAGTATGGTTCGAAAGGTTCAATTCCAAGAAATTATGGGCTTGAAATTGACGTATAAAATCGCTAATTAATCGTCCAAATCTCCCATGCTCGTTCGGCCTGCAAATGCAGCATTTCAAGGCCGTTCTTTATGGTTGCGCCTTGTGCTTTGGATTTTTGAAGAAACAGGGTTTCGTTGGGTGTGTAAACTAAATCGTAGCACAAAAAATTTGGTGTCATCATTTTGTAAGGCAAATCAGCGAAAGTGTCTGTATTTGGTGTCATTCCGAGAGGTGTCGTATTGATGATGATATTCGCAAGACCGAATCCGTTTTGATGAATGTCTTGATACGTCCATGTTTCCGGTGTTTTTCGACGGGAAACCCATTGGAACGGAATATGATGTTTTTGCAAAACAGCGGCTACGGCACCGGAAGAGCCGCCCGTACCAAGGATTAGCGCCGAATGATGATGTGGTTTGATCAAGGGTAAGAAACTTTGTTCAAATCCGGATATATCTGAATTATAGCCGGTCAACCGGCCGTCTGTTTCAAATTTGATAACGTTTACAGCGCCCACACTGCTTGCGGACTCGTGCAAGTTGTCTAAATAGGGGATAATCGTTTTTTTATGCGGCATGGTTACGTTCAAACCGCATAAATCGGGCGTTGTTTGGATCAACTCTCGAAACGTGGAAATATCGGCCAAAGGAAACAATTCGTAAACATGGTCGTTTAATTGATTCCGTTCAAATTTCTCTGAAAAATATTGTTTGGAAAACGAGATATTCAGCGGAAATCCGATAAGGCCGAAGCGCTTCATGCTTGTTTTTTGGATAATTTTGCGGCGATAAATTCAACACCCAATACAAAGACCAATCCGATGATACAGCCGATAATCGCTTCCGTAAGCATGGCATTTTCGCCGTAAGTTGCAGGCAGAACATTTTGAGCAGCCGCTTTCCATGGCCAAATAATATGTAGCGAACCAACGATAAAACCGGTGAGTAGAGCGACAGTCAGGTTGTAATAATGTTTGAGCAACCACGATAAAACATTTGAAAAAGCGACTAATCCAATCACAAACCCTGAAACCATAACGGATAAATACAGCACATTCAACGTTTCGATAGCGGTAAGATACGTGTGATATGCCCCCATCAACATCATGACGAAACTGCCCGAAATTCCCGGAAGGATAAACGCGCAAATCGCAATGCACGAGCAAATAAACAAATAGCCCAACGACACTTCCGTGCCACCTTCACTACTCATGGCTTCCGGCAACGGCAACAGGAGCGCCAAACCGATTCCGATAATGGCGAATAAGACGCAATTCCATGTCCATTTCGGAATTTTTTTATACAACAATACGATGGACGCTAAAATCAATCCGAAGAAAAAAGCGTAAGTCGGAATTTTATAATCGCTCAACATGAATTTGACAAATTTCGCTAAAAGCACCATCGCCAAAGCGATTCCGGGAAGTAACGCCAAGAAAAAATTACCGTTAAGTGTTGTCCAAAAATCAACGATGCGTTGCTTGAACGATTTGTTTTTCCCCAATAATTGGCCGATTGCGGGAAGAATGCTTTTAATCGAGTTAACAAATTCGTCGTAAATGCCTGTGATGAAAGCAATGGTTCCGCCGGACACACCGGGGATTAGGTCGGCTGTGCCCATCGCAAAACCTTTTAAGGTAATTAGGATATAACCTAAGAGAGAATGTTTCATGACTTCTTTAATTTATGTTCTAAAATATCATTAATTTCGGGGTATTCCAGCAATTCAGGGTGATAATCTTTGAACCACAGGATATTTCCCGGATCCATCAAAAATGCAATCAGCAAATCCTTCAATGCGGCTTCTTTTCGATGAGTTTTAAGATTGACGATGCCACGAATGAGCATTAACCGTGAATAATTATCATTTTGCACCATTTTGCTTTCAATAAAATTTAGCGCTTCATTGTGCAATCCGGCGTCTATCATGGCATAGCAAACGGTTGCGATAAATTCCGGTTGGTCTTTGGTGATTTCAACGGCACGGAACACATGGGGCAAGCCACTTTCAAAATCTTTGTTTTCGCAGTATAATTCGCCTAATGCGGCGTGAAATTCTGCCGCGTCAGGAGTTCGTTCCAGCGCTTCGTTTAAGATGTCAAACGCTTTGTTTTTGTTGCCTTGATTGAAGTAGATCATCGCCAAACTGATAATGGCTTGCGACGAATCCGGTTCAATACTCAACACTTTGCGAAAATATTCTTGCGCTTTGGTGTGGTCTTTCATGCGTTCGTAACATTCTGCCATGTTGAATAAGGTGGCTACTTCGTTCGGTGCAACCTCTAAAATATGTTGATAACAAGTCAATGCGTCGGCGTATTTTTCTGTAAATAAATATGTTGTGGCTTTGTGAAACCAACCGTTCAAATCGGTTTCGTCAATCGCCAACACATAATCGAAACATTTCAACGCTTCGTCAAACTCTCTTTTGGAACGGTGCAACATGCCTAATCCGAGCCACAAACCTTTGGCAAAAGGATCGTTTTCGAGTAATTGTTTCAAATATTCGATGCCTTCATCGGTGCGGTCTGCCCATTCAAAAAATAAACTTAAATCGGCGGGCACGTACTCGTGAACCGGATTAATCTCAAGCACTTTCTTCATATACTCGATGGCTTTGTCGAAATTACCGAGATTTTCATATTCAAAAGCGATATTCAGATAAATATCTTCAAAATCTTCGGCATCGGCTATCCCTTTGTTGTACTCGTTAATGGC
>QMCD01001196.1_pt1 | contig 16297 bp, 9 predicted proteins | sample 1821841 | NCBI WGS metagenome assembly QMCD01 (sample SAMN01991225, study PRJNA193472) | Termite gut metagenome, whole genome shotgun sequencing project. | isolation source: worker | host: Macrotermes natalensis | reverse complement strand
GTCAGACCGGCAGCCTTCAGGCCGTCGGCCAGGGTTTTCGTGCGGGCCGGATTCTCTTCCGAGCCGATCCCCATGAAAAGCACGTGAACGTCGCGGTTGAACTTGGCCACGTCGGCAAAGGCGCCGTTGTAGGCCGTCGAAAGGTTGTTCAGGTCGATCGAGCCCGCGCCGCTGAATCCGCCGATCCAGGCGAATTTGTCGAGGTTCGGCAGCGTCGTGTTGAAGGTCTGCAGCCCGCCCCACGAAAGGCCCGCCATCGCCCGGTTCTCGCGATCGGTCAGCGTGCGGAAACGCGATTCGATGTGCGGGATGATCTCCGTCAGCAGGATCGGCGTGAAATCGGCCCCGTACTCCCCGCGGTTCTGACCCCCACGGGCGTTGAACGCCACCTCGATGTTGCCGCTGTCCATCACCACGATCATCGGCACGGCCTCACCCCCTGCGATCAGGTTGTCTAGGATGAAGTTCGTGCGGCCCACTTTGAAATAGGTCTCGTCCGTGTCGGTCGTCCCGCTGATCAGGTAGAAGACCGGGTAGCTGCGTTCCGGGTTCCGTTCGTAGCCCGGCGGGGTGTAGATCAGCGCGCGGCCGGTGGTGCCGAGGCTCTCCGAGTAGTAGTAGTCGTAGTTCACCGCGCCGTGCGGCACGTTTTGAATCGACTGGATAAGCGGATCGGCTCCCCTGACATCGAGCAGGCTCCCCTTGGAGCGCTCGTTGGGGAAGAAATCGGGGTTGTTCGGATCCATCACCGTCACCCCGTCGACCCTGAACGAATAGGGATAGATGTCGGGAACGACGGGACCTACCGTTACGCTCCAAACGCCGTTGTCTCCCTTGCGCATGGGCAGCGGGGCGCCCAAAAACTGTATGTCGAGCAAAACTTCTTTTGCCGTAGCCGACTGGTAGCGGAAGATGACGGTATCATCATCCCTCACTTCGGGCGATGCGCCCGGCGCGCGTCTCTGCCCGTGAACGGCAGTCACTACCGACAGCGCCATTCCTAAAAAAAACAATACTCTCTTCATCGTCAAAAATTATTTAATAGTCGGATTACTGTCTGGGCTGACGGGGCTGGTTCATGCTTTCGAGACCTACCTTTTCCACGAGCACCTCTTCGGTTTCGGTCGGATTGGTAATCAGAGCCGCTTCTGCTGGTGTTTTAGGAGGTACCGTTATCCCCGCTTTCGTCTGCTCGACATAAGCCATACGCCCGTCGGGCAAATAATAGAGGTAGTCCACGCACACGCTCCTGCGGCCTGTGGCGCCTCCAATACCGTCGATAGTCAGCGTCGCGTTATGATAGAACAAATATGCCTGCCCCTTGAATTCGGCGATGCCCGGATGAATCGTAAAACTGTTCTCGGCCATTCCGGTCAGTCGTCCGCGATATGTCCAAGGTCCTTCCATACTCGGAGCGGTTGCGTAACTTATCGTTTCGCGGCCTTCTCCCCGCGACGCGTATGTCAGGTAGTAGAGATCGCCGTGCCTGTCGAGCCACGGACCTTCGATAAAGCCGGGCATGCGCAGTATCTCTATCGGACCGTCGAGTTCTATCATATTGGGCTTGAGCTTAACTATAAAGCAGGTTCCGTTGCCCCAACTCATCCATGGCGTGCCGTCGGCGTCTATCAAAACGGTAGGGTCGATGTCGTTCCACCATCCGCGCGCGCCGTTGGGGGTTTGTGCGTCGGAAACGAGAGGTTTGCCGAGCGGGTCTACAAAAGGCCCCGTCGGAGAGTCGGATACCGCCACCCCGACCGCTTTACAGTTGTATGGTTCACCGGCCTGGGCCGTGGTGTAGTAGTAGAATTTGCCATCCTTGGCGACCACCTGCGAAGCCCACGCCTCACCTATTCCCCAACTGAAATCGGTCGGTTTCAGCACCGAACCGTGATCCGTCCACGTTTTCATGTCGCGGGTGGAGTAACACAGCCATTCGGTTATGTTGAACTCCCGACCGCCTCCGGCAGTGTCCTGTCCTTCGTAATATTCGTCGTGACCGACATAAAGATAGAGTTTGCCGTCGTGCACCATAGGCGCCGGGTCGGCTGTAAATTTATCCGTAATCATCGGATTTCCCGTCATAACAAACGTCTTTCCCTTCTCCTGGGCAGTTGCACAGGCTGCCAGCAGCAAAGTACAACCGATAATAATCTTGTTTTTCATAAGTTTTATTTGAGTTTTAAGTTAACATACAGGACTTAATTAGGACGTATGACCGCTGCAAAACCACCTCTGGGCAGACATTCCACACTGACGGTCGACGAGGGAGCGGCAACGGCCACATTCTCCTCTATCGTGAAACTGCGCTCCGCTTCGCCGTCGCGAATCAGAGTCATCGTACCGCCTGCCGACAGAAAATCGGGAGTAAAAGCGAGAGTTGTCGCCTCTCCCGTACCGTTCACTCCGGCGACATACCAAACATCATCCTTGCGGCGCGCCATGACGACGTTCCTGCCCGGATACCCCGCCAGCAGTTTGGTATCGTCCCAAGCCGTAGGCAGGCCGCTGAGCAATTTTTTCACCTGTTCCGGTAATTCGCGATAGACGGACGGGCGGTCGGGCATATGTTGCATGGCCGATTCGAAAAGTATTGGAAGCGCCAACTCGTGGCCGTGTGAGGTGATGTGCGGATTTTGTGAATCGGAGAAGGTGCCGGGCGTGTAGTCCATAGAGCCTATCACGTTGCGTGTGAAAGGCAGCGTGGTGTTGTGAGAGGCCGCAGGTTCGGTCAGCCTGCGGTTGTTGTTGTACCATTCGGCGCCGTAAACCGACTCCAGTGTCATCAGGTGCGGATAGGTGCGCTGCCAGCCACGCGGGATGGTCGCACCGTGAAAATTTATCATCAGCCGGTATTTCGCCGCGTCTTCGAGCAGGTCGAGGTAATAGTCGATTGTCTCCGCTCCGTCGACCCGGAAGAAATCGATTTTAATCCCCGCCACGCCCTTTTCCTGAAGCCAGGCATACTCCTTTGCCCGGTCGGAGGGGTCGTTCAGCCGCCAAATCGGAGTCGGAGCGCCCGGACCCGTCCAATTGGTGCCGGAGTTGTACCAAATCCAAGGTTTTATCCCCTTCTCGTGCGCGTATGCCAGGGCGTCGTTTACGTCGCCGCCGTTCCTCATCACGTCCCATTCGGCGTCTATCAGATCGTAGGGCCAACCCATATCGGCGGCCAGGTCGATGTACTCCTTAACGATTTGAAAGTCCTGCGAGCCGTGATTGTGCGCCCAATATATCCACGCTGCCGTTCCGGGTACAATCCAATCCGTGTCGGTTAGACGGCTCGGTTCGGAGACGTCGGTCACCAACGTGGACTCCACAACATCGGCCAGCGAGCCTACTATCAGCACCCGCCACGGGGAGAGCCAGGAGCCGTCGACAGCCAGTTTTTCATCCTGCAAATCGACCCGGTATTTAGAATGATCATCTTCGTTGACGAGTCTCGATGCGCTCTGTCCGCGACTGACGTCTGCCTCGGTAATCAGCACGAAAGCTCCTTCGACCGCTTCCACCAGGGCCGGATAACTCCACTGGTAGCGATTGCGTCCCCGAGCGGACTCGCCGTCGGTCGCCAACGGGAAGAAATCCTCGTATCCACCGTCGGCGAAACGCTGCATCCACCGGTTAATGCCATCCGCAACGGGGTAAACCGTCTCCTCCTGCACAATCGAGTCGGGCGCACCCGAATCGAACCGGTAACGGAAGGCCACTCCGTCGTCGTAAGCGCGGAATATTACCTCCAACGCCTGCTTTTGCCTGTTTTCGAAGCGGTATATGCGTTCGTCGGCACGATTGGTACATAGGCTGCGCTTGCCGGTAATCATAGTGTACTCATCCTCGATTCGCACGGGTTTCGAGACCGAGACGAGACGCAATTCACCGGCGAGGTCGTGCAGCTCCGTTCGTAGTCCGAGTCCCGCGTCGGAGAAAATAGTTTTAACGCCCTCTCCCCCATTATATTCGACAGTAAAGAGAGCCTGACCATAGCCGTCGTTTACGTTTTCGGAGATACCTACCGCGACTCTTATTTTCCCATTCGGGGAGACGGTCTCCCGTTTCCCTTGACCGCAGGACGACACCGCAAGCATCCCTGCCAAAGCAAATAACAATATTTTTTTCATAGCTGAGTATGTTTTAATTATCTAACGGTCACACGCATTGCTTTGCCGGAATATGTCACCGACCGGACTTCGGGCGAAGGCTGGATACCGGTTCCAGAACGGGTAGAAACGACCACGATGTTGAAAGGTATCTTCTCTCTCATGCCGGCGAACGAACCCTTTCTTTTACCTATAGAGAGCGTCTTTTCGGCGTCATTCCAAGTCATATCGAAGGTACTGAACCTTCCCTTTTCGTAGTTGTAGTTGTCTCCTTCGTCCTCATAGACCGTAAAGGAGCCGTCGGCCCCGGGATAGATGCGAATCTCCCATCCTTCGTCCGTCGGTTGAGCCGCATATTGTTTGGCAGGACCGAGTGGCACCCCGGTTCCCGCCTCAACGAAAAGCGGCGTTTTGGTCAAATCCACCGCAACAGTCACTGATTTTCCGCCCGAATGGGTCTCGCCGCTCCAAAAATCTATCCATCCTGCGGGCCTCTCCGGCAGATAGACCTCCATCCTGTCGACTCCGCCCTCAACAACGGGAGCGACCAATATCGAGGAGCCGAACATGAACTGATGCCGTTGCTCCAATGCCCGCCGGTCGTCGGGAAAATCCATCACCAGCGGACGCATAAGTGTCGACCCTTCGAACGACACCGCCGCGTTCTGCGTGTAGATATATGGCAGCAGACGGTAGCGCAGCGTCAGATAATCGCCGGTTATACGCTCCACCTGTTCGCCGTAGCGCCACAGTTCGGTGTTGCTCATATAGCCATGTACGCGCATCATCGGGAAAAATGTCCCGGCCTGGAACCATCGCAAAAACTGCTCGTGGTATTCGGGATTGGTGTACTGGTCGCGCGGGCGAAAGAATCCGCCGGCATCGTACGTCCACCAGGGAAGACCTGCGGCCATCTGTCCGAGTCCGCCTGCGATTTGGCGGCGCAGGGTTTCCCAGTCATGGCCCACGTCGCCCGACCATGTGGCCGCCGCGTAGCGTTGCATCCCCGAAAATCCGCTGCGTGTGAAAATCATCGCCCGCCTGTCGGGGTCGTCGCGCCGCAGTCCCTCATATATGGTCTTGCTGACGTACATCGGGTATACGTTGCGGTATATCTCTCCGGGAATCTTCCCGCCGCCTATCTTTCTTCCGCGCAGGTCGTCGTTCTCCGGTTCGGTTGCGTCCTGCCACCAGGCGTCGATGCGGTACGGTTTCAACAACCTGTCGCTGAAATTTTGCCAGTAAAATGCCGACGCTTCGGGATTGAAGAAGTCTATCCAGTCGGTACCGGGAATATAATAACCACGCGACTCGGCCTGTCTGCCCACCTCCGATTGCTTGTCTATCTTCGACCACACGGACAGCATGAGTCGCATATCCATTTCGTGCAATTCGCGCACCATCGCACCCGGATCGGGGTAGCGGTCTTCGTCGAAACGCATGGCGTTCCAGCCATATTTACCCCACCACTGCCAGTCCTGAACTATAAGATCGAGAGGCAATCCCCTTTCGCGGAACTCCCGCGCATTCTCCAGCAGCTCCGCCTGAGTGTTGTATCGTTCGCGACAATGGATATAGCCCAACGCCCACAGCGGCATCAGCGGGGCAGGGCCGGTAAGAGCGCGGTAAGAGGCGATAGCTTCGTCGGCGCTGCCTGCAAAAACGGTGTAGTCGAGCGCACCGGCAACCGGCGAACGCAGCACGGTTTCGTCGGCGACAGCTCTCCAATGGAGTACGGGTCTATCGCCCCGTTCGCCCTGCACCTCGATGGAGTGCCGTCCCACCGTGAGTTCCACTATCACGGAGGTCGTGGGAGGCAGCCAAAGGTTATTGACGTCTATCACGTTCCGCCCGTCGATTGACAGATAGTGTTTCCGGGCCATAGACTGCCCTACATCCAGCAGCAGCGCGTAACGACCGGCTTGCGGCACTTCTATTTCGCCGGCAAAGACTCCCGTACGCCGTACTTCCCGAACGTTGCCGCTCGTACCCGTCGCGTCGACGGCCACCGCCTCGCCACTCACTCCGCCGGCTGTCAATTCTATCGAATTGTCGGCAGGATTGAAATCGGTCAGCCCGTAGTTGTTCCACAACAGGCCGTAGCCTTTATTCGAGAGTATGAACGGAATCGATATCTGTGTGTTGACCTGCGTAAGCCGCCGGGTCAATCCCCTGATGTCGAGATATCCGTCCTGAAACTGCCCTGTGCCGTAGAGGTATTCGTCGGACGGGGAGACGAAAGTCTGCTGTACGCGCCATGTCGCCTCGCCCTGCACCGTCGAAGGCTCGGCGGAACGTCCGCCGGCTTTCTCCTGCAACACTATGCGTCCTTCCGCATCGCGAAATGTCAACGCTTCGGTGGCTTTATCGAATTCGACAGATATTCCTTCCTGCGTGACGACCGTGCGGCCATCTTTTTCGGTGACTCTGAACTTCGGCACGGAAAGTGTTTCGGTATATATCAACTCCTCCATCGCAACCTCTCGGGCACCTGTCGGAAGAAACTGTACCCTGACGGCGTTCCCGTTCAGCGGCGTAAGCGTGAGCGTTCCCCGTTCCAAAGGCAGGACAACACTCCTGTCCCCTGCGGAAACCTGCCATGTGAACAACACTGCGCTGCAAAAGAGCAACGCTTTCATCCACAGACTCTCTTTTTTGCAGCAGTCTACTTTCATCCTTTTAATTCCGATTATTCCGAAAACATCCAATAGTCGAAGTACATCAGGTGGCCGGCGGGACGACCGTTTACCACGAAATAGAGGTCGTGTACACCGATGGGCTTTTGCTCGATGTCAAATGTCATAAGCCTCCAACGGTCGCTTCCTCCCGTGCGCGGAACTCGAATCGAACCGAGCAACGGGCCATCTTTGGAGTCGAGACGAACCTCCAGCCTCACGGGATCGTTGTGGGTCGTGGCTACGCGGGCGGTGAATTTAGCTGCGCCGCCGTCGCGAAAATCGACATCGCGCACCTTGATGTAGGCGCCACCCTTATTGGCCGTCACAAACAGACCCACGTTGTCGTTCTGTGCCGATTTGAATCCTTCGGAGAAGGCTATCGTCTCGGCCTCGACCTTACGGTAGGGGTTGAGTGTGGCAATACCTTTGGCTATGCCCGCCGGATTCGTGTCCATCTGCACGATGGAACCGTCGGGCCGGAACGTCATCTCCTGCACACACACCGAGCGGTTGAATCCGCCGCCGCCGGGCAGCGAGCCGTCGTGGTAGAAGAAATATGTCTTGCCGCGGAAGTCGACCACTCCGGGGTGATTCGTAAAGGCGCTCTGTGGCGGCATAACCGTTCCGCCATATTTCCATGGACCGGTGGCGCTCGGAGCAGTCGAATAACCGATGTGTTCGGGCAGCGGGCCGCCGGGCCAAAACAGATAGTAGGTCTGTGCGCGTTTGTAGAGCCACGGGCCCTCCTCATAGAGAGTGGGACGGTTCCGCGCCCTGTCGTCATCGCTTTTGGCGAACGACTCGGCGACCATCGGAACGCGTACGATTTCACCCTCATAGGATATCATATCTTCGTTCAGCTTGACGTAATAGAGATTCGGATTGCCCCAATAAAGATAGGCCTGTCCGTCGTCGTCGATGAAGACGCTCGGGTCGATATCTCCGTGTCCGCTCCTTACCAACGGTTTGTCCAGCGGGTCGTAGAAGGGGCCGTAGGGGCTGTCTGCCACGGCGACACCTATCGCGCCTCCCTCTGTCTTCGAGGTGAGGGGCACATAGAGATAGAACTTGCCACCTCGCTCGATGCATTGGGGCGCCCAGGCGTCGCTTTTCCCCCATGAGAAATCGGTGTAGTCGAGCACCGCCCCGTGATCCGTCCAGTTTACCATGTCGTCGGTGGAATAAACCCTCCATTCGTCCATCGTGAACCATGTCGAGCCGTCCTCGTCGTGGGTGGTGTAGACATAGAGACGGTCGTTCCACACCATCGGAGCGGGGTCGGCAGTATACTGCGTTTGAATAATAGGATTTTGAGCAAAGGTCATGTTCGCCGTGCTCACGGCAGCGAATGCCGCGAAGAAAAGATATTTTTTCATTGTATAAACCGTTTTAATTTATTTATGCCGTAATTTACAGTACGCTGAATTCTATTTTTTGCAGGGCGCTCTCGTCGGAACTGTTTCCGTAGAAGATGTCGAACTCGCCGGGAGAGGTGACAACGCGCCCCACGGCCTCGCTGTACCACTCGAAAGAGGCTCCGTCGAGTTCGATTGCAACCTGTTTGGTCTCGCCCGGAGCAAGTTCGACCCTTTCGAAAGCGCGCAGGGTTCTCACCGGGCCTTCTTCGCCGCGTTTTTTCACATAGACCTGAACTATCTCCGTTCCCGTCCGGCGACTTGTGTTCTTCACCGGAATGGTCAGCGAAACCACACCGTCGGTCGGCATTTCACGCCTGTCGGCGCGGGCCTGTCCGATTTCGAAGGATGAGTAGCTCAAGCCGTATCCGAACGGGAAGAGCGGCTTTTGGGTCATGTAACGATAAGTACGGCCCGTCATGTCGTATTCCTCGAAATTCTCGGGAATCTGTTCCATGCCCGTGTAGAATGTAAGGGGAAGTTTTCCCGAGGGATTGTACTCTCCGAACAGAACTTCGGCGATTGCGCGTCCGCCCGATTCGCCGGGATACCATGCCTGAAGAATCGCCTCGCAACGTTCGGACTCGGGCACCAAACCCACCGGAGAACCGGAACAGTTGACCAAAATCACCTTTTTGCCCATCTCTTTAAGCGCTTGAATACATTTACGCTGCGAAGCCGGCAGTTGAATATCGGTGCGGTCGCCGCCTTTGAAGCCCGGCATATCTATCGACATCTGTTCTCCTTCGACTTCGGGAGAGATGCCACCCACGAACACCACCACGTCGATTCCGCGGAGACGGTCGGCCAACAGTTTGTAGTCCGCCGGATATTCATAACCCATGCTGAAGAAGAGGCCGGCGTCGGCAAAATCCAACGTATGGGCAAATTCGAGAACGATTTTATACTCCTTGCCTTTCTCCATCGAGATAGGTATACGGCGCGGGATGTTTCTCCACGAGCCGAATCGGGAGAGCATCTCCCCGTTAACATAGAAACGGCTCGACCCCATAGATTCGAGTTTGAAAACCACCTCTCCATCCTCCTTAGGAACGAGAACTGTCTCGTACCGGGCGGAGAAGAACTGGGGATTGACACCCGTCGCGAAACGGTGCATACCTGCCGTCCTCAAACGAAAGGCCTGGGTGTACCACTCGGTCGCCACAGGCTCGCCCTCCATCTGCATGTTGTTCCAATAGGTTGCCTTGATGCCGGGCCGTCCCTCGAACGAAGCCTGGTCTATCAGCGAGGCGAGCATCATGTCGTCCACGAGTTCGCATCCCTTTTCGTATACCACATCGCGCCGCGCCAGCGATTTGATTCCATCCAAAGGAGAGATGCTGCGCACGGGGCGTCCGTTATAGTTGCCCCACATCATGGCCGAATCGACGGCGTTGGGGCCGATAACGGCAACGCGCGTGTTGCGCGAAAGAGGAAGAATGTTATTTTTGTTTTGAAGCAGGGTCATCGACTGACGCGCCGCCTCGAGGGCAAGCTCACGATGTTCCCTGCAATTGATAATCGAAGCGGGAATCTGCGCCCATGGAACTATCGAATTGTCGTCGAAATCTCCCAACTCGAAACGCCCAATCAAAATTCGCATGATGCTTTGGTCGATATCCGACTCCTCAATCAGTCCGCGACGTACGGCGTCGGCCAGTTCGTGGAAGGGGTAATTCGAACCGCATTCCACATCGGTGCCGGCCAGCAACGCCTTGGAAGCTGCGTGAATCTTGTCGGACGATACGTTGTGCGATCTGTAAAAGTCCGATATCGCCCCGCAGTCTGTCACCACCAAATGCCGGAATCCCCACTCTTCGCGCAGAATCTGCGTCAACAAGCGGGAATTGCCGCAACACGGGTCGTCGTCCAATCGCTGGTAAGCGCACATGACTTCGCGCACGTTCGCGTCCTGAACCAACGATTGGAACGCCGGAAGATAAGTTTCCCACAGGTAACGCGGATTCAAATTGTTGATGTTAAGCGAGTGGCGGGTCGACTCCGGCCCCGAGTGCACGGCAAAGTGCTTCGCGCAGGCCAATAACTTCCGGTATTTGGCGTCTTCGGGGCCTTGCAACCCCCTGACGACGGCCACCCCCATCCGGGAGGTAAGATACGGGTCTTCTCCGTAGGTCTCCATACCGCGACCCCAGCGCGGATCGCGGAAGATATTGACGTTCGGCGTCCACACCGACAGTCCGTTATCCCGGATTCGTTCGTCGCCTTGCCTTTCGCGTTCGTGAAAACGGGCGCGCGCTTCGGTGGAGGTGACATCGAACACATTGAAAACCATTGCGTCGTTGAATGAGGCAGCCATGCCGATAGGTTCGGGAAAGACGGTCACATCGTCCTGATGGCCCACTCCGTGAAGCGCTTCGCTCCACCATGCGAACCGTTTGATTCCCAAACGGGGAATAGGTTCCGAATAGTCGCCCATCAGCAGGACTTTCTCATCCAATTCGAGACGGGACAACAAATCCGCCGCTCTTTCCTGCGGCGTGAGGTCGGGATTTTGGTAGGGCAACACTGTCTGCGCGCCCACCTTCGAGACGCAGCATGCGAAAGCCCAAATAAAGACAAAAACGGATAGGGGTCTCATTGCGGTATGGATTGGTTATTTATTAAATTTCCAATGGTCGAGGTTGAACAGTTCGCCGCGGCCTCCCCCTCCGAAAACGAGGTAGAGGTCATGCACGCCACCCACCTTTTCGACGCGGGTGGAGAAGGTCTTCCAAAAATTGAGCGCTATCGTGTTGCTGATGTCGCACGTTCCTATGAGGCGACCGTCCGGCGCATCGAGTCGAAGTTCTATCATGCCGCCGGTGATGGAAGCAGCGCTAATCTCGAACGAAGAGGCGCCTCTTCTACCGAAGTCCACCCCCTGCACTTTGATGTAATCGCCGTTATGGGCGGAAGTGACGAACATACCGACCTGTTGGTCTCGGGCCGTTTTGAGTCCCTGACTCCAAGCTATGGTCTCGGCTTCGGTACGCCTGTACGGGTCGAGAGCTTCTATTTGCTCCACGCCTTTCCCCTCGTCCCACCAGGGCAGCTCGACAATGGTGCCGTCGGGGTTGTAGGTCATCTCGGCCACGCATACCGAACGCCGCTCGTGGTGCTGTTCGGTAATCATGAAGTTGAGCCTGAAATTGAAGCCGAAAACGTACGACCGTCCTTTGTAATATATGACTCCCGGATGGTTCCCCGTCGCCCTACGGTCGGGCGGCATGATATATCCTTTATACTCCCACGGTCCTGTCGGAGAGCTGCTCATGGCGTAACCTATACCTTCCGGGCAACAGGTACTGGCATAGGACATGTAATATTTCCCGTCGCGTTTCCAAGCCCATGGGCCTTCCTGAAAGCGATAGGGACTCGGCTGCCCTTCGATTCTTCGAATCTGTGGATCCTTGACGATTTCGCCCGAAGTGGAAATCATGTCCTCGTTCAGTTTCACGTAATAGAGACTCGGATTGCCCCAATACAGGTAGGCCTGCCCGTCGTCGTCGATAAAGGGCATCGGGTCGATATCTTCCCAATGCTCTCTCTGCCACACGAGCGGCTTTCCTATCGGGTCAACGAAGGGGCCGTAAGGCGAATCGGCCACCAGTACGCCTATTCCATTCCCGTGGAGTGGGCAATACATATAATATTTGCCGTTCCTTTCGATGACTCCGAGCGCCCAGGCGCCATTCTCTTTATTACGCGCCCAACTGAAGTCTGTAAGCGAGGCTACCACACCGTGATCCGTCCAGTTGACCATGTCCGTAGAGGTGTACAGCAGCCAATTCTTCATACTGAACCGGCCCTGTCCCGCAGGAGCGTCGTCCTCGTCGTGGGAGGTGTAGAGGAATACCGTGTCGTTTATCACCACCGGCGCAGGGTCGGCGGTGAAGCTGGTCTGCACTATCGGCAACTGCGCCTGTACCGTCAAGGCACAAAAGAGTCCTGCAAAAGAGAGGATAAATAGTGTTTTTTTCATGGTCGTAGCTGTTATCGGGGGTTAAACTTCCAACTGTCGAGATTGAACAACTCTCCGTCCGCTCCCTTAAATACGAAAAAGAGGTCGTGTATTCCTCCTCCACCGCGTACGGGCACCGAAAACGATTTCCAGTTATCCCATCCGCCGGTGCCCTCTATTTTGCAAACCCCGATACGCGGACCGTAGAAATCGTCGAGGCGAATCTCTATCTCCCCGCCGGCGGACGCACTTGCGGCGTCTATTTCGAACGAGGCGGCCCCCTGTCGGAAATCGACTCCCTTTACTATGATGTAATCGTTGTTGTGAATTTCATTGACATACATACCGCCACTCTCGCTTCGTGCGGTCTTCACCCCTACGCTCCAGCCGATGGTCTCGGCTTCGGTGCGACGGAACGGGTCGAGCGTTTCTATCTGCTCCACACCCGCCTCTTTCCAGTAAGGAACCGTCGGAATGGTGCCATCCACATTATAGGTCATTTCGGAGACCATCGAAGAGCGCTGTTCCATGAATTCGGGAGTCCACATCTTGATTAAATCGTAACTCAGCCCGAAGACGTACGACTTCCCTTTGTAATCTATAATTCCCGGGTGATTTCCGCGAGTTCTTTGGGTGGCGTCCATAATCATACCCTTGTATGTCCACGGACCTGTCGGGGAGTCGCTCATGGCGTACCCTATTCCTTCGGGACAGCAGGTCGACGCGTATGCCAGGTAATAATGCCTGCCTCGCTTCCAAACCCACGGGCCTTCCTGATAGTTGGCCGGTTTGGTCGGTTCCTTGACTATCTCGCCCGAAGTGGAAATCATATCCTCGTTCAACTTAATGTAGTAAAGATTGGGGTTGCCCCAATACATCCACGCCTGCCCGTCGTCATCGATGAAAACGGTCGGGTCGATATCTTCCCAGTGCTCTCTCTGCCACACGAGCGCCTTCCCTATCGGGTCGACGAAAGGGCCGTAGGGCGAATCGGCCACAAGTACGCCTATCCCGCTACCGTGTATGGGACAGTACATATAATATTTTCCGTTACGCTCTATTACCTGATGCGCCCAGGCGCCATTGGTTCTGTTTGTCCACGAGAAGTTTTTCAGCGAAGCGACGGCGCCGTGATCCGTCCAGTTAACCATGTCGACAGAGGTGTAGAGCAGCCAGTCGAGCATCTCGAATCCCCTGGCTCCGTCTTCGTCGTGGGTGGTGTAGAGAAACACCGTGTCGCCGGACGTCACGGTCGTGGGCAGGAAGAAATTCATGTAATTGAAATTCTGGATGCCTGTAACAGGCCTGGCGAGGGTATGGGCGTTGAGGGTATTGCCGGTGAAGGCGTCCATCCCTGATACCTCCACGCCTGCGCCGCCAAAGCCACGCCCAATCCAACCGCCATACAGCGTGGAATCGCCGATATCGGGATTACCGGAAATAGTCACCGTGTTATCTGTGACGGAAGCCTCTCCATAGGTAGTAAGCATATCGTTAAAAAAAACGTACCCGCCGTATATGTCTTCTTCGATCTTCGTCGTGTTGCCGCTGATGGTTACGCTGTTGTTCGTGACGGAACCGGTGGAGTACTCACCGACGCCGCTTTGGATCACAGCGAGCCCGCCGTATATGTGAGAGGGGTTGCTGCCGCCGCCGACACTAGAGACGGTACCGCCGGTGATAACTACGCTATTGCCCGTGACGGAAAAGCCGCTTGAAGATTCGTCATATATATCGACTCCTCCGCCGTAGATTGCGGTGTCTATCTCCGGATTGCCCTCGACGAGCACGCTGTTGCCCGAGACGGTGGCGTGACCGTCGCCAAAGAGATACGCTGCTCCGCCGGCGGGGCCGTCCATCCACAACCACGTCGACCTGCCTTCATCCACACGCGCATTGCCTCTGATGGTCACGCTGTTGCCTGTAACATGGATCGAACCTGCACCCGGCGTATGAGGAGTGTAAAAATGATCACCTATCGAGCCGTGTCCGCCGAAGACGTCGCCTATTACCGCATCGCCCTGGATGATCACGCTGTTGTTCGCGACCGTGACCCTGTTTCGTGGATCCGTGCCGATAGCGGTTCCGTACCCGCCGTAGATCTCCTGCTCCCCTATTATGCCGCTGTTGACAATCACGCTGTTGCCTGTGACGGAAATGGAACCGTTGCCGGGAAGGACGGGACGGCTGGACCCGCCGGAAATCCAGCCGTCGATTGTGCCGCCGTTGACAATGATGGTGTTGTTGTTCGGGTTCAGGAGGTTGTTTACGGTGTTCGTGAGCGTTCCGGAACCGTTTGGCCCGGGGCCGTTGCCGTACACGCCGTCGGTCAGGTTGCTGTTGATGATGATGGTCTGTCCGGCCAGCGCAGGCGGCGGCAGGAACGTGATCGCGAAGAGAACGGCGACGATACACATACTGATACAGGCGCATTTCCGTTTCATGGCAAACCCCCTCTTTCTCATGCCGTCCCCAATGGCATATGCGTGGAAAATCCCCTGCCCGTCGGCACAATACGCCGCAGCCGGACGATGAGGAAGCGGCCCAATCTCTCTCTCCGGAGAGAATGGGGTGAGCCGCGCGCCTCTTGCCGGCGATTGCAACGTTTTCGGAAACACCACAGGTATCGGGGAGAGAAGGGAGTGGGAAAAGAAGGGCGATCGGACAAAATCTCTTGAATGCGCCGCTCTGCGGATACGAGGGTTTGTCTGATAGTCCTTCCGGGATTCCTACGCTATGGGACTCCCCATGTTTTGTTGGAATCATCTCCTTGTACTGTAATTGAACGTGTATCCGGAGTCGTACGCGATCTTTGCGTTTTCCGGGGTTCCTCTCTTCGCATTTATGGATTCAATCACGGCAATTCAAGACATTTCTCTGGGTTAATTTTTATAATGCGTTTGCTGCATGTTGAATCCTGTTGCATCCATCGCCGGGCGGGTTTTTGCAATATCGCCTTATTCAATACGATAGAGGGACGGCGGGGGGCGGGAGAGGAATTTTGCGGAGGCGATGTTCTTCGTACAGAGAACCTGTTGATTTTGTTGAGGAAAGGATACATTTCGTGTGTGCCGCACGATGATCCGGGATTTTTTTACAAAAAGAAAATTTTTTACCAAAAAAACCGCCCTGCCGTGCAGCAGGGCGGTGTCGTTTTGAAAAAACAAATTGAAAAACAACTCCCGCCCGCAGCTAAAGATCGCCGGTGAAGAGGGATTTGAGCAGCTTCCTCGTGCCGGATTTGAGCGATTCGTCCGTCACCAGACTGCCCTCCTCAAGGCGCGACTTCACGTCCGCCACCTTCGCCTCGCGGTAGTCCGACGCCATGCGGAGCTTGCCCTTGCGGCGCGCTTCCGCGCTGATCGAGACGCTGACGCCGCTCGACGCTTCGGCGTTGTCTGCCTGTTCCGCTTTTTCGGCGGTTTCGCGCAATGTGGCGTCGTCCTTCTGGGCCGCCTTGCGCATCTGCTGGAATTCGCCATATCCGGAGATTTTCATTGTTCTTCCCCCTGTTGTCCAGGGTCTTGCCAGGGTGCGGCAAACAGCCGACCAGTCCGATAAAAAATTTTTTCCTCTTTTTGACGCACAACCGATGCGCCCCAAACCAGCAGCGCACGCAGGCGGCGGCAAGGCGGAAAACTGGTCGGAACGGGGGTATTTTTTCCTATAATTCCTTATAGAATAAAATGTTACCGTTTTCGGCCATCCGTGCCGCCCAGGGCGTCCTTCCCTATGCGTCCGCCCTTCCTTGGCTATGTTATCGGTTGGGGCGCGGAAAACTTGAGGAAGAAATTCGTTTGGTTTTCAAGATACGCTCCGGGATACGCTCCGGAGAATATGACCGCGCTCCTGATTTCCTTGCATCGCCCTTCCGCATCCATAGAATATACATACGATTGAAATTGAACACAAGATGCGGCTTTTTTTCAAAGACCTCTCACAATGACTGAATCCGCGCCGCTTATCCGTTGCGACAACCTTGTCAAACACTACCCTGTCACAAGCGGCGTCTTCGGCCGCGTGACAGGGCGCGTCCGCGCCGTGGACGGCCTGACCCTCCGGATAGACCGGGGAGAGACCTATTCGCTGGTGGGCGAGTCCGGCTGCGGCAAAAGCACAACCGGACGGATGTTCCTTCTCCTG
>QMCD01001191.1_pt1 | contig 16316 bp, 18 predicted proteins | sample 1821841 | NCBI WGS metagenome assembly QMCD01 (sample SAMN01991225, study PRJNA193472) | Termite gut metagenome, whole genome shotgun sequencing project. | isolation source: worker | host: Macrotermes natalensis | reverse complement strand
TGAGTTTGAAAAACTTACAGAAACTTGCTGGTTGGGACTCATCTTTCTTAGAAAGAGTTCTCTTTGCGAGTGAGTAAAGTAAATGCGGTGACCCTGATATGATTTCAGGTAAAGCTTGCAAGTAAAGGAACAAAGTATTATAATTGGGAGAGAAACAAGAAGGAGGTTATTATAATGGCAGAGATTACCAAAGATATGACAATTAATGAAATGTTAAATCTTAATCCCGATATAGCGCCAGTGCTTCTGGAATCCGGCATGCATTGCCTAGACTGCCCTTTCGCGCAGGGCGAAACCTTGGAAGAGGCCGCCATGGTACACGGGCTGGATGTCCAGACCCTGTTAGACAAGATCGCTGCTTTGTAATACAGATGGTGTGTCCTAAATTCATACAGAACTAAGATCATTTGAACAAAAAAGCGTCCTTCCGCATCGGCATGAATTCATCATGAACGAGTACGAAAGGACACTTTTATTATTCTGTTATAGTTCCATTCTGATTCTTCTTAGATAAGAGCTATATCTGAGACAATTCCTGTACTGCCGAGTTCTTAATAATAGGATCAAAGTGTTCTTCTAAAAATGCCTCGGAAGCAAAAATGCTTTTTTCGGGATTACCGTATTCTGAAAGCACATTGCATACCTTATTAAAGCTTGAAGGCGAATTGCCGCTTTTGGTTATGACCAGAACAAAACGGTCGTCACGCTGCCTTTTATAAAGAGAATTGACGCCTTGATAGATATTTGCTAGGACATGTGAGAGGCGAATAACCACATGCAGCGAGTCAAAGGAATATATCCTGATTAATTCCTGAGTACCGGAAGGCTGTATTTTTGATTCAGTATTGCTTTTTCTGTTATGAGGTTTTGGTTCCGCATCCACGACGGAAATATTGTCTTCCTCTTCGGAAATATTTGAAAGCCGGCCATCCTGTATCCGTTTAAATAGATCAAGGACATCATCGGCACCGTCGGCCAGAGATTCCATCATTTCATCCAAGTCATTGCCTTCTTCATGGACAGAGGGGGCAAATTTGGAAAAACGGGTATCTAGTTCTTCCGGATCCTCAACTTTGGTTATGATCAATATAATACATTCAGAACTTAAAGGAATAGCTTCTATCATAAGCGGAATATCTTCTGCCTCAAATCCACATTCAAAAGAAGCCTGCTGCATCATGTCACGAAACAGGCTTTTGGCTTTCTCGGTGCCATAAGCCAGTTCGCTTAACTTTAATTCTCTATCGGCCAAATCTTCGCGTGTAAGAGTACAGCGAATCTGATGCTCATTTACTCTTTCTATTTTCATATTATCACATCCTTACTATTAAGATACTATTGATTTATTTTTTGGTTCTTGATTTATGTGTATAATAAGGCAATTTTGAGCTTAACGCTATACCTTAATATTATACTTTAAGTGTGTTTTAGTCAATAGGACATAGCATTGTTTTAAAAGTTTTAATAATTATTCCTGATATTGGTAACTTTTTACAAATTTTTCAAAAAAAGTATTGCAATATTTGGCCATATTATATATAATGCCAATTAGAGATGCTAATGCAGAATATTAAGATGCATATTATTATATGATTAACTCTTCAATATAATTATGCTGTATAGTATTAATGTGCTATTAATAATATCGCGCTTAATATACGCTTAGGAGAGATTCTTTCCCGGACAATCGGTATCGAAAGGAGGATAGACCGATTCATCTTTTATAACAAAACCAGAATCTAATCTTATGTCAAGAAAGCAGATCGGCATTCTTGATAATGAGAAGTCTTACAAGCGCGTGCTTGTCGCAGATGATTTCCACTTGGTTTCCTATAATTGTCCTATTAGTAATCGTCGAAAGCAATTCTTCGATAAGTCATTTACTGATAAGTCATTCACCAATTAAGTAATTCACCAATAATTCCCAATATAATTCATAAGGCAGAAGTAATAATTTGTACATGTCCGGCATCTCAATTACTTTTCTTGCTATTCTTAGTATCGTCAAACTTCACAAAACTATAAGCACTTTTTACTAAGAAATATTTTGCGATTATATTTTCTGCGGTATATCACGATGTCATGATGTTATATATCATGATTCCAAACTCTTTTGGTCTTACTGGAAATATAATCAGAAGGAGGAATTTTATGACTGCATCTGAAAACAAACAACCGGCAATCCTATCTCATTTGGAAAAAATCAGTCAAAACGGAGTTACGCTATATCTTAACGGACACTCGGCAACACCGGACGAGATAGCAAAATGCTGCGTAAATGAAGATACCGTTTATATGCCTGATTATGTAACCGATGAAAAGGGCGTGCTGAAAGAAGTCAGATATGATAAAATTACTTTGAATTAACATGTAACTAAATGTGGTGCTGATATAAGAAGGAATCCCCCGATACCAAGCTTATATATTTATAGTCTTATATTTTAGATTCATATTTACTATTATAATAATTAATATGTCATACCGAATCGAAAAATGTAAAATTTAGTGATGACGTAATAAGGATAGTCTGGTATAATATAGGACGATTGATAAATTATGGGGTATACTAATAAAGATGAAAAAACTAATTCCAGTAATAATTGCAATCGTCCTTATTATCATTGTGGTCATAATAGGTTTGGGAGGACCGCTTTTGGAAAGATACTCCTATTCCGATGAGAGGGCCGATATGCGGCTTTATTTCAACATACAAGCAGAAAATGAAGTGGCCATTGTTCTGCAGGATTCCATTATTGAAGAAAAAGCAAGGCTTTTAGATGGTACCTATTATTTTGATCTTGATACCGTTCACAAATATTTTAATGTAAGGTTTTATGAAGATAAGCGGGAGAATCTTCTATTATATACCCTTCCCAATGATATCATCACTGTCCGGATCGGGTCAGATACCGTTGATAATAAAGATGGTACACAGAACAGAGATTACACTGTTGCTAGGTATGATGAGGATAAGCTTTATATTGCTGCTGATTTTGTGAAGGAATACACTAACTTTTCATATGAACCTTTTACGGATCCTGGGCGGATGCAGGTATATACGCAATGGGACGATATCAAAACAGCCAAAGTTGATAAAGATACCGCCGTCAGACTGAAGGGCGGCATTAAAAGCGAGATTTTGACTGATGTTTTTGCCGGAGACAAGCTGATTGTATTAGAACAGATGGAAACCTGGGCTAAAGTAAAGACAGACGATGGCATAATTGGTTATGTCGAGAACAAAAGAATATCCGGGATTACTTCAGAAAGACCAATACCGGTAACCGATTATGAAGAACCGGTTTATAAATCACAGACCAGAGATCATAAGATTAGCATGGGATGGCATGTGATTGCTGGCATATCTGGAAATGACACCCTATATGAAGTTACCAAGAATACCAAAGGTTTGAACGTTATTTCCCCGACATGGTTTATCCTGAGTGATAACGAAGGAAGTTTTACCAGTTTTGCCTCTGCCCAGTATGTAAACGCGGCACATGATATGGGTCTTGAAGTATGGGCCTTGATTGAAAATATAACCTACAATGAAGAACTTGATATGTTACAGCTGCTTTCCTCGACTTCTAAGCGGCGGATCCTGATTGAGAACCTGATTCAAGAGTCCTTAGAATATGAGCTGGACGGGATTAATGTAGACTTTGAAGATATACCTGCCGACTGTGGCGAGCATTTTGTTCAATTTATCAGAGAACTGTCTATACCATGCCGCGAACATGAACTGGTGCTTTCGGTTGATAATTACGTGCCCTATAACTATAACGACTATTACAACCGCCGTGAACAGGGAATCGTAGCCGACTATGTGGTTATTATGGGGTATGATGAACATTATGCCGGAGGCGGTAAAGCTGGAAGCGTGGCATCAATAGATTATGTGGAAAACGGAATTGCAAATACGATTGAACAGGTACCAGCCGAAAAAATAATCAATGCGGTGCCTTTCTATACGCGGCTGTGGGAAACAGAGGGAGCCACAGTTACCAGTCAAGCCGTAGGCATGGAGATGGCCGACGAATGGGTTGCCTATCATAATCTTGAACGGGTATGGGATGAGGAAACCTGCCAGAATTATTGTGAATATACCGTCAACGGTATCAGACATCAAGCATGGCTAGAAGATGCCGAGTCGCTAGCGGTTAAATTTAATATCATGGAAAACCATCAGATCGGCGGCGTGGCCTTCTGGCGTCTTGGATTTGAAAAAGCTGAGATCTGGGATACTGTCGAGGAATATCTGAATTAATGCATATCGATTCCGAACTGTTCATATTGTATAGGTAAACAATACGGGAGACGGCATATGTCGGACAGACAGAGACAAATACTGAATAAAATGATGATTGTGATTCTTTTGATGGCCATGTATTTTGTAGCCAAAGAAGGAGCGGTCTATGTGAATTCTCTTCAGGTGGCCGAAGCCAAATCGTTTTGTGTGGTAATTGATGCGGGGCATGCCGACAGTAAATTGCGGTGATTAATAATAGCAAACATCAATACAGAACTTCCGCCTTTTGGCGGAGTTTTTTTATTATATAATAAGATTTTCATATATTTGCATTAATGACAGATTATCTATTTTTCATACATATTTAGTAAAATCATAAGTTGTTGTAATATTCTCCTTTTTAGTGTAAACTAAGACTAACATGCAGAAAGGAATCGGTGATATGCAGGGCAGGATTCATTCTATTGAAAGTTTTGGTACAGTTGACGGTCCGGGAACCCGATTTGTTGTTTTTCTTCAGGGCTGTCCGATGCGATGCGCTTACTGTCACAATCCCGATACTTGGTCCATAAACGCTGGAACCTTAATGGAACCAGGAAAAATCTTCGAGCAGTTTAACCGGAACAAAGGTTTTTACAAAGGTGGCGGAATTACCGTAAGCGGTGGAGAACCGCTGCTGCAAGTGGATTTTCTAATTGAACTCTTTACTCTAGCTCATAAAGAAAATATCCATACCTGCATTGATACCTCCGGCATCGTCTATAGACCCGAAAACACTGAACTGATCAATAAATTAGATATCCTGATGAAATTAACTGATTTAGTTATGTTAGATATCAAGCATATTGATCCCGACCGACATAAGGATCTGACTTCACAGCCCAATGACGGAATTTTATCTTTTGCCGCTTATCTGGATGAAAAAGGAATTGATGTATGGATACGGCATGTAGTCGTTCCCGGATTAACCGATGATGACCGATATCTTTTTGATCTTGGTTATTTTATCGGCCAGTTTAACAACATCAGAGCCTTGGATATTCTTCCCTATCATACAATGGGAGCTGTTAAATACAAGACGCTGGAAATACCTTACCGACTGGAAGGGATACCTGCAATGGATACACAAACAGCCGTAGAAAAAAAAGAGATTGTCTTAAAGGGCATCAGGAAACGCCGGAACGAATTCTTCATGTCATAGTTTTTATTTGACAAGAGGCAATCTTCATATAGCAATGATATACAACAAGCCATGTTGTCATGGGAGGACAAATCATGTCAGATCAAACCTTAAAACCATTCTCAAATCTAATCTATAAGATCTCATCCAACCGTCTGCTGACCTCTGTAAGAAGAGGACTTATATGCATGATGCCGCTTTTTTTGATAGGAGCTCTTGCTGTGTTATTTGCCAATCTTCCTATTGCTGCCTATCAGGACTTTATGAACAGACTATGGGGGGATCACTGGCGGAATTATCTGACCCTCGTCCAGCAAGGAACGATTCAGCTTACCTCTTTGGGCTCTATGCTGGCAATCGGCTATTTCTATGCGACGGACAAGCTATCGGAGCGTTCCGGTGAACTTAGCGTTATTATTGTAATCTTGGTCACCCTAGGTGCCTTCTTTATTATCACACAAGTGGAAGAAGGCAGTATTTCTTTGTCTCATTTTGGACAGACAGAGCTTATCCTGTCTATAATGATTGGGATAATCGCCCCTGCCCTATTCATTTTTTTCAGTAAACACAGAGTATTAAAAATTAAATTCTTTTCCAACGATACCGATATGCAGTTTACCAAAGCACTTGCCAGTTTAGAACCGGCGCTCTGGACCTTGGCCTGCTTTGCTTTGTTTAAAACCTTACTGTTATGGGGTGGCATCAGCGATCTTTATGCTTTTATACATGAAAGCTTAAGCTCTGTGATCCTGCCAAGTAAAGCGGATTTGCTTTCCGCGGTTTATTATGTATTCTGTCTCCATTTCCTCTGGTTCTTCGGTATCCACGGAAGCGCCGTAATGGACCGGCTTAGACAGGAACTGTGGACTCCGCTGTTAATCGAAAACACAGAGGCATTACAGGCCGGACTTCAGCCTGAGCATATCCTTAACAGTGCTTTCTTTAACACCTTTGTCTATATAGGCGGCAGTGGCGCAACCTTATTTCTTATTATTGCAATACTGATTAAAGCTAAAAAGACTAATTCTTCCAAACTGGCCAGCTTTTCACTACCGATGGGCTTATTCAATATCAACGAACCAATGATATACGGAATCCCGATTGTCCTCAATCCCTTGTATTTGATTCCGTTTCTGCTGGTTCCCGTAGCTTTAGTTTTGATCAGTTACTGTGCTATGGCACTACATCTTGTTCCAGTAGCTTCGGTATCCGTCAACTGGACCGTTCCCATCTTTGTCAGCGGTTATCAGGCCACCGGCAGTATCGGCGGCGCAATTCTTCAATTGGTTAATATGATTGTGGGCGTTGCCATATATGCACCGTTTATTACGATCAGCGAGCGCTTTAAAGAAAAAGAACACTTTATGACATTGAGTCGCTTAAATAAATACGTCCTTGATTCTGAAACGGTATCTACCTCTTACTTATTAAGCAGGCAGGATGAAATTGGTTATCTGGCTAGGACTCTTGCCCATGACCTAAGCGAAGACCTGAATAAAGATACCAATCTCTTCCTCATGTTTCAGCCACAGATCAATGAAAAAAACAGTGTGTACGGTTGTGAAGCCCTGTTACGCTGGAACCATGCCAAATACGGTTTAATTCCGCCTCCGACTGTCATTTCCATTGCAGAAGAAGCCGGTATCCATAATAAACTCAATGAGTGGATATTTACCACTTCATTGGAGGCACAGAGCCACTTCATTCAGAAGGGAAATAAAAACCTTGTTCTCTCTATCAATATTTCCCCTTTGCAGCTGAACAATCCCACCATACCGCATATAATGAAGGAAGCAATCAAAAAGTTCCAGCTAGATCCCCAATATATACAGGTAGAGTTGACAGAGCATGCTGCCTTAAATGATTCCAACGAAACACACTTGGCACTGAAACGTTTCCAAGAACTAGGCATCCGGCTGGCGATCGACGATTTCGGCATGGGGCACACATCCATCCAATACATACGCTCTTTTAACTTCAATACGGTTAAACTGGACGGCTCACTGGTTTCCGATATCCTGACGAATGAAAACAGTAAAGATATCGTCCGCGCCTTAGTAAACCTTGCCGCCGGCCTGGACATGCATGTCATTGCTGAATTTGTTGAAAGCGAGAAGCAAAAGGACGAACTGTTAAAACTTGGGTGTCGGATTTATCAAGGTTATTATTATTCTAAGCCATTGCTAAAAGATGTTTTTGAAAGCTATGTGAAACAGGTTAAATAATAAATATCCTGATCAGCCTAGAGAATAACATGTAAAGAGAAGTGGGTATGAGTTATCGTGATAATATCATAGAGAAATCCATTCTAAGGATATTCTGCTTGAATTTACGGCAATAATGTATTAAAATAGGAATAATGATTGATGAGTTATACTCATACATACATTTCTATAAATCAAAGGAGGATATTAATATGGCGTACGTTATTAATGACAACTGTGTAAGCTGTGGCGCTTGTGAGGGACAGTGTCCTGTCGGCGCAATCAGCCAGGGCGACTCACAATATGAAATAGATGCAAATACCTGCATCGACTGCGGCTCTTGTGCAGGTGCCTGCCCTACCGGAGCTATATCGCCTAACTAATTGAAACAGCTATCAATAACCGGACGGTAAAACCGTCCGGTTTGTTTATACAGATTGGTTCATCATCGTTATGCTTGCTCTCTCTTAAAGCGACTCTTTTTAACCTCATCTTCACGCTTGTTTTTCCGATTGCGGTTTCTTAAGAGTTCATCTATCCTCCGGTAATGCTGATCATCCCTATTGATTTGTTCCTTTGTACGTTCCTCCTCTCGCTCTTCCTGTAGCCGAAACTGGTAATCCAGTTCCTTTAGCATGGTCTCCTTGATGTCGTCGCAAAGCTCTTTATTGTTGGTACGAACCGCCTCGGCAATCATCTGCTGCAAAAGCTGCTGCAGACGTAGGCTCTTGGCCTCCTTACTCTCAGATGCCAATGAATCATTGTTCTGCACCGACATTATCTCATTACTGTTCATCAAAATAACATGTTTCGCCTCTTTGTCATGATTTTCATGATATTCGCGACTGTCACGCATCTCTACCTTCGCTGCAATCTCTTTTCCGGCAAAAGGCTCCAGCTTGCCGTCTCTTAATATCATACGTATTGCTTTCAGCTGCAAGCCCTGTTCTTTTAATACCTTCACTTCCTGAAAGCGAATAATATCTTCTTCCGTATAATAACGATGCCCCAGTTCATTGCGCTTGATCGGCAGTTTCAACTCTTCCTCCCAGTATCTTAGCACATGGGATTCCACTGAAACTTTCTTGGCTGCATCAGAAATCAAATAACGAATTTCCTGTTTCATTTCATATCTCCTTTCTCAACGCAGGTAATACCCGCGAAAACTGACAAACACTCGCCAATCGCTTAATATAAGACGCGTTATTCTACTAAATGAAAAAGAACACGCTGTCAAGCTTGTCCTCTTTAGTGTAATATCAATAAATGACCACCTACTTCTGCAAATTAGCAAACTTAGTATAATCCGGTAACCAAACCAGTTCCGTAGTTCCAATTGGCCCATTCCTTTGCTTTGCAACAATAATTTCCGCAATCCCCTTTTTCTCGCTATCCTTATTGTAATATTCATCCCGATAGATAAACATTACCACGTCAGCATCCTGTTCGATCGCCCCTGACTCACGAAGGTCGGAAAGCATGGGACGGTGATCAGGCCGCTGCTCCACGGCACGGCTTAACTGCGAAAGAGCCAGTACCGGTACTTTAAGTTCTCTGGCCAATGATTTCAGCGACCGGGATATATCTGAAATCTCCTGCTGCCGGGATTCGTTTCTGCCGCTCCCGGACATCAGTTGCAAATAGTCGATAATTACCATCTGTAGATTATGTTCCAATTTGTATTTGCGGCATTTAGAACGCAGTTCCGGAATGCTGATGCCGGGCGTATCATCTATGATCAGGCCTGATTTACCGATGATGCCAGCCCCTTCAATCAGCTTCTCCCACTCCATATCGGATAGATTGCCGGTTCTAAGGTGCTGTGAATCCACCTTGGATTCCATCGAAAAAAGTCGATTTACCAGCTGCTCCCGAGACATTTCTAAGCTGAAAATAACTATGCTTTTTTTTAGCTTGAAAGCCACATGCTGAGCTATGTTTAATACAAAAGCGGTCTTTCCCATGGACGGGCGGGCAGCAATCAGAACCAGATCGGAAGGCTGCATACCAGCGGTACGGTAGTCCAGATCAATAAATCCGGTGGCGATGCCGGTCACATTGCCTTTGTTCTTGGATGCCTGCTCAATCTTATCAATGGCATTCATCACAATCTCCCTGATCGGGACATAATCACCGGTGTTTCTTTTCTGTAACAGGTCAAAAACCCTTTTTTCGGTATCTTCCATGATGAAGTCCAAGCTTTCCCTGCCGGCATAACAATTATTGGCTATCTCTTCATTCAATCGGATAAGTTTCCGTAGGGTGGATTTTTCCGCAACGATATTGGCATAATATTTGATATTGGCTGACGTTGGCACCGCGGTTATCAGATCCCTGACAAATTCTAGGCTGCTGACCTCGGGGGGAACATCCTTTTCCTTCAGGCGATTCTGAAGGGTGACCATATCTACCGGCTTCCCTTCATCGTTAAGCTCGATCATAGCCTCAAAGACGATGGCATACTGTTTGCTGTAAAAGTCATCGCCGATTATTATTTCGGATGCAATGATAATGGCTTCCCGATCCATGATCATGGAACCTATTACCGATTGCTCAGCTTCGATGCTGTGCGGTAAAATTCGCTTTAACAGCGCTTCCTCCATTGCTGCCATGACCTGTTATGCCTCCTGCACTTTCACTTTCAGCTTGCCTGATACCTGAGGATGCAGTTTTATTGTCACTTCATAGTCACCAAAACCTTTGATCGGTTCTGGCAGCTGTATCTTCTTTTTATCAACCTCAATGCCACACTGTTCATGAAATGACTGGGCAATTTCTTTTGAAGAAATAGAGCCAAATGACTTGCCGCCCTCTCCTGCTTTCATCTTCACGGTAACTTGTTTGGATTCCAGCTCGGCCGCCAGTGTTTTAGCCTTATCTAATAAATCCTGGGCTTTTCTTGCTTCATTGGCTTTTTGGAGTTTGAGTTCATTGATATTTTTATTGGTAGCTTCCACACCTAATTTCTTTGGAAGCACGTAATTTCTTGCATAACCGTCACTGATTTCGACAGTATCCCCTTTTTTCCCTAGACTCTTTACATCCTGTAGTAAGATAACTTTCATTGCTGTTCCTTCCTGAAGTAGATATTATTTTAATTCTCCTTCTTCAATCATCTTATCAAGCATCCTTTTGACGGCACCGATTCCTTCTGACAAAGATATTCCTTCCATCTGGCAGCCTGCCACATTCATATGGCCGCCGCCGCCCATCCGTTCCATGATTACTTGAACGTTTACTTCATCAATAGATCGGGCGCTGACATAAATACAATTCTGGTAGTCAGTTAAAATGAAACTTGCCTTGATGCCTTTGATATCAAGCAGTTCATTGGCGGCCTGAGCCCCGACAATCGTCGGGCTTTGGATATCCTCACTTGTACAGGTGGATATCGCATAGGCATTGCGGTAGATTTCCGCTTGGCTTACCGCATCAGCTTTGGCCTTATATTCAATTGCATTTTCCCGGAACAGTTTTCTGACCCGGGTTACGTCGGCTCCACTTCTTCGCAAGAAAGCAGCCGCTTCAAAAGTTCTTACGCCAGTCTTAGTCATGAAATTACTGGTATCAATCATAATGCCTGAATAAAGGCAGTCGGCTTCCTCATTTCTGATCTTGATATTGTCACCGATATACTGTAATACCTCAGAAACCATTTCGCAGGAAGAAGAGGCATATACCTCCACGTAGGAAAGGGTAGCATTTTCAATTACTTCAGTCCCTTGGCGATGATGATCCAGTACTACGATTGATTTACAATATCGGAGCAGTTCAGGACATTCAGTAATACTGGGTTTATTCACGTCCACAACTACCAGTACGGAATTACTTCCCGCCAGCTCAAGCGCCTGCTGAGAATTGACGATCATATCATCTTCGTACTCCGGGTTGTTTTCAAACAGCGCAATCAGCGGCTGTACGGAAGTCGTTACTTCATTAACGACAATATGGGCCTTTCGTTCCAGAGTCGTAGCAATCCGGTAAATGCCTATCGCTGCTCCAAAGCTGTCGACATCCGCTAAGCGGTGACCCATGATAAGCACCCTGTCTTTGCTGGTAATGATTTCACGTAGCGCATGAGCTTTCACCCGGGCTTTTACCCTGGTATTCCTTTCCACCTGTTGGCTCTTACCGCCATAATAAGTAATGTTGTCCGCCGTCTTGATTACTGCTTGATCACCTCCGCGCCCCAGCGCCAAGTCTATAGCATTACGGGAAAATTCATTAGTCTGGGCATAAGAAAGACCGTTCAGCCCGATACCGATACTGATGGTGACTGCCATGTCATTGCCTATGTTGACGGTTTTGACATCCTCCAAGATATCAAATTTATGTTCTTTCAGCTCTTCAACGGCCTTCTTCCGGAGGATGATCATATACTTATCCTTTTCCAGCTTCCGGCTGATACCGTCTAATGAAGCAATGTACTTATTAACCTTTCGGTCGATCAAGGCAATCAGCAGTGATCGCCGCACCTCTTCCACGCTCTCTAGGGCTTCATCATAATTATCAAGGTAAATCATGCCCACCGCCAAGCTCTGGTCATCAACTTCCTGTAAGGCAATGCTCAGTGCCGTTGTATCAAAAAGATACATGGCGATCAGATATCCTTCAAGATCATCGTCTTCAATAAGGTCAGTGTTTTCCGTAAGGTCCTGTATAGGAATTTTCTTAAGATTTACTTTATATATCTTTTCTTCATAGTCAATCTTTAATTCTGTCTCGTCCGATTCATTGGGCAACTTGTCCATGGTGATCAAGGGAAATATCGTGGCGACTGATTTCTTATATCCCTTTCCTTTATTGGTTATTTTTTCAAATACCCGGTTTGTCCAGATTATCCTGCCCTTATTGTCTAAAATAGCGTAAGGAAGATCCAGTTCATAGAGCAGCGTCTTTTGGATCTGGCCATACTGCGCTGCAAAAGTGACCAGCTCGTTCAAGATATACTGACGGCTATAGATTAACAATGTCAGCAGAACAGCAAAGTAAAATATGACGAAGCCGGTAAGGAGCAGTCCTGATGAAACATTCAGCAGGTATATAACCAGATTTATCGCTATTAATAAAAACCCTAAATATAAGGAAGCCATTAAATATCTTCTTAGTTTACCCTTTAACCTGATCGTATCCCTCATATTTATCCTCTCTGCGTATGCAACATAGACTTAAAATCTGCCTTGCTTTAGTATAACACCTATTCTTAAGTTTTTCCATAACATTATTTTGTAGGTTTATGCAATAAAAACAGGAATAATTTCTGTTCTTAGCTAACCGAAGCACATCAAGCCAGAAATCCCCAAAAAAAACACTAAGGTGTAAAATATCGCACCTTAGTGTGTCAGAAATCAGCTGCAATAAAGGTCATAAGTTAAACAAGCCTCAATTACGATCCACCGATAAAAATTTACTTAATCCATTACATAAGGCATCAATGAAACATGACGTGCCCTCTTGATTGCCACTGTCAAAGCCCGCTGATGCTTGGCACAGTTTCCGGTAATCCTGCGGGGCAGAATCTTCCCTCTCTCTGAAACATATCTTTTTAATTTGTTAGAATCCTTGTAGTCGATTACATTATCTTTGCCGCAGAATACACAGACTTTTTTTCTCCTGCGCATGCCTCCCTTTCGCTTCATGGGATAATCAGACCTATCTGTTTTATTGTAAGCCATATTTTGCCTCCTGTTTAAAATCTTATTATCAGTTAAACGGCAGCTCCTCGTCTATTCCGTCCGGAATATTCATAAAGCCGTCCGTTGCAGACGGTTCAGGCCTGGACACATTGCCGGAGAAACCCCCGTCACCGCCGGCATTTTTGCTTTCCGCAAACTCCTGATCGTCCACGATCACTTCCGTCGTATACACTTTTACGCCTTCCTTGTTGGTATAGCTTCCAGTCTGAAGCCTTCCCGAAACCGCAATCTTGATTCCCTTCCGGAAATACTTCTCAGCAAACTCTCCGGCCTTACCAAAGGCTACACAGCTGATAAAATCAGCGGTTGCCTCGTCGCTTGTATTGCGGCTGAAGCGGCGGTCTACTGCAAGTGTATATCTGGCAATTGCCAGACTGCTGTCGCCCTGTGAATATCTTACCTCGGGATCCCTAGTTAAACGTCCCATAAGAATTACTTTATTCATACAATCTCCTGTTCTATTATGTCTGATCCTGTTTTACGCACAGATATCTGATCACATTATCCATAATCCGGATTCTGCTTTCGATCTCAGCGGGCGCAGTGCTTGGAGCATCGAACTGGATGAAATAGTAATAGCCTTCTTTCATTTTCTGAATCTCGTAGGCCAGTCTCTTCTTGCCCCACTCGTCAACATTGGTAATCTCGCCGCCAAATCTCTCGATCAGGGCCTTACAGCTGTCGACTCTTCCGATTCTCTCATCCTCTTCGATCTTTGCACTCACAACAATACATAATTCATATTTGTTCATGCCTGCATTTACCTCCTTTTGGTCTCTGGCCCCTGTCTGGCAGGAGCAAGGAATGATTCGGTGCATATTAGGAACATATGCTTGCTTTGCGTATATCACGAATTAATATATTAACATATAGGACGGAAAAATTCAAGTGTTTGTCCTGATTTCCCTGATATTTTTTTCTAACTTGGGGCGCGGTACCATGATCTGATGGCCACAGCCCATGCATTTTAACCGAAAATCAGCCCCTACCCGCAGTACTTGCCATTCTTTGCTGCCACAGGGATGCTGTTTTTTTAATCTTAAGATGTCTCCTGTATTTATTTCCATGTTGACCTCTATTTCGTATTTGCCATTTTTTATAATTGACTGAATATCTCTCCGATACTGCCTTGGATCAGCAGATCGGCCGCGGCATCTCTTGGCGTGGGGGACTTATTTATCAGGATCAGCTTATTACCTTTATAATAATCAATCAACCCGGCCGCCGGATATACGACCAAGGAAGTCCCGCCGACAATGAGGACATCAGCACCGGTTATGAAAGAAATGGCTGATGATATGGTGTCCTGATCCAGGCCTTCTTCATATAGTACAACATCGGGCTTTGTAAAACCGCCGCAGCTGCACTTGGGAACGCCCTCCGTATGCAGGACATGCTCCACGCCATAAAAAGCACCGCAGCTTTCACAGTAATTGCGCAGCACAGAGCCATGCAGTTCCAGTACGTTCTGGCTGCCGGCTGCCTGATGAAGCCCATCTATATTCTGGGTAATGACGGCCTTTACTTTGCCGGCCTTTTCCCATTCTGCCAATCTATTGTGCGCCTGATTGGGATTTGCGTTATGGAAAAGCATTTTTTCCCGGTAGAAACGATAGAACTCCGCCGTATGACGCCGATAAAAAGTGTGGCTGAGAATGACTTCCGGCGGATAATCGTATCTTTGATTATATAAGCCGTCCACACTTCTGAAATCAGGTATACCACTCTCGGTAGATACCCCTGCCCCGCCAAAAAACACAATATTCTCGCTGCCGCTCACGATCTTTCTTAATTCATCTATTCGGGCACTTAATATACTGTCTGTTCTGTTATTATCCATATCTATACCCCATCTCCGCTTTAGCAGAAACAAAATCAATAGTTTGTTATGTTTTCTTTTGGCCCTTTACATGTTCCCTGCTAATATATCCTTTATAATACCAAAGAATTCTCTTGTCATATTATTGAGCTGAAGCGAGACTTCCGATCTTGCTGCCAGTCCATATATATGTAGATACCCTGCTTCTTTGGCAATCCCCTTGGCTCGGAATATGTGAAAATTATTGGTGACAACTGCGACCTTGTCATTTTCCTTATCCAGATACTCACTGCTGAAGGTAAGGTTCTGATAAGTATTGGTAGATCGGTCCTCAAGAATCATCCGTTCCGGGCTGATTCCCCGTGATATAAGATAATTATACATTCCCTGTGCTTCTGACATGCTCTCGTCAGGCCCTTGGCCGCCCGACAGAATCGCCTTGGTATCTTTATTTTCCATCATATAATCATATGCCGCATCCAGCCGCATCTGCAATACTTTACTTGGACCGCTGTCTTTCATCTGCGCCCCCAGTACAACAACATAATCTAGGCCGGCCGGTGCTTGGGACCAAAACTGACTGATAATAAGTCCCTCGACAATAATAAATATGCTAATTCCGATCAAAACGGTTACTGCAAACAATCTGCGGAACCATAACGGCAGCCTAGTCAGTAAGCGTTTTTCCCGGCGAAACAGGACAAACATTACGAAACAGAATAAAGCCGCCGCCAGCCATATCACAAAGAAACCTGATGCGTGGGGGATAAAAAATGCTATGGCAATAAAATACGCAAATAGTAAAATTCCCATAACAAGTAAAAATGCTGCCATCTGTCCTCCCTATCTAAATCTGTGATATCTGCATACCCGTAATACGTTCACAAAAAGCCTTTGGAAACCTTTCCAAAGACCTCTGTCAATGACTCCTACGGGAATCGAACCCGTGTTACCGCCGTGAAAGGGCGATGTCTTAACCGCTTGACCAAGGAGCCTTCTTATTTACAATGCCGGTAATTGCGGCAACTTGTAAATAATAACATAATATTATTATAAAATCAACACTAATTTTCTTGAGTTTCCGCAAATCTGCTACCCTCACTGCACTTGAAACAGTATAGTTATCCACAACTTTTGAAAAATGGCAAATATATAAGGAATCCTTTCT
>QMCD01003220.1_pt1 | contig 16335 bp, 8 predicted proteins | sample 1821841 | NCBI WGS metagenome assembly QMCD01 (sample SAMN01991225, study PRJNA193472) | Termite gut metagenome, whole genome shotgun sequencing project. | isolation source: worker | host: Macrotermes natalensis | reverse complement strand
TACAGACTTTTTAGTTTACTTATTCTTATTTACATAAGTCGCAATTACCCTGACAGAATCACAAACTTAAATAGTTTTATCTGTATTCTCGCATACCTTCATTCATTTTTGTCATAGATAAAGGAAAGGCTGCATAATGATATAATCACTATGCAGCCTTTCTAACCACTTACATACAGAACTGAATATTATTTAATAAACAGCCCAACCTAAAACAACCTTACCTTAAAAATAACCAAACCAATCTTTTATTTTTTATGCTTAAACAGCCAGGGAACCAATCCTTCTTCAGCGAAAGCATTCACCCAACTGCCATGATTTACGCCTTTATATTCAGTATATTCTACGTCACACCCCAGAGCCTTTAGCCGTGCATAAATATTTCTGGAATTGTCTACCGGAACCACCGAATCGTCATCCCCGTGAAAAAGCCATACTGCTGTATGCCTGGCATATAACGGCAATTTACTCAAATCAGTACCTCCACATATAGGGAACGCCGCTGCAAAAGTCCCGGGCATGCGCCACAACATTTCCAGCGTACCCATACCACCCATAGACAGGCCCCCGATATACACTCTGCTCACATCTACTTTACCGGACGACAACCAATCCTGAATAAGCCACATAGCCGTCTTCATCGATTGTGTAGGTTCGTCAGACAGTCCGAAAGTCAGGGTCATCTTATCATCGATCTGATGACGGGCTACATTAGACCAATAATTATTGGCAGGACATTGCGGCACAATAACGATAGCCGGATAGGCTGACTGAAAATGTTCTGATAAGAACTGCTTGCCATGCGTCAGTTGCTTTTGGTTATCATCGCCCCGTTCACCTGCACCATGCAACATTACTACCAATGGATATTGTTTAGTTGCATCATAATTTTCCGGGTACATCACCAGATAAGGCAAGGCATATCCGTTTACCATATACGACGCATTCTTAAACTGGGCAAAGCCATACACAGTACATACAAACAAGATAAAAATGAAGATACTTCTTTTCATACTTATATATTTAATATTAGACTTACAAAGATAACTATAATGCCTCTACCCTAACCCATTGTGAAGTCCCGTTTTCATCAATCGCTTCAATCGCGAAATAATAAGGCTTCGTCTTATCCATTCCGGGATAAAAGATATGATCGCGGATCTGTTTACATTCATGTATTTACTTTTTTGTAAGAAAAACTAAAAGGCCGTACCTGAATACAGCCCCTTAGCTAAAAAAAGAGTATTTATTTTAATGCGGATGATTCAAAACCTAATTTTTTCAATCCTCTTTGCACATCAGGATGACTCATAAAGAGATTCCACAACAGTTGTGAACGGTAATTCTCGATCATAACCGCTATAGGCCCCTGATCGATAGCCAGATAACGTTGCGGATACCAATTATCAGTTTCACTATATGCATCATAAAACCCATATTGTCCCCATACTTTATCTCCCATATTATACAGATTCCTCATTACTTTCATCGATTCTTCCGGTGTGTAAACAATAGAAGATAATGCTGCGGTAGGGGATATTACACCACGATCACCGGCTTCATCCGGTTCGTGGGCAGCATATCCTTTTACGGAATAACTGGCGGTCAATCCCCATGCATCTTCACCATATCCCTTATATCCTTTCGGATTGCGGATACAGTAAGCCCGGTTTATCAGTGTATAGTTCTTCATTTCCTGAAAGTAATCGGCATATTCATCTTTCAATCCGGTAGGATTAAGTCCAAGAAAAGAATAATGTGCCCAGAACAAAGGTCCCACTCCACTATTACTTTGATAACGCATGTTTAATGTATAGCCTTCCAGTTCATGCGGCCCGATGATTTTACCACCTTCGGCCCATCCTTCATGATATACTTCGGCTGGTACGCCATGTGTGGGAGAACAGGCAGCCAGTACATATGTAATCAGACATTCGTTATATCCACGTATAGGAAAGTTCATTTCCCATGAGTGATTGGGACTCCAATGCCAGTATAATACATTTTTACTGTTGCGATGCCAGTTCCAGTCCACATTCTTCCATATTTTATCAATCCGTGCAGCTAATGCCCTTTCGGCATCAGAACCGTCAACATAGTATTGATGCAAGGCTAGTAGTCCTTGTAGCAGGAAAGATGTCTCTACTAAATCACCTCCATTGTCCTTATCACTAAATCCCTGAACTTTTCCGGTCTTACCATTCCACCAATGAGGATAAACCCCGTGGAAGGAATCTGCTTTTTCCAAAAAATCTATAATCCGGGTCATTCGTTCCAGACCTTGTTCACGAGTAACATACCCCCGGTCAATACCTGCAATTATAGCCATTATGCCAAAGCCGCTACCACCGGATGTTACCACATCCTTATTGTGCCTTCCATAATCTCCATCTACATGGAAACGCTCGCGCGCCATCCCGCTGTTTTGCTCGGCTCCATCCCAAAAATACAGGAATGTCCTGCGTTGAACACTATCTAACAACGCCTCATCCGATATCTCTGTTGTATCACTGCCATTAGCAGTTTGATTCGCTGATGGCTTCTGTTTACAACTAACAATACCTGATAAAAGGGCTAATAAGATAAAAGCAAAAAGATGTATCTTTTTCATATTTTTTTCTGTTTAATGACTTAATTCAACGTAAATCGAGCCGATTTAACATCATGACTATTTCCACCGATCATTATATCGAAATCTCCGGGTTCGAATACATAATCAAGATCGTAATTGTAGAACTTCAATAACTCGGGAGTGATCTTAAAACTTACCGTTTTAGACTCTCCTGCCTTGATAAATACTTTTTCGAAACCTTTCAGTTCTTTCACCGGACGGGTAACACTGCCTACGAGGTCGCGAATATACAGCTGTACAACTTCCGCTCCATCTGCTTTCCCTTTATTGGTTACCGTTACACTGGCTGTCAGTTCTCCTTTGGCATCAATAGATGCAGAACTTAATTTCACATCGCTATATTCGAATGTTGTATAACTAAGACCATATCCGAACGGATAAAGCGGATCATTATCTATATCGAGATAGTTGCTACGGAATTTTTCAAACCATTTACCTTCCTGAAGCGGACGACCTGTATTCTTATGATTATAAAATAATGGTATTTGTCCTACATTTTTAGGAAAAGTAGCCACCAGTTTACCGCTTGGGTTTGCATCACCGAATAATACATCGCCTATGGCTTCTGCAGCTTCTGTCCCGCCAAACCAAACATTCAGGATAGCATGCACATTCTCATTCTCCCATGTCAGGGTCAAAGGACGTCCTGTGAATAATACCAGTACGACCGGTTTTCCTGTTTTTAGTAATTCCTTCAAAAGAGTTTTTTGTACATCCGGAATATCCAGATTGGTACGGCTGCTTGCCTCACCACTCATCTCCGACGATTCACCGAGAGCAGCAATAATTACATCTGCACTCTTAGCTACATCCAATGCCTCTTTCAGCATTTCTTCATCCGAACGGGTTTCCTTATCTCTATGTAAAGTACGTCCAAACATAGTGGCATTATTCTCATAAACAGGATCGCTTATAAGATGGCTGCCTTTCGCATACACCACTTTTACATTCCCTCCGGCGACAGCCTGTACTCCTTCTACAACTGTTTTGGCTGTATCCAGATTCACAGCCACACTCCATGTACCTGGCATATTGGAACGGGTGTTTGCCAATGGACCTACTACAGCAATAGTGCCTTGTTTTTTTAATGGCAGTGTATTATTAGCGTTTTTAAGCAGAACGAAACTTTCCGATGCTATTTTACGGGCAACTGCACGATGTTCGGGAGTATATATTTCTGTTTTTGCCCGATTTACATCACAGTACTTGTAAGGATTGGAAAATAAACCCAGTTTGTATTTGGCCTCCAATACACGGCGGCATGCCTGATCTATTTCGGCCTGAGTAACTTTTCCTTCTCTGAGCGATTTACCTACGGTAGCCAGTCCTTCACTTACCATATCCATGTCTATGCCTGCCTTTAATGCACGAGCCGAAACGGTTTGCAAATCACCTATACCGTGGTCTATCATTTCGCTGATACCTGTATAGTCGGTTACTACAAATCCTTTGAAACCCCATTTGTCGCGCAAAACATCTGTCATCAGCCATTTATTTGCAGTAGCGGGAACCCCGTCCACTTCATTAAATGAAGCCATCACACTACCTACACCTGCATCCACAGCAGCCTGATAAGGATAAAGATATTCATTGAACATACGAATGCGGCTCATATCCACTGTATTATAATCGCGTCCGGCTTCGCCTGCACCATACAAAGCATAGTGCTTCACACAAGCCATGATATTGGAGTTAAGTGTATAAGCCTTATCTCCTACTCCCTGATAACCATGAATCATCGCTTTTGCAATCTGTCCTCCCAGATAAGGGTCTTCACCGCTCCCTTCCGAGAAACGTCCCCAGCGAGGATCGCGGGAAATATCCACCATAGGGCTGAAAGTCCAGCTGATACCATCCGCACTGGCTTCAATCGCCGCAATGCGGGCCGATTGTTCTATGGCAGCCATATTCCATGTAGCAGCGAGACCTAATGGAATAGGGAAAACAGTCTCGTATCCGTGGATAACATCCATCCCAAAAATCAACGGAATTTTAAGGCGGCTTTCTTCTACGGCTATACGTTGTACATCCCTGATTTTTTCAACACCTTTTATATTGAACAATCCCCCGACTTCTCCTTTCTTGATCTTCTCGGCAATGTTGCTGCTTTTTGCCTGTCCGGTAGTAATATCTCCCGAACTTGGCAGATTGAGCTGTCCGATCTTTTCTTCCAGCGTCATTTTGCCCATCAAGTCATTTATAAACTTATCCATCTTAGGATCCTTAGTCTGCGCCTGTATGCAACCCACAACAGCCATACACGCCAGAAACACCTTTAAAAGTTGTTTCGTCTTCATTTTCCTTAATATATTAATTATAACCTAAACCTTTTACCTAAAATCTCTTATATATCAGGGCTTTGAAAGCCCAGTTTTTTCAGTCCGTCCTTTATTTCAGGGTCTGCCATGAACAGAGACCATAACAAGCCTGTCCTGTAATTTTCAATCATCACAACGATTGGCCCCTGTGCTATATTCTGATTATCGTACCACTGTTCCGAAAGATTAAATGCATCCACAAATCCATAATCGGACCATAATTTATCCCCCAGTTTGTAATAGAAGAAGTGTAAAGCCCTCATTGATTCCTCAGGTGTATACGGCATAGATGATAATGCAGCAGTAGGAGCAATCACCCCTTTATCATTCGTTGGGGAATGCGCACTATAGCCATTATTACCATCGCTGGCAGTAAGCCCCCAGCAATCAGCGCTATATCCACCATATCCTTTCGGATTGGTAACGCAATAAGTGTAATTTATCAATGTATGATTTCTGTTCTGAGTCCAGTAATCCGTATATTGGTCTTTCAGATCCTTAGGGTTAATTCCTAAGAATGAATAATGACTGAAAAATAACGGGCCTCCATACTCTGTACCCAGAGGCAGAGTATATCCATAATATGATTTGCCATTAGCAAAGGCTCCATTCCTCACCCATCCTTGTTTATATACCTCTGCTGAAATGGGATAAGTAGGTGAAGCTGCAGCTAGAGCATACACAATTAATGATTCATTCCATCCTGTTATCTTCAGATTCATCTGCCATCCGTAATCAGGACTCCAATGCCAGTACAAGACATTCTCTCCTCCTTTTTGAAACCAAGTCCATTCTATAGCTTCCCAAAGACGGGTTATATCAGCCCTTAACTGAATTTCTACGGCATCATTCGACTTAAAATATTGCCTTGCTGTAAGTAATCCCTGAAACAAGAGGGCGGTTTCCACCAAATCGGCCCCATTATCATATTGGCTAAAAGGATAGGTAGCACCTGTCGCTCCATTGACCCAGTGCGCAAATGCTCCATGATAACTTGTACATTTAGTATCTAAGAATGTTACAATCTTCTGAATACGGGATAATGCATCATTTTTAGATATAAAATCTCTTTCTGCCGCCGCTATCATAGCCATTACACCAAAACCGGTTCCACCGGTGGTCACTACGTCTCCTGACGTTGTCCTTTCGCGTGCCATGCCCGATGTCGGGTGTCCGAAATCCCAAAAATATCTGAATGTCTGGCTTTGTACTTTATCTAACAGTTCTTCATCTGATATGCGCGGAAATTTATCAGTCAGATCAATTGTTGTAGAAATGGAATATGTCTTGCCTGTCAAAATTTTGCTTCCCGATTTTGATTTTAAATTAGGATATATAAGAAGTTCATACTTAGTGTATGATTTTAAAGCCAATTCACCTTTTATCTCAATAGTATAATGTCCATCATAAACCGGAGTAATTGCCAAAAATTGCCCTGATTGTTCTCTTATTTTTATATTATCAATTATTGTAGCCTGATCTATCTGATCCGAAAACTTGAGATAAATAGAAGAAGTTGGATTTACATCTACATACAAATCTTGATTTGTTTTCCCATCTATTGTTATTCCGTCCAACTTAAACTCTTGAACCGGAGTCCCATCTTCATTATCACTACTACAAGAGATAGATGAAAGAAGAAATATGAAGAATAAAGAATTGAGTAAAATTTTCATAATGTATTAATTTAATAATGAGAGGGAGTGACTCCCTCTCATTATTTGTCTGATCAGGTAATTATTTAACGAACTCCATTAATGGAATCCCATTAATTCTTACTGTTATAAAGCTCTTTTACTTCGTCTCCGGTTAATGGCTCACTATAAAAATGGAACTGATCCAAAGCGCCTTTATACCATCCTGCCCAACTCTGATTAGTTGCCCCACTAGTTAAACTAGGGTTGGCCTGATATGGAAAAGTTCCGATTATCATTGGACCAACATCTTTAAACTGTAATTCTCCCAAACCGGTTATAACCGATTGAAATACGCTATTACCATCTTTATATATATTCATTGTAGAGGTAGTACCATCATAAACAAAAGCCATATGTACCCAGTCTCCAAATACATTATCAACTCTGGCTTCCACCCATTTCTCTACCCTGCTTCCGGTACGTTCATTGTAGATATGTACCTTGAAAAAGGCTTGAGTCTCACTGCCGGTATTTTCCAGAAAAATATCAAGATTGGACCAGAATGTTTTAGTATTTGTAATTGAGAACAAACCTGTTGCTGCTGTATTCCGGGAAGATTTCATCCAAAATGAAACTGTAAAGCTACCAAGATTTGTAATTTCACTCTCTACAATTTTAGATATTGCAGGATGGTTATTGATTAGAACATAAGTCGTATCTGCATCTCCTTTATAAGCTTTACCCTTTACTCCATCTATAAATGAGTATACGCCCACTCCACTATTTACAAACTGATAGGTGCTTTGGTCATAAACATCACCTTCAAAAGGAAGATTTAACTTCTCAGGCTTGTATTCGCCTGTGGGATCAGGGAATCCCTGAGGATAATCGAATGCAGGATCATTCTCTAAATCCTGAAAGCAAGATTGAGCTCCAAACAATAATACAGTTAAAACTATTATTGCAGATATATATTTTTTAATTTTCATAGTCATTAATTATTTAGTTGGAATAATTTGGATTCTGAACTAAAACGCCATTCGATTTATCAATCTCAGCTTGAGGCAGAGGTAGTAAAGCATGCCTGTTTTGGTAATTGGTTTTACCTGCTGCATGAAGTACCTGCTGCGCTGTACCCCAACGTACAAGATCATAGAAACGATCCCATTCCATACCTAATTCCACGCGTCTCTCATGTCTTACGGCATTTCTAAATGCAACCTGATCTGTTGTAGTAACCTTCGGTAATATAGCACTGTTTCCAGCTCTTGCGCGGGCACGTACCCTTTCGAGCAGTTCGATAGCCTCATCAGCTTTTCCGCCCATTTCATTTGCAGCCTCGGCAGCCATCAATATGACATCCGATAATCTGATAAGGCGAATATTAAACCAGAAGCCACCCTTTGTATAGAGAGTTCTTAATGCAGGATTTGTATACGCTTTTTTGTTATAATATTTATTTAAAACATCTCCATTTGCCACAGGCTTTTCTCCCCACGGTTTATTTGCCGGAATAGTAGCCGGATCTTCTCCTGTTTTTACAAAATATAATAATGTTTCGTCTTTGCGAGGGTCTCCCGGTTCAAAAGCATCGGCAAGTAGTTGTGTTGGCGTATGCCATCCCCAACCCATATTCCAGTCACCTGCACCTCTTACTCCCTGAACCTGACAAAATTGGCTGCCAATATCGTTAGATCCGGGTAATGCTGATGTGGCTGTACATTGCAATTCGAGTATCGATTCACTACAATTTTCACCAGTTTCTCTGAATATTTGATCGTAAGGCGTATCTAAATTATATATATTTGAATTAATAACTTCCATAGCTAAGCTATAAGTATTGGCCCAATCGTTTCTCATTAAATAAGTTTTGGCATGTAATGATTTAGCCGCACCCCAAGTGAGACGTCCTACAAACCTGCTTTCCCACATAGGAGGAAGACTATTTTCGGCTTCGGTCAAATCTTTATCGATAAGTTCATATATTTTAGTTGCAGGAGACTTAGGTAGAATAGCTTCTGCCGCATCTTCTATTTTGAAATCAATATATGGAACTTCACCAAAGGCTCTGACAAGATTGAAGTAGGCAAACGCCCTGAAGAAATGTGCTTCTCCTCTACAGATAATATCCCCTTCGGTAAGAGTTTCTCCATTCTTTTCGGCTGTACTCATCTTGTCCAATACACGGTTTACAATATGAATCATATCAAAATTACTTGCATAATAGCTTTGGATAAGTCCATTTGATGCATTATACTCAAAATCGTCGTACATTGGTCTCTGAGCCGATCCATCCGAAGCTGTCGTTCCTGTTTCCACGTCTTCACTTCTAAAGTTATGAATAGCTAAAGCCGGAGAACCTGATGTTACATTAAAACCTCTCATCTTAGCATATAATGTAAATATATCCGTCTGATAAGATCCCCCTTTATTATCGTCTTCTGTCCATTGACCTTGTGGGGCTTGATCTAAAAGGTCTCCGCATCCGGTCAATACAAATGCAAACACTATTAATGCAGATGTACTAATTGCTTTTAATATATATTTTTTCATGTTATTTCTCTGTTTGGATTAAAATGTAAGATTTGCACCGAAAGTATAAATCACAGGCATAGGGTAAGTACCGCTATCTATACCGAACGAAAGTGCACTACCTCCGATTTCGGGAGTATATCCTGAATTCTTCGACCATGTCTTGAGATTCTGAATATTTCCATAGATACGAAGTGACTTCATGTATATCTTATCCAGGATAGACTTAGGGAAAGTATAACCCAACTGAACATTCCGAATACGGAAGAAGCTTCCATCTTCGATAAAATAGCTTGAAGCCATCTGATTCATTGCTCTGGATGGATCCAATATCGGTTCCCAGTTTGAAGTACCTTCACCATGCCATCTGTTCATTCTTTCTGTTCTGTAATTGAATTGAGCGAAAGAAGAAGCATCCCAATTGCGGTAGATATCATTTCCATAAACGCCCATCATGTCTATACCAAGATCAAAGTTCTTATATGATAAGTTTAGATTGATACCATAAGTAAAATCAGGTGTTGGATTACCTATTTTGGTTCTGTCCTTGTCTGTAATTTTACCATCTCCGTCAATATCTGCAAATATCAAATCACCGGGTCTGACAGTTCCAAGGGCATTAGGCGTAGAATTTTTTATATGTTCATAGTTTTGATATACACCGATTACCTTATATCCGTAGAAATAGCCGATCGGCTCTCCTTTGATAGTACGCGATACACCGTTCTCCAATTTAGCCGCAGTATCTTCAACATCTATTTTATTCACCTTATTGCTTATAGTAGTGAGATTACCTGCGATGGTGTAATTGAAACCCGATTCTCCGATTTTATCAGACCAGGAACCAGCCAATTCAACTCCTCTGTTTTGTACCTCGCCCAAGTTTTGCATTTCATTTTGTACCCCGGCAATAGCTTCTGTTACCACAAGAATATCTTTTGTGTTCTTACTGTAGTAAACCGGTTCTATTCTCAAACGGTTGTTCAAAAATTGAGCCTCAAATCCGGCTTCCCATGAATATGTCTTTTCCCAGCCAACATTCTGGAGAAGATACGCTGTACTATATCCAGTCAGTATATTATCTCCGAAAACAGCACTACCTGAAGAGTTTAACCCCGGATAAGAAGGATAATTACGTCCTCCCGTATTCTCAGAACCTAGAACACCCCAAGAACCTTTTACCTTCAGGTAATCAATAGCACTCTGATTCTCCATAAAAGATTCGCTACTCACGATCCAACCTCCACCAAAAGAGTAAAAGTCATCCCATGTATTTCCTACATTACGGAATACCGAAGATCCATCCCTTCTGTACGAAGCATTAAATAAGTAACGGTTGTCATAGTTGTAAAGACCCCTCAAGAGATAAGACATCGTAAATCGTCTAAATTGGCTACCAGTATTCGTCATCGATGAATTGGAGATTGATGTCAACCACCACTTGTCAGGATCATCATTTGGTATCGAGAAATCAAAATCTCCATATTTTTGGCTACGACCACCACCCAAGCTGGAAGATTCCCTATAATTAGTTGTAATACCAGCAGTCGCTGTTACACCATGTTTATTAAATTGATTGCTATAAGTCAGAATATAATCCTGTTGAGCAACCAAACTATGATTCTTACTTTGGTTGATAGTTTCATATTCGCTTATCATCTCCTTATTCTTTATATCCGGATTATATACATTTACTAACGGGGAATAACTTCTTGAGTCGCCTGTAGAATAGTCTAAAGAGAAGGTTGCTTTAAACGTCAGAGATTTCATAATATCTACCTCTCCGTATATATTTCCTGCAACCCTATAGTTCGTCGCTTTGTTATGATCACCTTGCAGCTGAGTTGCAATCAAAGGATTCCATACCTGCGAACGTTGAAAATCGGGCATCGTATGCAGTAGAGTTTCTTCTTTACCGGTAAGCGGATCAGTATATACGCCATAGACAGGAGCTATAGGTGCTACTCTGACTGCTCCTGCCACGCCTTTTGCATCGGGTGGTAAAGATCTGGATCCATTAACCTGAAATCCGAATCTCAAGAAGTTAGTAACATTGTAATCACTGCTCAGATTAACGGTTGCTTTAGTATATTTCTCTGACTTTATAGATCCCTCTTCCGAAGTATATCCCAATCCTAAATAGAATTTATTCTTCTCGCTGGAACCGGTAATACTAACATTATTATTGGTCACAAATCCTGTTTGAAAAATCTCATCCTGCCAGTCTGTATCAGCTTGCCATGCAGTATAATCAAACGGAGTAGTTACCCCCTGATTAAGTCTTTGTTCATTATACAACTCTTTAAATTGGGCTGCATTAGTCACACTTATCCTGTCGGCGATATGCTTAAATCCTACCGAAGCGTTTATGTTAACTATTGTTTGTCCGTCTTTAGCCCTCTTTGTAGTAATTATAATAACACCATTTGCTCCCCGCACACCGAATATAGCCAATGAAGAAGGGTCTTTAAGGATTTCCATAGACTCTATATCTGCCGGATTCAAGTAATTAATATTATCGGAAAACAATCCATCCACTATATACAAAGGTGTATAACCATTAAGAGAGTTTGTTCCACGAACACGTATCTCCGGATCCTGTCCGGCACGTCCTGTATTTACAATCTGCACACCTGCAACTTTACCTTGCAAGCTAGCCAATGGGTTAGCAGATGGCCTGTTCGCAATTTCGCCAGCCTTAATACTAACAATAGAGCCTGTCAAGTCGCGTTTTTTCGCTGAACCATATCCAATCACAACCGTTTCGGTAAGCAGTTGGGCATCGTCTTCCAGGGTTATGTTTATAGTAGACTGAGAACTTACTGTAACCAATTGTGTTTTCATCCCCACATAAGAGAATTCCAAAACATCACCTGATTTGGCCGACAGGGAATATACACCATCTATATCTGTAACAGTGCCAGTGGTGGTATTTTGTATTTTAATGCTCACACCAATCAGAGGTTCGCCAGTCACATCTGTCACTTTACCTGTGATAGTCTTTGTCTGAGCATAAATACTTACTGTACTCACCAGTAAAAGGCAAGCAAGGAACATAAATCCCCTCATAAGGAAGGAACTGGCTCCAGACGTAATAAATGTTCTTTTAGGTTTAATTTTCATAGTTTTACTTTTTATTTAAACACACATTATCAAACAAAAATCTACTATGAACGACTGAAAAGGAAATGGTAATTATTCTTAAGATATTTTTAAGGCATTATTTCTGGTTGCGAATGAGATACTGGATTACCATATCGTATCGGGGTCGTGATATTAGATTTTATGTCAAATGTAGATAATCTGACAAAAGTGTTTCGAAAAGTTAATACATCGCAATTACTTACCGCCCGATTTTAACAGTACCACTACCTCATTATTACCTCTCAAATAAAAATAAGCATCTTATTACAAACACATTAAATCAATCAGTCTATTTCTAAAAAAAACTCATTTAAATTCTGGGAAGGCTGAATATTTAACTTTTTCCGTAGTCTGTAGCGGCTGTTTTCTACGGCTCTTATAGAAAGATTCATTAATGAAGCTATTTCTTTTGTCTCCAAATTTAGTTTAAGACAAGCACAAAGCCGGAGGTCATTATTTGTCAATTGAGGGTATAAAGCTTTCATTTTTTTAAAAAATCCGGTATGTTTCTCTTCAAATTTTATAAGGAACATTTTCCAGTCATCTTCCGAATTCATATTATTATTGAGTAGTGAATTTATCTTATGATATAAAGGTAATAAAGCATTAATCTTGTTCTTTGAATAAAAATCGTCTACAATATCCTTAATTCTCAGAATCAGCTCATTCTTCTGTATAATAAATGAAGTCTGTGTAAGTAACTCCGCACTTTTTTGTTCCACTTCCTGCTGAAGTTCCCCTGCTAATACTCTTAAACGTCTTGTTTCACGATGCCTGATCTTCTGCAAATGCAGATTGCGGTAGCGGCGAAGGATAAGTAGCCATGTAATATATAATATCCCGACTATCATTAATACATAAAACATATATGCCCAGATAGTCTGATACCAGGGAGACAGGATCTCAAATCCGTAGGATACCGGCTCGGAATAATTTCCTAAATTATCTATAGTACGTACCATAAACTTATATTTTCCTTCCGGAAGCCGCGCATAAGAAATACTATTTATCTTTTGTGGAACAGACCAATCCTTATCTACATCCTCCAGCATATACTGAAACGATAAATTGGAAGCGAATGCATTATTTGATGAAAAACCAAACGTAACAGTATTGAAAGTATAAGAGACTTCTGCACTTTCTGTTAAATCCTTATATTCTATGCGATCGTCGATATTTACAGTCCGCATAAACTCAATATACGGAGCGGATAATTCTTTATAGAGATTTCGTTTTGTCTCTTGCGTTTTATTGTATAGCAAAAAACCATTATCAAGGCATATGAGGCTGGTAATATCGTTTAGTATGGAAACATTCTCATAGGCATTCACTAAGGACAGATTCATTCCTAAGTTGTAATTCTCCAATATAGATATTTCATAACCATCGTAAAAGAATTTGTAAATGGCGGCATCTGTCAATGCCCAAAACTGAAGCAGATCGGCGTGGTGGCCATCATCTTCTTACTTATTGGTGCGGCGGCCGGCAATGAACTGGGCACAATCTCATTCTCTATATCGTCATATGTATAAAACCGGTTGTCTCCAAGCAAAACGATACGCCCTCCAACCTTAAACATTTTTAGTTTATAGGGAAGTCCATCCTTATTATTACCTCCATAGTATGAAAAGGACCTGAATCCCGAAAAATTATCATCCAGTTTACAGCGGTACACTCCTCTGTTGAAATGTTCCAGCCATATATTACCTAAATGATCAAACTCTGCATTTATAATTGGTTCGGATATCTGACCGGGAGTAAAGACACGGTTTGTTTTCTTATCTACTATTCTTATTGAGCTATATGTGGATAGTACTAATAAATCATGATCCCTTACTTTAGCCTCAGACAAATTATATACACCTGTACCTATAGCAAATGCGTCTGTAACCGACAGGTTTTTATGGATTTCCTTCAATCCTTTGTTGTGACAACAATACAGGACACCATCAACCACCTTGAGAGCCCAAACCTGGCCTTGTGTTCCATCTATCAGTTTCATATCGGAAAGAGCATTCGGCTTATTCAAACCCTCTGTTGTAATGTAAAATACACCCTGATTGGTTCCGATAAATAGCTTATTATCCCAAAGTACAGCACAATACACAGCTCCTGTCTTTCCACCGGGATCTGTATAACAACTCATATTTTCGATATATTGAATGTATGCTATTCCACGGTCAAGAGCAGCCCAGATATTGCCCAGATTATCCTCATACAAAGAAAGCACCGTATTATTCTGGAGCGTGCTTTCGGATGATATATGATCTACAATACGGCCGTTAATATCAACCTCGTAAATTCCATCCAAAATAGTGCCCAGATAATATGACCCTTTTGAAGACACCACACCACAGTTCAGCTCCTTCAAGTTCATTATACCCGAAAGTACAGGACTCCACTCCTTAAAGCTTTCACCGTCATAAATATAAATACCTTTGGATGTAGTACCTATAAGATACTGATCTTCCTTATAAGGTAAAATAACACGAACATCTGTACCTTGAAAAACCTCACTGCCCTCTATTTTTTCAAGTTTATCTCCCTTAAGCCGGAAAAGTGAGCCCAGCATTTGCTGTACAAGAAATTCATCCCTGACTTTAGTAAGGAATAGAAAAGCTTTCTCGGATGGAATCCGTTTTACCGTATTATAATCATAGATATATATAGAATTAAATGACTGAAAATAGACGCAATCACGCGCAATCCAGATTTTCCAAAAATCATCATTTTTGAAAAGAGCCTTGTCCAGATTATCGCTCAGGGAAGTATAAACGAGCTTTCCGGAAATATCCCTGTCCCAGCGGCCAAACTCTTCATAGCTCCCCGTAAATATGGTTTTGTGCGACAGTACCGACACAGACCGGACAACCAATGAATTTGGTATCCGGTTAAGATTCCATTCTATACCATCGAATTCGAGCAGCCCTATATCATTACCAAAATACATAGTCCCTCTTTCATCCTGTCCTATCGCCCAGTTCTTGTTATCTGCCTGATATTTTTCCCTATACAAGTTTATAATATGCGGCTTATTGGAAAAAGCAGAGATGGTAGTTAAAAACAGTATGATTAAGATAATATATCCGGATAATCGCTTCATAGGATCTACAGTTTTAAGGAGGGTTCAATTATATTAGTCGTTTTTCGTGACTCGGCATAATCAAAATAAACTTTGCTTCTGCTCTCGCTACTTAGAACGTTCTATTTCGACATTCAAAAATAACACAATTTTATTAAAATAACATTCTTAAACCATCTTGGTTCACCTGATACAGACAAAGTGAAGGCATCCGTTGACAATAACGGATGCCTTCCATATATAATTAATAATTTAAATTATCTTTCCCACTGCTGCAACTCGCTTACAGCAAGCTGATAGTCCCGTTCCGTTTCATAATACTTGTCTATCGTTTCATAATATACAGAAAGCTCCAACAAATAGTTTATGAGAGACAACTGACCTTTATCCAATACCTTTTTCAACAAGTCGCGATTGTTCGTAACTTTCAGCGTTTCCTGATATTCATTCAGCAATACAGAAAGCTTAGAAGCCTTATCATATTGATTCTTTAATGTATTCTGAAACTGCAATTTGGTGTCAGCATGCTGCATCTGCAAAGCTACAGTCTGCGCTTTCTGATGTTTTACAGTATTCTTTCCTTCCCATAAAGGGATGGAAACACCTACTGTAAAACCTTGCAATGTAGTACCGAGAATGCGCTCACTTGTATATCCGGCTGTAATCTTCGGCAAATTCAGAGCACGGGTCAGTTGTTCCTGTTTTTTGCTTAACTCAACTTCCTGTTCGGCCAGACGCAACGAGGGATTATTTTCCTTTACTCTTTCAAACCATTCTGTAAAGTTAAGCGGAAAAAGATAATCCGGATAATTACCGAACGGATATACGAGTGGCTCCCCGCCATTCAGCCGTTGTAATTCAGCCCTCAGCGTATTTATTTCAACCATATTTATCTGATATAGCTTTTCTGTATTGAGTAAATCCAGTTTGGTTTTATTTCTCTCCAGGATATCGATATCTCCCTGGTTGAACCGTTTCTGATAAGCATCA
>QMCD01001188.1_pt2 | contig 16365 bp, 6 predicted proteins | sample 1821841 | NCBI WGS metagenome assembly QMCD01 (sample SAMN01991225, study PRJNA193472) | Termite gut metagenome, whole genome shotgun sequencing project. | isolation source: worker | host: Macrotermes natalensis | reverse complement strand
ATCTGCAACCTACCGAACTTAGATACAATTTGTGTATATTCCACTCCATGAGATTGAACTGTGGAACCAACATATACAACCTTAGTATATTCAACTTTTTCAAGTGCTTCCAGTAAATCACTACCTACAATGAATGTCTTACGTTTACTAGAGTTGTTTCCAGTAAAGGCGTGTTTCATTAAGGCTACGATACTATCGGCTGTTACACCCAGACCGCTAAAACTAAATTCTTTACCTGCTTGTGTCCAGATACCTTCTGTGAAATATACGTCCTCAGCTTTCTTGTTATGGGCATTTGGAGTAACTATTTTCCATTTCACACCTAGCCAGAAAGAAACGTTCATTGTACGTCTCATATCGAATACGGCTTCTTCTTCCTGGTCTGTGAAAGTCCATTTTACTTCTTTCTTAGCACGTTCAAACAAAGTAGACACTTCTACCTGTGCCATGAATTTTTGTAAGTATTGGTAGAATTTTGTAGGAACTGCACTGTAAGGGTCCGTTTGTATCTGTGTTTCCGAACCTGCTCTACCTGCACGAATCAATTTTGTTCCAGTTGTAATAGCAGGAACAGTTGTGCCGTCTCCACTTGGAGCAGGCTTACCATTAACGGCTACAACAATCGGGTGCCCCGAACTATCTTTATTGATTACATAAAGCATAAGAGAACGAAGCGGATCGACTGCTCCATTCGGCAAATAACCTTGTATTCCTTTTACGATAATTGTTTGCTCATTGGCAAATATCTTTTTGTCAGATGTCTCTAATACCACCTGTGAAGCTCCTGTATCGGCAATAGCAGTAGTAACGGTAGCCGTAAGTTCAATAGTGCTTATAGCATAATGTTCTACTTCTTGGTTTCGTGATGTTCTTTCTCCGTCTCCCAGAATCTTCTGATCGTCTATTGTTCGGGCAATGGTATCGAGTATAACATCATGCGGTCTAATCTTGGTAACACGTTCGTCAAGCTCTGCCATTATCAAGTCTTCCGACCTGTCATCCATGCCAGTAACTTTAGTCATGGTATTGGTATCGACATTACCCCCTTTATCCAAGGCAATAGTATCAGCAGTCATAGCCGAACCGTCCCCAACTCCAATAATAGAGCACAGTAGCATAAGCATTATCATAAATGCTCCGCTATCCTTCAGTTTCAATAATTTCTGTTTCATTTTCTATAAAATATTTAGTTTACAATATTTACTCTTTTACTTCTTCCATGCTGTCGTAGTAGCTGCCACCTGCTTTTTTAGCACGGGTTTTATTCTTTCCTGCACCTGTACCACCTGCCATATCTGGAATAGGAGTATCAGATGTTAGTTTCTTCAATGCAGGTCTTACTACTTCGCCTTTTCCTTCTACATATCCAGTATCAGCAGCTTCCTGTATATCACTATCATAACTCAGTCCTTTATGAACTAAATCAATTATATCTAGTGGAATATCGCCCATAAACATGGCTACTGCCATTTTATCAAGACCTTGTAGAATTGAGTCTATTTGATCTTCTGACAGGTTGTTTTCTTTTGCAAATTGTTCGAGACGGGGAGCTGTAAGAGTATCAAAGTTTTGTTGTGCTTTTTCTAATTCTTCTCTGCTCTGAACTTGTGCTAATTCATTTTCTTCTACTCCTTTCCAGAAGTCTTCATCTTCTTGCAGTACGTCTCCGTAGGCTCTTCCGATAGCCCTTCCGACTGAAACTTTATCATCACCTTCTCCATAACTGGCTCCTACAATTCCGCCGAAGCGTGGGTTGTTTGCCAAAAACTCGCCAAATTTAGCTTGATCGTCTAAGTTCTTTTTGTGTGCACCCTTTACGGAGTCGTAATCTTCTCCTGCGTAACCCCACAATTCTTCATCTGTCGGCTCTCCTTGATAGTCTGGATTAGCTTTTTGAAATTTAGCTAAAACACCTGCACGTCCTCTCGGAGTTTCAACCTGTGTTATTTCAGCTTCTCCTTGTGGTCCGCCTATTACTGTTTTATCTATTTCTGCTGCCATATTATAATATTTATACAGTTACATGATTCTGCGTAACAAATAAATAGAATTACCAAAACGATAGGTCTTGTAGATGAAACAATAACATAGGTGGTCGAAAAGTATGACAGCTATAATTCTGCAAAGAGCTTGTTATCAGATAAATTTGTATTGATTATCGTTAAATATGGCAGAGTTATTTTATAGAGAAGATAGGGACCAGGATTTTATGAATGCCTGTGAAGTCGTACGGCAGGAGTCAGACAGTAATATATCTGTTTCCCAAATTGTTAGTAAAGCAATCTTGATGCCTGCAAAGTCTTTTTATATCCATCCCAGAGAATATGCTAATATAATTCGCAGAGGAAATGATAATCTTCCCAAAAGCAAAGCATCAAAAGAACTTCATATTGAAATACTTAACAGATACGAAGTTTTAAAAAATGATAATCCAGACCTAAAAGATGAAGAGCTTAATAAAATCATTTGCGAACAGTCGGCACCACGTTTTTATATCTCCCAATCCAGAGGAATAATATTGTACTATGAATTGATGAAGAAATGAAGTACATATTTGTCTTAGTTTTTATTCTGGTATTTATTTTGTTCGACACAAGTATCGGATATACAAACATGTCTCCCTTATATACTCACATTACATATATATTTCAACACGCATCTATACTACACTTGGTTATAAATTCAATTTCATTTATTGTCATATTTTCTACTCTGGAACAGTTTGTAAGCAGAAAAATATTTCTTCCAGTATCTTTCGTTATTGCTGTTGTTACTTCTTTTCTGACTATGTACAATGTTTCAACTGTGGGTGTTTCTTCGGTTATATATGCTATGATAGGTTTGTACATGGGAGTGATAGCATTTTATAAGAATATAAAAATAGCAGATACCCGAAAGTACCTGCTAAACATTTGTGTAATTGTAATATCATTAACGATAAGCCTTATAAAGACAAGTAGTAATTTTTATATACACATATATTCTCTTCTATTTGGCTTCTTGTCTTCAATAATACTATCATACTTCAACAATAGGAAAATCAAAACATCTGATGATTAATTTTCGGTCTTGTGGTCCTACGCTCCAATAACTCTTTAGCTTCGTCTTTTACTTTTGCTGCACGTTCCATATAGATAGCTGCATCACTTGGTAATTTTATTTCAAGCCATCTGTACATAATATAAGCTATAATAAACTGCCTTATCTTAATATCAATAGAGTGCGTCATGTGCTTGTCGTAATCTTCTGGCATAAGAAGATGAAACGTATAATCTCTATCTTTCGAGAAATCTTGTATCTCGTGATATGCAGGCTCAACAGGTATCTCTCTCATATAAGCAGACAATGCAGGATTAACTTCTGCTTGAGCATCGAAAAACAATTCTCTGAACTTAGGAAGATAGGCTTCGTCAAATACAAGTTGCTCGAACAAATTGATTCCGTCTTTATCTACTTTGTTTTTATAGGATAAAGAACTTTCCTGTTTTACTCCTTGAAATATATTATCATGGGAGTATATAAATATCAAAGGTATTCTATTCATAATTATGCTGATTGTCCTTGTGCCAACCATTGTTGAACAAGAGGGTTATTATCTGGTAATTGTTGCTGCACTTGCTGTGCCTGTTGCTGTATATCTTCTGGAACAATACCTTGCTGTCCTTGCATCATAGCCTGCTGTGCTTCCATTTCTTCCTCTTTACGAGACTGAATAGATTGTAGCAATTTATCGGCAAATGGGAAAGCTCCAGTTTGAAGCAACTCTTCAAGTGTTATTTGTTGTGCTTGAAACAACTGCATCAAAAAGTCATTCATAACTAATCTATAAGCAGGAGTAGATGTACTTTCTGTTATAGTTAGGTCCATTTCCGCATTTCTTACAATACCAGGCTCGTAAAGCATTGTTTCTGGTCTGGCGTTGCTTCCGTTTATATTGATATACTTAGGCTCTGTATAATACTGTTGCACTAACTTCATATTTTTAGTGTCTCTCTCTTCTCTAAGTTCTCTGAACGATTCAAACAATTCAGTAAGAGAGGTAGCGGAGTTCTGTGTTTGTTGCAGATATAGTGCAGCAGGTGTTCCTGCTTTTGGTGCCTGTCCTTGCAATGCTCCCTGTACTCCCGATATATCTTCCAACAGTTTCAACTGTATAGATAACATTTCTGCAATACCTAGTTGAGTAGAGTTAGATACTATTTGTTTTGGAAGTTGAGCACCTTTTTTACTTGTATAGAGAATTACACCATTGAAAGAAGCCCATTCATCCGCATACATTTTCTCGGTCCATCCTTCTGGTATTGCATCTTTGTCTATTGCAAGTACGCCTTTTGCAGATGCACGAGTAACAAAGTCCTGCATTGTAATGAGTCTGTTGATATATCGTTGTTGGTCAATAAAGTCAGACACGAAAGGAAATACCTGTCCGTCAAAGAATGGATATACTTTGAACGAATAAGGGTGTGATTCATGCCAGAATGGTGTTTCTCCTTCTTTCAGAACGTCTCCCTGTGGAGTCATGTAATAATAATACCAATAGTTATCAATAAACCAATCGTATTCTATCAACTTCATATCTTCGGGAGCAATACCTTGTGCCGATTGTTCTTGCTTACGCTTCTCATTTTCTCTTATTACCTGTAATTGGTCTGTAAGCTCTATCTTATAGAAGTCTCCGTTTAGTGTATCATGGCACAAGAAACGCTCTTTGCTTTCTTTCTTCCAGACTTCAATTACTCTGCATCGGGTATCATCTGTCGGAGTGAAGAAATTTAATTGATTCCTGTTACATTGAGTAAGATTCTGGGCATACGTTATTGTCCTACCTCTGTCGCATTCTCTGTATATTTCTCTGATTCTTTCTGCTTTCTCTTCCGACCCGTCTGCAAATTGAGACATAACATCATACAGACCAACATCGTGTATTTCTCCGATAAGATGGCAATCCCAATGACGTGGATCAATCATGTGGTTATCAAAAAATATTCGGTTGTGATTTACCTTGTCTACCCAAACGTCCATTTTCCCATTTCTCCAACCGTAAATACTTTTGAATGCGCCCAAACCGGTAACAAGAGAATCAGTAATACCGACACTATCTAATCCCCAGAGTTTATTCAACTGATACACATATTGTATAGTAGCTGACATCATTTCGCCTTTGCTTTGTTTATCTCTGTCTCTCGATACGCAAACAGGCTCCGTTTGTTGTGATTGGAATACACCAGATACTGAACGGACAATACCTCGGATACGGTTATTTTGCAATGGGATGTTTCCCTGGTTCAATATATTTTGCCTTTCCGTAATCCAACCGCATTTAGTTTTTACCTTATCTGCCCATTGGTCCACAAAAGTATATACCTTGTTTCGTTCTGCCATATCTCGAAAACTTTCCAGACCTGCCCATGCTGTATAAGCATCCATCATAACATCGTCGTTTCTTGCGAATATGTTGTTATTTCGGACAGTATCTATTTTTTTCCTTTCCTTCTTTGGATATAGTTGGGCTGCCAGTTTTGGATTTGCTGTTCTTTGTACCATGACTATTTTATTTTATGCTGTTTATTTCAATAACTTGTTTCTTCATATCGGCAATTATTCTCTCCGCTTCTTTCCGGTCCTCTCCGTCCAAATCCTTCAGAGCACTCTCGTACTTCTTTATTTGCTTCATTAAGGCATTCGTTTGCATGTATTGTTCAACATTAGGAACAATCTTATTTATTTTTAATTGAGCTTCATCACCCGATAGTTTTCCTTTGATTATTTGCTCAGAATAACCTTTTATTTTCCTTCTCGTTTCTTGTATATCATCTGCTATCTTGAAATACTTAGAGTTTAATCCGCTATTATTTATGGGTAAGTCATCTAATGATTTATAAAATGCTTTTGGAATAAAATCTTTATATTCAAATTTATTCTCCCTTTCCGAAACGCTTTCATATGCTTTGTTCCCGATTTCAAGGGTGTTCATACCAATATTGTACAATCCCCCAAAATATCCTTTCAGAAGGTGGTCCACTACATCTGGGTTGAAACTTACCAATCCTTTTTCTACTCCGTCCCCACCTGTTGCAGAATCCATATACTCTCCTAGCTTCACAAGAAATGCAGGAGCATACGGATTTCCTTTTTTATTAGTCTTTATTTTTAAGTACCCTGGTTTATTCGGGTCCGCCCATTCATTTACAATCTTACCTCCCATAAAATTTTTGTTCGCTATCAATTGAGCAAAAGGTTTGAATGAGTCTGGAGATAACATAGAAAAAGCAGTCGTTGTAGATTCTTTAAGACCTTTATTCTTAAAGTCATCTAATGATGCAGCAGTAGCACCCAAAGGATTACTAGGTATTAAATCTGTAAAGCCTGCTGCTACATCAAATATTGTTTCAGTAATATCTTTACTATTATAAATTGTCTGATATATTTCGTCTCCCATCTTATGGAACACACGTAATTCGTGAGGAAGAGGTATTTTTATCATACCCCAAGGAGTATAAATACAAAAATTGCTTTGACGTTCCCAATCGCTCAACTTCATATATTCCTCTAGTCCATCATCCCCACCAATAAGAAGAGATAAGAACGGAAATAAAAAACCTGTTGCTCCATAAATAGACATCAACAAAGCAGCCTTTCCTTTATTCTTCTTCGCTACTTTTATGAAATTGGATAATGCTTGTATTCCTGCATTCATAAAAAGATATAAACCTCTGAAATACTTTGCTCCCATAGCTCCAGAACCGCTACGGTTAAAGTTTACCGTTACTTCTTTGGCATCCGATATAGATTGAGTAATAGAGCGTCCCTGTTCCCTGCTTGTGATATATACAGATAGTCGGGATAGATTTTCTGCAAAGTCATTCATTCCAGAAAGGACACTTAATAATGATTGGTAAGCATTTTTTTTATTACCATTCTTAATATCTAATTCTATCTGTTTTTGAACTTGCTTCAATTCCATTATGTGCGAAAATCCTGTCTTAGCACCATTCATTATATATTCTATCAAATATTGGTCTTGCTTTTTTGATAAATCTGCTTTACCTCTTATGTATCGTTGCAAAGCTCCTGCCGAACGTTTTATATTGAGTTGGAATTGTACGGCATATTTAGCATTCTCTTTTACAGGAAGAATAGACGAAGCAAATATATAATCACGGGAGAAGTTAGTCGCAACGAATAAAGGATTACGAGTCGTAAAGTTAGCAGCCATCCATCGGGATGCAGTAGCTACTTTATTAAAACCATCTCCTGCATGTACTACATTACTACCATTTATAGCACGAGCCACGGCAGGATTAGCATTGATATAAACCGTATATTCTTTACCGTTTTGCCATACATGAACCTCATGTTGTGTAGCTTGTGAAGGTTTTATGAATAATCCGCCAATATCTAACTTGCCATTATTCTTTTGAGCAAATCCCTGTTCAGCCAATTTCTGCATTCGTTCCTCAAACTCTTCTATATTTTTCCTGTATTGCTCTGGATTTTCAGAATACTCTGGAGATTGTTTTTCATAAATCGGTGTGCCATTTTCATCTAATCCTTTCATTTCATACCAGGATTCGCTGACATTCATTAATCCGCTTTTATCCTTTTTTGCTAGTCGTAATATGATATGACTAAGAGTATTTCTATTACTTGCATTGATTGCACTTTGAGCCATTTGAGTAATATAGGCAAAAGGTTTCTCGGCTCTCGACCTTCTACCATTAGCTTTTATTATTGGGTTGGCAAAGTATGTTCCCATATCTGCACCATATTCCCATAAATCTTCTGCGACTATATCATCGTGTCCACGTAGAGGTATATAATAGCCGTATCTGCTAGTCAGCTCATCAAATTTTTTCTTATCAATGAAGCCCCCTTCAAGCTGTTTATTTAAAGAAAATTGAGTTGCATCTTTTACTCTTTTCCAGAAGTTGTTGATTAAACTCTTACCTGCTTTATTCTCAAACTCAGAAATATAATCTTCGGCACTCATTCCTATTTCCACTTGCACGGCAGTTACACCTGCATAATCATCTGGAAGTGATTCGGCATATTTATCTATTTGCTCTTGTGTCGCTTCTGGATTGTTGGCTTTGTATTGGTTGATAGCATCTTGACGCATCCACTCGTTACGTTCTAAGCCATGTTTGAGTATTGCGTAATTTTCAATGTTTCGGTTATTAAATCCTGCTCGCTTTAAATCACTTATTGATTGAGTCAGTGGCTTCTGGTACAAATTTCTATATACCTCTAATTGAGCATCATTCATTCCACTGATATGTGTTGCTTTAAGATGAAAGTCGTTATAATCTTCTATCTTGGTGCCATGCTTACTAAGTATATCTTGAAATTCTTTTACTGCTAGATACTTATCTTCATATGCCTCTCTTATTCTATGTCCAAATCTTTTCAGTTTCCTATCTAATTCAGTCCTAGCTTCCTCTGTCATGGTAGAGTTGGTAGCATCTGCCAGATCATTAACTGACTGCATTCGTTTCTCTTCTGATTGCACAGAAGTATCTGTCAATCTTTCTCCACGCAATAAATCTTGTACTGCTCTATCTGTAAAATCAGATAAAGTCATATCAGCCAGAGATACATTCGTATTTATACCGAATGCTCTCTTTATGGATTGCCATACTTCCGACAACCAATCAACAAATTGCTGTTTTAGGCTTCGGTTGGTTATTGCTTCCCCTTTGTCGCCGATAGCCATTGCCAGAGCTTCATCTGCTCTTTGCTCTTCCGATAGAGAAGCATAATCAGTATTATTGTTTACACGCTCCCAATATGGAGATTGTTTGATAAGTTCTACACCACGATTGTATAATGCTGTATCATTTTCTTTTGTGAAGCTGTTCCATAAGTGCCCGAACTCATGTATAGGAGTATTAACATTCATACGTGTAGCATCCAGATGAACTACGCCCTCTGGTGTTACATATCCGTACACATTGCCCTCTGTATCCTGTAACTCTGGATTGTTTCTTATATCTTCATTCAGAACAACATCAACTGCCAATCCTGTTTGAGTCAGTTTATCAACTAATCGGTCAAACTTTTCAGCAGGAATACTTTGAAAGTTACCAGAAGATGATGTTTGTCTTCTACCACCACTTGGCGGAGTCGGATCATCTTCTGGATTATCATCTGTATTCTTTTCAACGATGCCATCAATATCAATAGCTTCTACGTCTTCTTTCGATTCTGCTTCTTCTATTTGTTTTAGTTCGACTTCCATTTGTGCGTTAAGGTCCTCTACCTTTTCTTCGGTGGCTTTCAACTCATTTTCTTTAGCAAATGGCTGTCCTATTTGTGGCTCATAAGCATCAATATCTCGTTGAGCTTTGTCGATACCTATTTTATATCGTTGTATTTCACGCTCAATATCATAACCGCTTAACAAATCGTTTATATCATCAAGAACGTTTTGTACATTGGCACCTGCTTTACTCTCAAATAAAGGAATAACTTCATTCTTTGTACTATGCGGATTTTCTATACTATTGTTAGGAGTAGTATATTGAATCTCACGAGTTACTCTTGTTTTCTTTGTATCAACATCATAGTTACGTTTTACCTCTATTTCCAAGTCTATCTTAATACCATTGATAAGCATTAAAGTTTTGATAATGGCATTCTCACGAAGGAAGTCTTCTCGCAGGTCGGCAGCTTCTTTGTCAATTCTCTTAGTAATATGCTTACTCAATAGAGCGTCTATATCTTCTGGAGTATTGGCTGATACCTTACCAATTGATACAGTTGTTACTTTTCCTTCTGGAAATAGTTTGTTCAATTCCTTTTTATAGTCTTCAAATCGCTCTATTGCCTGTCCGTTACCAACGATGATTCCTTTTGCTCTTCTTACGGCTCCTGCCATGAATACCTGGTTATCTGCATGGTATTGTCTGGCATTTTGTAATTTCTTCAACTTGTTCTGCTCTATCGACAATGCAAGTGCAGCTTGGCTACCAGATAAATTAGCCATCATCTGGTTAAAATTGCTGCTGTCTGTGCTCTCGATGTCTGTTTCTTCAAGCATACGTTGAGAAACATCCCCTTTCATTATCTGGTCGATAAACTTTTTCTTTATCTCCAGACGTTGGTAGCCTGTAACGTCTAAAGTTTTTTGCACACCGATACGGAGAATCTTAATGGTCTTATCCATATTCAAGTGTGTATTGCCTTGACGCATGATTCTACCATTGCGTTGCTGATAATCACTCGGACGAAGGGGAGCATCCATGTGTACTGCCATGTGCAGGCGTTCCTGTATGTTTACACCTACACCTAGTTTCTCGGTAGTACCCATTACTACACGCACATCCCCATTATTCACAGAAGTAAATAACCGTTCTTTTGCTTCATCCTTATCAAAGTCATTGATGATAGCAACCTGTTCGGCAGGAATACCACTATCTACAAGTTTCTGTTTTAGTTCTCTGAATACATTAAAGGTTTTATCGCTACTTTGGTAACTGTCGCAGAATATAGCAATAGTACCTTTGTAGTTTTGCGTATTTTTTAGGTCCTGCACAACTTCCGCAACTGTTCTGTTCAATTTGCTGTCTGGGTGGTCGGGCAAATTAGGATCAACCAGACGCACGTCAATCGCTGCACGTTTAGCAAGTCCGAACATAACAAGAGGAATATAGGAGTTCTCCTTTTTCTCGGCACCACTCATTCGGTCAAACTCTTCAAGTTTATTCTTGATAGCTTTCATTACCGATTTTAGCGGTGGCGTTTGCTCTAGCATAATATCCGCAGGCTTACCACCTTCTACTCGTGGAGTACCAACACCTTCTTTTAGTGTAGATACTTCTTCGGTCAATACGGTATGAGCCACTTGTCGCCATGCTGCTATCAGTTCTGGAACATTCGAGTAAGAAGAGAAACGGTTTGTTATTCTGAATTTACCATTTGAGCCGAACTCTGCACTTTCCTCTATGCTACCGAAGTTGTTTACAAAGGCATCGAAGTTATTCATTTGCAAACGTCCCATTTCTGTACGTGGGTACAGGTAACGCATGAACGTCCACATTTCAGCCATTGTATTGGATATTGGAGTACCTGTCGCTAACACAATATTTTTTCCGTTGTGATTCTCCAATATGTATGATGATTTAAGCCGTGTACTTTGTGCACGTTTCGACTCTGCTGTATCAATACCTTTCACACGTTGAAGAGAAGTAACGAAGCCTAGTTTCTTATAGGCGTGTGCTTCATCTATCAGCAGGGCATCAATACCCAACTGTTCAAAGGTCATTGTATTGTCGGTACGTCTGTCAAGAGACTTCTCTGCTTTTGCTTCTGCATTGGATCGTACTTTCTCTATATCCTTTACAGAGCGTTTGCGTTTAGATTTTGTTGGAGTGTCGGACTCTTCCTCTATTTCTGGGTTGAGCGTATTATCTCTATCCCGTTCTAGTCTCTCAATCTCCTTTTTCAAAGCTCCCATCATCCTGCCTGCATTGGCTGCACCGTCTTCTTTAGCTCTCTCCATTTCTGCAAGCAGATCCATTTTTTCTTGAATCTTTTCATCAATGTATTGAGCGACACGTTGCGGATTGTCGGGTATGGAATCTAAGTAAGAATGATAGAGAACAACAATATCCCAATCATTATAGGCTATCTTAGCGAATAATTGTTCTCTTTGTTTGGCTGTGAGGTCCTTTGCTGAAGGTGCCAACACTTTAGCATTCGGATATTGATTTTTAATTTCCTTTACAAATTGCTTGTAAGTAGAACGCTGTACAACAATAGTCGGCTTTTTGGCTAATCCTAGTCTCCGCATTTCCATTGCAGTAGTGATAAGGGTAAGGGTTTTACCTGTTCCTACTTCATGTGCCAGAAGTGTAGCACTTTCCAATCCACGGATAACACCTTCTTTCTGATGTTGGCGAAGAATTTTAGCTGTACCATTCAGTTTTTTAGCGAATGTATCGGCATTACCTCTATTGGTTGTAGAGTAAACGCCAGTTTCGGCATTATAATCGAGCCCTAAACTTTTAGCTTCTTTTGCAACCAATTCATTGTCGGCTTCTGTGTTTTCTTTGGCTACCCTATATTGATGAAGTTCTTTTCCGTTCTCCAATTCTTTAGAGCCTAACGAGACTACTTTACCACCAACACCAGGAAAACGGTCAAACGAATCAACATCTACTGTTGAATTGACAACGGCATTGAAAGTATTGTTGTAAATATTTTCTAGCTCTTCATGGTATTTCTTATTCTGTTTTACCCATGCTTCAAAAGTTTCGGCTATCTCTGACTGTTTGGCTGCTGCCTGTGCAGTTTTCAGAGGATCGCTAACAGTTTTTCGTTTGCCATCTTCCCACACCTGCATAGATATGGTAGTAGTGGCGTTGTTCATCGAGTTAAGAGCTAATGTACTTCCCGATGCTTCGGGCATACCCATTTGTATATCTTTGGCATTATCCTTACGAGAGAACTTCCCGATATACTTATCTGTCGATGTTTTGGTAAACTGTGCTCCTACGTCAAATGTTTCTTTGAAAAAATCTTCATACACGTTTGTCGGTACCCATGTACTACCCAGAGTCAGCTTGATAAGGTTGATAGGAATATCGGCAGGAATAACTTTCGATAATTCCTCAATATTACTATCATATTCATTCTCTTGGTTTGCTTGTTGAGCGATAGAAAGTTTATCACGAACATTGCCAGATAGATATTGATTGCGAGCTTCTACAAGTCCTGTCTCTGGATTGACAAAGCCGATACGCTTGCTAACTATCTCCGATTGTACCTCTTCATTCGTTTTATCGAGTAGTTGAGCGATGTATGGTATATCTACCTTTCCGTTCTGATTCATGGAAACACGGACGGCATCTTCTACATTGTCCGCTTTCGGCTCAATCTGATTGTCGATAACACGCTTCGTAAATATATCACTCTTCGATATGGTCTTTACTCCGTCCTTTCCGTCCTCTATATTTTCAATAGCAGCCACAGAGGGGAAATCAATATCATCTTGCAGGAAGTTTATTTTCCTGTTCTCATTCAGATTGCCATATTTCTTTACAAAGTTGTCATAGACTTTGTTAAGTTTTGTTCTGGTCTTGTTGATATAAACAAGTTCGTTATCTGTGGAACTCTCGGCTTCCAATAATTCACTAATAGTACTCTTTATTTCCAGATAGTCTTGTAATACTTCTTCTTTCGGATAACCTGCTGCTTTGTTACTATTCCAATCTACTGGAACAGCTTCGTTATATTGTACGATGTATGGTTGTCCGTCTATGATAGTCAGACCGCCCTCTTTAGTTCCATTGTTGGCTACTGCTTTCGATGTTTTGTCAGCAGGAATAGTATTATATATATTGCTCGGAAGTTCATCAATCATCTGGTTGATTACTTCTTGCTGATTGATAGCCTTTACAGGTGCAAGCCTTTGTTCGGTAGGACGGATAGCATTACCACCTTCAAAACCGAATTTCATTTCTCCTGCCATTCTCATAGGATTGTCAAGGAAATATTTGTTATACACCATTCGGGCTTTCTTCTCTACCTCTCCTGTGTTATATCCCCATTGATTTTTTTCCTGTTGAGTATAGGTAGCTTCACGCTCCATAACAGAATCTTGCATATTCTTAGCGTATGGAGATATACCGTTCACATCACGTTTGCGGACAATGATAATATCTGCTGTCGCTTCCGTTCCTGCATCATTTTTGAATGTATCTGTGTTCAAACGGACCGCATCTATAAAGTCTGCATTACCATTATTGATAAGCCAGTTGCGAAGAGCCGAACTTTTATCGAGTGTAGATGATGTTGTAATGAATACACCGATACCACCTGCTTTCAGAGTTCTAACACTCTTGGCAATAAAGTAGTCGTGTATATCGAATTGAGTAGATATGTCCTTATTGTTGCTGTCATACACTTTGAAATTACCGAAAGGAACATTCGACACAACAAGGTCCATGCTGTTATTGGCAATACGTTGTTTCTCGAATCCAGATATATTGATATTGGCATCTGGGTAGAGAAGTTTCAATATACTACCCGAAACAGTATCTAACTCAACACCTCTCAATCGTGATACACTCGATATATTCTCTGGCATCAAGGCAAAGAAATTACCGATACCTGCCGATGGTTCAAGAATGTTACCACCTTTGAAGCCTAGCTTTTCAATCATATCCCATACAGAAGCGGTTACTTCCGATGGAGTATAGAAAGCCGTTGTAGTAGATGCACGAGCCGAGTCGTACTCTTCTTCTGTGAGTAGGTCTTGAAGTGCTTTGTAGTTTTTATCGTTTGTTTGGAATACAGAAGATAAACCGCCCCAACCTGTGTACCTTCTTAATACACTCATTTGTTCGGGAGTGGCTTTCTTCCCTGTTTCAATCAGACGCTTTGCTAACTTGATAGCAGCGATATTAGCGTTTATCTTAGCTGTGTTACCTCTCGGTACTACATTCTCTTCACGAGATTGCCTGTTATTGTTGGTATTTAAAGGTTTACCAGACTGTTCTGTATCTCCTGTATCTTTTCGTCTGTTATCTGCATTTCTTTCGGTTCCTCTGGAATGTAGCTCGGTTCCAGAAGGCTCTGCATTATTTCCTCTGTCTCGGTCAGATCGGCTCCGTTGCTCAACGTCTTCTGTTTCCATTGCAGGGCGTTGTTCACTTTGCGTTCTACCATCTGTTTGAGTTGAAGCGGTTCGTTCTCGAACATCTGCATCAGTAGCTCTGGTTGATATTCCGCCATTTTCAGCAATACTGTTGTCGCTTCGGTTGTCGCTATTAGTTTCATTGCTATTTGGTTTAGTTGTTTCATTTTCAAATGTAGATAAATTATCCAGATTAAAACTATCTACTGCATTATAAGCATCCATTTCTGAACGCATAGTCTCCATACTTGGCATTTGTCGGGCACCCTCATAGAAAGACTTTAGATAAGGACGAACATTGTCGCCTAAGTCATCAATCATTCTATTGGCGAAGTCGGCAAACTTACGTGCTCCTGCTTCTATATGGTACATTGCCATTTGTGTACCGATAGTAAATAGTTCTGGATCGAATCCACTATTTAGATTGTTGAGCTTATCTCGCATCCTTTTTCTCAACTCTTCATATGTCTCGGAAGAGATAAGGGTATTAGATTCGCCATAAGCAGGAGTATAAACTTCCGCTTCGGATATTATAGGAGCAGTTGATTGCTCTTCTATCAAAGCACGGACATCACTTTCTTTGCTTTTCGGAAATATCCAACCAGGACGTTTACCATCTTCATATTTCAAATATTTATTATACTTCCCTTTGAGTTCGGAGAGTTTATCTTTTATAGGTATGGTATTTCCAAAAACAGCAATGGACTTATCAGAGTATTCTACTATTCTGATATCGTTAGATGATTCGGGTGTACTTTCAGCATTCTGTATTTCTTTATACTCGGCAAACGGCTTGATACGTCTTGTCTCGCTATCCGTCCATTTACGGAAAGTATCTACATCAACCTCGGTAATATTGCCTAATCCCTGCCATCCTTCTTCATAGTTCGATAGGTATGCTTCTCTTGCTTCCTCAATAGAATCAAAGCCTAACATAACCTTATGTTCGTCAAAACTTCGGTCTTGGTTCACTTGGTCCACAACGAATACACGGTTACTCTCTGGATTGTTACCTAAGAAAACATCAATATGATCTCTGTCTTTTCCTTCGGTACCACGGATATAGCCGTAAGTATTATTCATGGTAATACTCCACTCTTTACCGTTGGCATCTACGCCACTACGAACAGAGCCTTGCGGTTGTTCAATTGAGATATTGAAGCCTTGTATAGTAACCTTACCTTTTTTGTAGTTCCCTGCTTCTTTCTGTGCTTCAGTAGGGTTGGTATCTGTCTCGGCTTCTGCTCTGGCTATTTCATCTAATAGATTACCTTGTTTGCGATAATTGTCTAATGCTTCTTGAATATGAGTACCACGGCTATTGGTAAGAGTATCGAGATTAGTTTGTGCAGCATCTATTTGTTGCTGAATAGGAGAAAGGATATTATCTACTGCATTTTCCTTGCTTAAATCGGCAGGAACATCAAACAATGTAGATTGTTGTTCGCTTCCGAATAAGTTACCTTGTGTATCGGCTTGTGCTTTACCTAGTCTTTTTCTGGCAGATGATAACTCTTTTTGTTGGGTAGTAAGTTCTTTTTGAGCTTCCGCAATCTCTGCGTCAATCTGTGCGGTTGCTTCATCTACAACACGCTGCTCTTCGGGAGATAGGTTTATTCCATTTCCTGTACTATCCGAATCCTGTCTTGAATCTCCTGTGCTTTCTTCGGATCGGCTTCGTTCGCTAACTGCTCGTTGAGTTGAGTCAGTCTCGTTTCCTTCGCTGT
>QMCD01001228.1_pt1 | contig 16366 bp, 9 predicted proteins | sample 1821841 | NCBI WGS metagenome assembly QMCD01 (sample SAMN01991225, study PRJNA193472) | Termite gut metagenome, whole genome shotgun sequencing project. | isolation source: worker | host: Macrotermes natalensis | reverse complement strand
CAATCCACACCAATATACCTATGTTGTCTGTAATCCCTGCGTAGAGTATATACAAAATTGTCATTACAAAGAAAACCCAAATAATTGTGTGAGTAATTTTGACTGTAAAGAGTTTTCGGCTTTGCTTGTCCGGTTTTTCCATCAATGTATACTCCTGATATATTGAACACAAAAAGATTGGAATTTTACACCTGTATCCCATTGCATTACATACATGATACCAATTTAAAAGTTAACACAATAGTGTCAGGCATCGTTTTCTTTGTTTCTCTTTTTATTTACTTGCTTTTTGTGTTTTTTACAAAAAAATAATTTGAGCTTTTGACAGCCCTTGTTAATAATAGATGTCTGAATCACGATTTTAATAAGATTTATAAGATTAGCCGGATTTTGGATTTTGAGAATCTTGTAAGCCTTATTAAGATCGTGATTTTGGATTTTTTGATTTGCGAAAATTATATTTGGTAATAAAATTGTAGGCGAAATGTCGGAAAAATTAATAAATTTGCACCGTTAAAATTCATTGTTAATATTTTAACAGGCAATATTATAAAACAGAACTAAAATAAAAAAACTAATCAACTAAAATGAATCACTTGTCAACAAATCCTCAGCTTGAGTTAGCTAATAATCTATTGAAATATACTGGTACGCACCTGTTTCTGACAGGGAAAGCGGGTACGGGAAAGACCACTTTCTTACGCAATCTTCAGCAGTATTCGCCTAAAAGAATGATAGTTGTAGCCCCTACCGGCGTGGCGGCAATTAATGCGGGAGGCGTAACCATCCACTCATTTTTTCAGTTAAGCTTCGCACCGTTTATACCCGGAACGAAATTGTCGAAAGATTTTTTTCGCTTCGGCAAGGAGAAAATCAATATTATGCGCAGTCTTGACCTGTTGGTGATTGACGAAATCAGTATGGTAAGGGCGGATTTGCTGGACGCAATAGATTATGTTTTGCGCCATTTCAGGCGGAGCGAAAAACCGTTCGGCGGCGTTCAGCTGTTAATGATTGGTGATATGCAACAACTTGCTCCTGTGGTTAAGGACGATGAATGGAGCTTGTTGAGCAACTATTACGTATCGCCTTTCTTTTTCAACAGTCAGGCGTTGAAAAAAACGCCATACGTCTGTGTAGAACTGAAAACCGTTTACCGTCAGTCGGACGAGGCTTTTATCAACATGTTGAATTGCATCCGGGAAAATAAAGTTGATGATGCTTTGTTGCAGGAACTGAACAAGCGGTATCAGCCCAATTTCAATCCGGCAAACGAAGAGGAGTATATCATCCTGACGACGCACAATGCGCAGGCACAACGAATCAACAGCGAAAAACTGAAAAGAATAAACGATAAGAGTTTCACTTTCGAAGCCAAAATAACAGGGAATTTTCCCGAATACTCTTTCCCTACCGATGCCAGATTGGAGTTGAAAAAGGGAACCCAGGTAATGTTTGTCAAAAACGACCCGTCGCCCGAAAAACGTTATTACAACGGAAAAATCGGTATCATTACCCAAATCAGTGATAACCGGATAGAGGTACAAAGCGAAAAAGATGCATCGCCAATTGTAGTGGAAAAACTTGAATGGGCAAACGTGAAATACATTATCGACCCGGAAACAAAGGAATTGAAAGAGGAGGAGGAAGGTGTGTTTGAACAGTACCCGCTCAAAACCGCCTGGGCAATTACTGTGCATAAAAGTCAGGGGTTAACCTTCGAGAAGGCGATTATTGATGCCAATGCCTCCTTTGCACACGGACAGGTGTATGTGGCATTAAGCCGTTGTAAAACGTTGGAAGGTATGGTGTTAAGCTCGCCTGTTACAATAAGTTCCGTGATTCGCAGCCGGGATATTGACGAGTTTGTTCATTACACGGAAGAAAAGGAACCGGACGACCGGGCGTTTCAAGATTTACGCAGGACGTATTTTACCGAGATGCTTTTTGAGCAGTTTTCCTATTCCGAGATTCAAGCATCGTTTTTTGCAATGCGCCGGGTGCTGGATGAATATTTTTGGAACCTTTATCCTGCATTAGTTACCCAGTACAAGCAAGCGGAATCAACATTGCGGAACGAAATTATACAGGTTTCGGAGCAATTCCGGTTACAGTTGCAGCGGCTCCTTCCCGAAACGGAGAATCCTGAGGAAAATGCGTTCCTTCAAGAGCGGATTAAAAAGGCTGCGGTTTATTTTTCGGAGAAGACAAATCTGATTTTACAGGAATTGTTGAATAAGACTGTTGTGGATACCGACAGCCGGGAAATACGAAAAAAATTTAACGAAGTTTTTTCGTTTTTGCATACGGAAATACGAAAGAAGAAAAAGACGCTGGAAATTTGCCAAGCCGGATTTTCCGTCCCTGCCTATCTGAATGCAAAAGCGAAAGCTACCATTGAGGACGAAGAAAAGCCGAAAGCGAAAAAGAAAGAAAAAATGACGAAAGAATCGCTTTCAAAGGTGGTTGTTCCAAAGGATATTCTTCACCCCGAATTGTATAGTCAGCTTCGCTCCTGGCGCGCCCGCCTGGCAGAAGAGCAAAACGTGCCGGCATACATCATCCTGTCGCAAATGGCGTTGATGGGCATTACTAATTTGCTTCCGCAAGACGCGACTCAGCTGATTCGAATACCGGGTGTCGGGAAAGTAACCATAGAACGTTACGGCGGAGAAATTTTACAAGCGGTGCAACAGTGTATCCGGCAGTACGGATATGAAATATCGGAGCAATTGATTGTATATGAAGAAGAATCGCAAAAAAAAGAGTTATCCCGGAAAGACAGTGCCAAAATTAACACAAAAGAGCAATCGTTCCAGCTTTTTGAGCAGGGAATGAGTATTGAAGAAATTGCAAAAGAACGCTCGTATGCTGTCTCAACCATCGAAGGACATTTGCTTCCTTATGTGAAAAGCGGGGATATTCCGCTCACGAAACTGGTTGCCCCCGGCAAAATAGAAACGATAAAAAAAGCCTTACAGCAAAAAACGGACGCAACCACCCTTACGGAAATAAAAGAATTACTTGGAGATGATTACTCGTGGGCGGAGCTACGGTTTGTAAAAGCGGTTTATGAAAGCAGCTTCACACCGGATTCACGTTCATCAGAATAGATATTAGCTTAAAACCTGTTAAGTTTTTAAAACTTAACAGGTTTATTAGGTTTATTGGCAATGGCAACTTTACCATTTCTTCTAACAATATATTACTCTCAAATATTGTCTTTTTCTATAAATTGAAAATAACGAACCGTGGCCACTTTCATCTCATAGGTTGCCATATCATCACATACAATGATTCCTTTTGGATGCAACTGTAAAGCGCTGAGCGTACACATTTGCGTTACGCCGCCTTCTATCGCTTGCTGTAGGGCACGGGCTTTATTGTAACCACTGACGAGAATCAATACTTCTTGCGCGTCCATTACCGTACCAACGCCCACGGTCAAGGCAGAGGCAGGCACTTTCGATATATCGTTGTCAAAGAAGCGCGAATTGGCAATAATCGTATCAGCAGCCAATGTTTTCACGCGGGTACGCGAAGTGAGTGATGAGCCGGGTTCGTTGAATGCAATATGTCCGTCGGGGCCGATTCCGCCGACAAACAGGTTGATGCCGCCTGCGCTTTTTATACGAACTTCGTACTCCTCACACTCTTGTTGCAAATCGGCTGCATTTCCGTTCAGAATGTTTACTTGATTTGCCGGAATATCAATGTGGTTGAAGAAATTATTCCACATAAAGGAATAATAGCTTTCCGGATGTTCTTTCGGCAGACCGATGTATTCGTCCATATTGAATGTGACGACGTGTTGAAAGGAAACTTCGCCTTTGCGATTCATTTCAACTAATTCGCGGTACATTCCAAGCGGCGAGGAACCGGTTGGCAAGCCCAATACGAATTTTTTATCAGCCGCAGGGTTGAATTTTTTGATTGCAGCAGCCACATAGTTGGCAGCCCATTTTGAAACGGACGCATAGTCCGGTTGAATAAGAACTCTCATATTAGTATTTACTTATTGGTTGTTATAAACGATGTCTTTCATGTAGAGACGTGGCATGTCATGTCTCTACGAGTGCATCTGTCGATATTTTATCATTAACAAAACTCGAATAATCAGCTTGAAAATTCTGCCTTTCAAGCATTGGTTGGTGATTTTGTTTAGTTGCAGGTTGCGTTTTGCTTACCTGTGGTTTTGAAAATCAAGCTTTTCAAGCCGTTTACTTATCCAAAACATAAATTAGATACACGCCTCAACCCCAACGCCTTGGAGTATTTACAGAATCACGTTAACACCTGATTTTATGGGCAATATCCATTCCCAAAGAAAAGCATTCGTTGTATTTTTCTTGTTTGAGGGCTTGTTTTTCTTCTACAGAACCGACTACATTCCATTTCAATCCTTCAACGACCGGCGCTATTCGTTTAATGGAAACACCCGCCCATGTAAAAGAGCCGAAGGAGGCAAAAATGCGGTTTTTTACTTGTCGTACTTCCAATTTACGAAGAAGGGATTCCACACCCGGCAACAGCTCATTCATATAAGTAGGACTGCCTAAAACCAATCCGCTATAACGGAAAATATCGCTCAAAATAAACGAGGCATCTGTTTGGGAAACATTGTGCAGAACCACATTTTTTACACCGCCGGCAATAACGCCTTCGGCAATGGCTTCCGCCATTTGTTCGGTATTTCCGTACATAGTGCCGTAGGCAATTACCACTCCGGCTTCTGCCTCATACCGGCTCCAGCGGCTGTATGAATTGACCACTTTTTCAATTTGTTCTTTCCATACCGGTCCGTGTGTCGAGCAGATGTAGTTAATTTCCACACCTTGCAATTTTGCCAGCGCATTTTGAACCGGTACACCGTATTTTCCGACAATACATGCATAATAACGGCGCATTTCACTCCAGAATTTATCCAAATTCATCGTTTGGTCTATCACACCGCCGTCCAATGCGCCAAAGCAACCGAAAGCATCACCGGAGAAAAGAACCTTTTCCGTTATGTCATACGTCATCATTGTTTCGGGCCAATGCACCATTGGGGTTAAGGTAAAACTCAGCTGGTGTTTTCCCAACTCCAAGATGGTTCCATCCTTCACTTCTTGCAGGTTATCTGTGATTTCGAAATAACCGTTTATCATTTCGATTGTTTTTGTGTTCCCGACAATCCGAATATCCGGATACCGCTCACGGATAAAGCGAATCGAACCGGCATGATCCGGTTCCATGTGATTTACGATAAGATAGTCAATTTTTCTATCGCCAATCGCCGCCTCTATTTTTTTTAGAAAAGGATCGAAAAAACATGCGTCTACCGTATCAATTAATGCTATTTTTTCATCCTTTATGAGATAGGAGTTATAAGAAACGCCGTAAGGCAAAGGCAGTTGATTTTCAAAAAGAGACTTGCGGCGGTCATTAACGCCTACATAGTAAATAGACTCCGTAATGTGAACTGGTCTGTACATATTGAAATTGTTTAATCAAATGAGAAAGACGCAAAGGCGCAACGGATTTACTTCATTGCGACTTCGCGTCTTTGTAAATTTTGTGTTTAAAATAATTTTGTTCTTCATTCGCCATTTATATAACACAAAACAAGTCAGGATTGTTTTAACTTTCCGGTCGGCTGTTTCGTGGATTTTCTAAATATCAAATAAAATCCCAACAAGAAAAACGGCATGCTCAACAATTGTCCTATATTAAGTATCATTCCATCTTCAAAACCAACTTGATTTTCCTTGATAAATTCGAGTAGGAAACGGGTAAAGAAAATCCCAATCAAGAATACGCCGAAAATTATCCCTTGTTTTTGGGCGGCTTTGGTCTTCCAATAAAGCCACATACAGACGGTAAATGTGATAAGGCAATAGATGATTTCGTAAATTTGCGTAGGATGTTTCGGTACAGTCTCGCCGGCTTGAACGAAGATAAAACCCCAAGGAAGCGATGTTTCGCCACCGTAAATTTCCGAGTTCATCAAATTCCCGAATCGAATAAATGCACCGCCGATAGCCACACCGATGACTAAGCGGTCGAGTATCCAGAGGTAGCCTTTTTTTATTACATTTTTGTTATACAAATACATTGCGATTAACAAGCCGAAAGCGCCACCGTGGCTTGCTAAACCGCCTTCCCATACATACAAAATTTCAATTGGATGGCGATAGTAATAGAAAAAATCGTCGTGTGCACCGTAAAAAAGGCAATGTCCTAAACGCGCTCCGACAATCAAACCGATTGTGCCGTAAAGAAATAATTTATCAGCCCACTCTTCGGGACATTTTTCGTGTTCAAATGTTTTTTTAACAACCCATAACGCCATAAAAATAGCAGATGCCCACATCAAGCCATACCAGCGAACCGTTAAAGATCCTACGTGAAAAAGGTCGGGATCAACCGTCCAAGTTACAAATGATAACATAATTTTATTTAATTGAGAGTTGAGAGTTGAGAGTTGAGAGTTCAATCGACTCTCAATTTTCAACTTTCAACTGATTAACCGCAGCACTGTTTATATTTTTTTCCGCTTCCGCACGGGCAAGGGTCGTTGCGACCGATTTTCTTTTCTGTCCGTATCGGTTCGATTCTTCTATCGGGAGGAGGTGCTGCCTGTCCGCCTTCGCGTCCAATTTGGTAGTTGGAATAGTTTGTTCTTCGTTGTGGAGCCGCTTCTTTTATGTCGTCTTTTTTTTCAGCAACCGGAATTTGTCCGCGCATCAAGACGGAAACTGCTTTGCGGTTCATCTCGTCTACCATTTTCTTGAAAAGGTTGTACGATTCCAACTTGTAAATTAACAGCGGGTCTTTTTGTTCGTAACTCGCATTTTGCACTGAACTGCGAAGTTCATCCATTTCGCGCAAGTGCTCTTTCCAGTTGTCGTCAATGGTATGAAGCAAGATGGCTTTCTCGAACACTTTTACAATCTCTTTCCCTTCTGTTTCATAAGCGGTTTTTAAGTTTACGGGAACGTTGTACATTCTTTTTCCGTCCGTAATCGGGATAAGAATATTTTCGTAATGTCCGCCTTGATTTTCGTAAACGCCTTTGATGACGGGGAATGCTACTTCGACAATCCTGTCCGTTTTTCGTTTGAAGGCTTGCATTGCCGATTCAAAAACCTTTTCAGCTAACGTATCCGGCTTCAACGAACGAAATTCTTCCTCCGAAACCGGAGAGTCAATTGCCAATACCCGCATCAGCTCTTCCTGGAACATATCAAAATCGGGGTTCGCATCCACAATGGATTGTGCGGAGTCGTAAATCATATTCATAATGTTTACGCCCATACGTTCGCCGAGCAGGGTTTGTCGGCGCTTTTTATAGATAACCTCGCGTTGGGCATTCATCACGTCGTCATATTCCAGCAAGCGCTTACGAACTCCGAAGTGATTTTCTTCCACTTTTTTCTGTGCGCGTTCGATTGATTTGGAAATCATCGGATGTTCGATTACCTCTCCTTCGTTAAAGCCTAATTTATCCATTACGCCTGAAATCCGTTCGGAACCGAATAAACGCATCAGATTATCTTCGAGCGAAACGTAGAAGATAGATGAACCGACATCTCCCTGGCGACCGGCACGTCCGCGCAACTGCCTGTCCACACGACGTGATTCGTGTCTTTCTGTACCAATAATTGCCAATCCGCCGGCATCTTTTACCGCTTGTGAAAGTTTGATGTCGGTACCGCGACCCGCCATATTGGTAGCGATAGTTACGGTACTTTCTTTTCCTGCCTCTGCCACAATATCCGCCTCTTTTTGGTGTAACTTGGCATTCAGAACATTGTGTTTAATGTTGCGCATTTTTAACATGCGGCTGATTAATTCGGAAATTTCTACCGAAGTAGTACCGACCAGCACCGGACGACCTTTTTCCACCAGCGAGACAATCTCATCAATCACTGCGTTGTATTTTTCTCTTGTGGTGCGGTAAACACGGTCTTGCATATCGTTGCGGGCAATCGGGCGGTTAGTCGGGATAACAACCACATCTAACTTATAGATGCTCCACAACTCGCCTGCTTCCGTTTCGGCAGTACCGGTCATACCAGCCAGTTTATGATACATACGGAAGTAATTCTGTAGAGTAATCGTTGCAAAAGTTTGCGTAGCCGCTTCTACTTTTACCCGTTCTTTCGCCTCTATTGCCTGATGCAGACCGTCAGAGTAACGGCGGCCTTCCATAATACGACCGGTTTGCTCGTCCACAATCTTTACTTTGTTATCCACAATCACATCCTCGTCGTCTTTTTCAAACAGCGTGTATGCTTTTAACAGCTGGTTAATCGTGTGTACGCGTTCTGATTTGATAGAGTAATTTTGCATCAGTTCATCTTTTTTCTCCTGCTTTTCTTCAGAAGTCTGCGACGATTTTTCAATTTCCGCCACTTCACTTCCGATGTCAGGAAGAACAAAAAACTGCGGGTCTTCCGAGGCTCCTGTCAAGGCGTCAATTCCTTTGTCGGTCAGCTCGATACTGTTATTTTTTTCATCAATGACAAAATAAAGCGGATTGGTTGCAATGTGCATATTCCGGTTATTTTGCTCCATATAATATTCTTCTGTTTTCAATAAGCCGGCTTTTATGCCCGGCTCGCTCAGGAACTTAATCAGCGGTTTATTTTTCGGCAATCCCTTGTATGAACGGAACAGGGCAAGCGCGCCCTCCTCCTGTTCTTTTTTATCGGAAGATTTTAATAAACGCTTGGCTTCTGTCAAATAGTTAGTTGCCATTGTGCGCTGCAACGCTACCAGTTTCTCGACGCGCGGACATAGCTCTTCAAACTGCTGGTCTTCGCCCTTCGGTACCGGACCTGAGATAATCAGCGGTGTACGGGCATCGTCGATCAACACCGAGTCAACCTCATCAACTATCGCATAGTTATGCTTTCGCTGTACCAAATCCTCGACCGAAGTTGCCATATTATCGCGCAGGTAGTCAAACCCAAATTCGTTATTTGTTCCGAAGGTAATATCTGCAAGATATGCTTTTCTGCGTCCGTCCGAATTTGGTTGGTGCTTGTCAATGCAATCGACTGATAAGCCATGAAACTGGTATAACGGTCCCATCCATTCAGAGTCGCGCTTTGCCAGATAATCGTTTACAGTAATCACGTGAACGCCGTTTCCGGTCAGCGCGTTGAGGAAAACGGGTAATGTTGCTACCAGCGTTTTACCTTCTCCGGTTGCCATTTCCGCGATTTTTCCCTTATGAAGAACGACACCACCGAACAGTTGCACATCATAATGTATCATATTCCAAACCGTATCGTTTCCGCCGGCTTTCCAGTGATTTTTATAGATTGCCCTGTCGCCGTCTATCTCAACAAAATCGTGGGTAACAGCTAATTTCCCGTCCATTTCGGTAGCGGTTACAATAACTTCTTCACTGGTAGTAAAGCGGCGGGCGGTATCTTTTACGATAGCGAAAATTTCGGGCAATACCTCTTCTAAAATTACCTCGTATTTTTCAAGAATGACCTTTTCCAGTTTGTCAATCTCTTCATAATTTTTCTCTCTTTCCTCGATTTCCAACCCGTCAATTTGCGCTTTCAATTCGCTGACACGTCTCTTTTCTTCGGAAACGTGTTGCTGTATGCGTTCACGAATATCGATAGTTCGCGCACGCAATTCATCGTTTGACAATTTCTCAATAGAAGGGTAAATCGATTGAATTTTATGCACGTATGGTTCGATTTCGCGAATATCCCGCTGTGCCTTATTTCCGAATAATTTTGATAAAAAATCGTTAAGTCTCATATATTTAAAATTTTTCCTTCAAAAACAATTCCGCAAATGTAACGAAAATTAAGCAGTAGCAGTTGATTTTTCCATAAAAATTATGTTACAAAAATAAAAAACACATATATTTGCGCCGCTTAAAAAAATAAAACAATATACAATTTAAAAAGATTTTATGAAAAAGATTTTATTCGCATTTGCGACGTTTGCTGCATCAATGGCAGTAAGTGCACAAGAAACAGTAGTAAGCGCACAAGAGGCGGTAGTGAACGTAGAAGAAACTGTAATGGTCGCTCCCGATCAAAATTTCAAACCGGACGAAGGTGCTTTTCAATTGGAAGTTGGGATTGCTCCTTTAGAAATAAATGCGGTATCTCTTCAGGGGGGGCAATTAAAGGGATCTTATTCTTTAAATGAAAATTTTGGAGTACGTTTGGGTTTGGGATTTGGAATGAATAAACATACCACAGACAGCAAAGAGGAGGAATGGATAAAAACAACAGAATCTACCTCTCGATTCACAATTGCTCCGGGTGTTACCTATTCTTTTGATGGAACCAATAAGTTGACTCCATACGTTGGGGCTGAGATTTTGATTGCTACGACGTCAAATAAAAGTACGTATGAGACAAAATCGGGATACAAAAGCGTAACGAAAAATGCAGGTTCTCCGTTCAATACTTTTGGATTCGGTCTTTTTACCGGATTTAATTACTATTTTGCCAAAAATTTGTTTGTAGGTGTTGAAATCGGGATCGGAGTTGACTTTGAAAATGTGAAAAACGAATCTGTTGAAATAACCGAAAACGGAACAACTACAACAGAAGAAAGTAAAGCCGAAAGAGATTCTTTCCATTTTAGTGCATACGCTAATCCGTCTCTTCGTTTAGGTTGGGCTTTCTAATAATTATAATAAAGAATCAAATCATAAATAGAACGTTTTGTTGAAAAAGCAGCAAAATGTTCTTTTTTGTAAACATTATATTTTAAAATTATGTTTTTTTATTGTACTTTCGCGTTTAACATTAGTTTAATGTAGTAGTTTTACAGATGAAGTCTATAAAAAATCATAATATATTATCAGTCAAAGGTATAGTTGCAGCTGGGGATTTTGTTTTCCTTAATATTTGTTTTGTTCTAACATTTTTATTATGTAGGAGTAAGTTTCCATCGCACTTTGAATTATTGGAAGAAGGGCGGTCGATGTGGTTACTGGTGAATATGTCGTACGCCATAAGTCTCTCGTTTGTGGGAATTGTGTTAGACAAGCGGTCGGTTTTCGTCGAAAGTATCTTGAATAAGGTTACAAAGACCATTATTTTACAGGTTTTAATTTGGGTCGGAGCACTGGCTATTATTCGATATAATGTGACTCCTCGTTCGTTTCAGATACTTTTTCCCATCTTGTTGTTCATATTCATATCTGCTTGGCGCGTTTTTGCCCGGTTAATTTTAAAGCGATACCGGACAAAAGGGCGAAATTCCCAGCGCGTCATTATACTCGGCGCCGGAAATATTGCAAATGAAGTTTATAAATCCATTATGACCAATCTCTCTCACGGATATAAATTTATGGGTTTTTTTGATGATCGAGATGCAAGAGACTATATTGTAGAAAAAAATTTTGTGAAGGGAAAAATAGACGATGTTATTGAATTTACAAAATCTCACAACATAGATGAGATTATTTGCGCCCTGCCTGCAGGCGAAGATCGAAAAGCAATGCCTATTATTAAATTTGCGGAAAACAATATGATTCGTTGCTATATCGTTCCGGATTTTAAGCGTTTTTTAACAAAAAAAGTAAATCTTTCCTTTTTGGAAAATATTCCGATTATTTCCTTAATAGAAGAGCCGCTACGAAGTGTGTTTAACCGGATGGTAAAACGTGTTTTTGACCTTGTCTTTTCGTTTTTCTTTTTAATAACAATATTTCCTATACTGTTTATTGTGCTGGGAATTGGCATTAAAATCTCCTCGTCCGGTCCTGTTTTCTTCCGGCAAAAAAGAACAGGAAAAGACGGAAGGGATTTTTATTGCATTAAATTCCGCACAATGAAACCGAATAAAGATGCCGATAAGGTTCAAGCCAAAAAAGGGGATGATCGAATTACTAAAATCGGCTCTTTTATGCGCAAAACGAATTTGGACGAAATGCCTCAATTCATTAATGTATTTCTCGGACAAATGTCGATTGTAGGTCCGAGACCGCACATGCTGAAACACACGGAAATGTATTCGCAGCTGATTGATAAATACATGGTTCGCCATTTTGCTAAACCCGGCATTACCGGTTGGGCGCAAGTAACCGGATTCAGAGGAGAAACCAGGACACTGGAAGAAATGGAAGGTCGAATCTTAAAAGATATGTGGTACATCGAAAATTGGACTTTCTGGTTGGATATAAAAATTATCTATCTGACTATTCTGAATATGATAAAGGGAGAAGAGAAGGCGTATTAAATATGCGGAATAATGAGATACAATCTTTGTAAAAGTGCAGGTATTTGGTAAAATGAATTTTCAATTCGACGAGAATAATAAAAAATATTTGTGTTTTTGCTATGATGATTTCATCTTATTTTAATACTTTTGAGACTGATTTCCTGTTATTATAGGTATGAAAAAAATATTTCTTTTTTTATTATTCCCTTTTCAGTTGATACAGGCTCAGTTTGAGCAGTGGGAAATAGCACATCCGTTGCAAACGATTGTTACATTAAGTGGGAATTATGCCGAACTTCGCCGCAACCATTTTCACGGCGGAGTTGATTTTCGCACGGGCGGGATGGAAAATGCGCCGATTTATTCAATTGACAACGGATATGTTTCCAAAATAAGCATCTCGCCAAGCGGGTATGGGAAATTAGCGTACATTGACCACCCAAACGGCTATACCTCATTATATGCGCATTTAAACGGTTTTGTGCCGAAGTTGGACTCCATCGTGAAAGCCCGGCAATATGAAAAACGAACTTATGCAATTGAGATTACTCTTAACCCCGATGAATATCCCGTAAAAAAAGGTGAGCAGTTTGCTCTTTCGGGAAATACTGGTTCGTCAGGTGGTCCGCATTTACACTTCGAAATTCGCAAAACGGACGATTATACGTTAATGAATCCGATGCTTTTGAATAGATATTTTGAAGTGCAAGACAGGCGTAAGCCGCGTATTTTGGCTGTTAAGATGTATGGTATGAACGATAGGGGAGTGGTAAGTAACAGTAAAGAGCGAAAATTTCAAGCCGTAGGTCAGGCTGCCAAGCGAACCATAAGTGGAGGAACCGTTAATGCTTGGGGGGAAATCGGATTTGCCGTTCGGGCAAACGATTATATGACGGGGACGCATTTTACTCATAATCCGCGAATTCTAAGGTTGTATGTAGACAGCGTTTTAATATCCGAAGCAAACATAACCAATATAAAATACAGCGACACGCGAGCGTTCAACAGTTTTGTCGATTACAGCCAGTTTATAAGAACGGGTGAGTTTTACATGAAATCGTTCGCCGACCCTAATTTTCCGTTGCACATTTATAAGGACACAAAACAGAAAGGCGTGCTTCACATTACGGAAGAGCGACCTTATGTCGTTCGTTATGAGGTGTACGACGATTTTGGCTTAATGGATGCCGTTTCTTTTACCATACAGGGAAAGAAAACGGAATTTCCGAAAAAAAGAACTAATAAAAACTATTTTAGCTACTTGCGATGTGGAAACAGTCAGTTTTTTGAGCAGCCCGATTTTTTGGTCTATTTTCCGGCAAACGCACTATATACCGATTTGGAGTTGGATTACAAAAAGACGGAATCACCTAAATTCAGTTCTTCTGTGTATGAATTTGGAAACCGGGAAGTTCCGTTACATTCTTTTTGTGATATAACCATAAGGGTAACGAAAGATTCGGAAGATAAGTCGAAATATTTTATTGCCAAATTGAATGCGAGCAATATTATTACCGGTGCAATAGGCGGCGTTTATGTGGATGGATTTATGATTGGCAAAACGAATGCTTTCGGACGATTTGCTGTAGCAGTGGACAAAACGAAACCAGGTGTTACCGCCGTTAATACCACAGAGTTATATCGAAGACCATACTTACGTTTCAAGATTTATGACGGTTTATCGGGCATTGCAAAGTATGACGGATACATTGACGATGAGTGGATTTTATTTGAACACGATTCCAAATCAAGTGCAATTACTTATTTTATGAGGAATACGCCCAAAGAAAAGAAAAATCGTAAATTTAAACTTGTAGTAACAGACAATTGCGGAAATAGTGCGACGTATGAGAAGACGATATATTGGTAGTATATGACTTCAAATTTTCAATTATTTTATGGAATATAAAAAGATTTTAATTATCCTGCATTTACTGGTTTTTTCTTTCGATGCAATGCTTTTTGCAGGGACGAATATAATAGTGGGGAAAAAAGCGTCGGCAGATGGTTCTACTTTTTGCACTTATTCTGCCGATTCGTACTCCCTCTACGGCGAGTTGCTTCATTATCCTGCAACAGAGTATGCCAAATATACGATGACCGACATTTTCGGATGGGATACGCATAAGTATCAAGGGAAAATCAAGCAGGTAATTCGTACATACTCCATGATTGGAAACATCAACGAATATCAGGTTTGCATTACCGAATCAACTTTCGGTGGGCGACCGGAATTGATTGATACAACCGGAATTTTAGATTATGGAAACTTGATTTATATCACTTTGCAGCGGTCGAAAACGGCGAGGGAGGCGATTCAGGTAATGACGGATTTGGTTACCGAATATGGCTATTGCAGCAGTGGACAGACATTTTCTATTGCCGACCCGAATGAGGTGTGGATGATGGAGATGATCGGGAAAGGCCCGGATATAAAAGGAGCCGTGTGGGTTGCCATGCGTATCCCTGAGGATTGTATCAGCATGCACGCCAACCATTCGCGCATTACTACCTTTCCGTTGAACGATAGGGAAAATTGCCGCTATTCGCGTGATGTTATTTCTTTTGCAAAGGAAATGGGTTATTTTAAGGGAACAAACAAAGATTTCAATTTCTCGATGGCTTACGACCCAATGTCGTTTACGGCTCGGCGGTTTTGTGAAGCGAGGGTGTGGAGTGTTTTCCGGAGAATGTCACCAGAAATGGAAAAATACGTCGATTATATTTTGGGAAAATCGGAAGAACGGTTGCCTTTGTGGATAAAACCGGAGAAAAAAATATCATTATTGGATTTGAAAAACCTGATGCGCGACAAGTTTGAAGGAACGCCATTGTCAATGGACAACGACCCTGGAGCTGAACCTTTCAATGCCGAATGCCGTTTCGCTCCCCGAGTATGGGAAATTGACGGAGAGAAATACTTCAACGAAAATCCGATTGCCGGACCGGTAAATGCGTTCTCTTTTGTGGCGCAGATGCGTAGCTGGTTGCCGAATACAGTGGGTGGTGTGCTGTGGTTTGGTGTCGATGATGCGACTTTTACCGTTTATATTCCGGTTTATTGCGGTGCGAATGATGTTCCGAATTGCTTTAAGGCTGGCAACGGCAGTTTGCTTAAATTTTCGTGGACTTCTGCCTATTGGCTTTTTAATTGGGTCTCAAATATGGCATATTCCAAGTACAGTTTTATGAAACCCGACATTCAAAAAGTACAGTCAGAGATTGAAGAGAAACTGGAAGACAACCTTGAAGTAATTGAAACAGCAGCACAATCTCTATATTCCCGATCGCCTCAATACGCTACTCGTTTTCTGACCGAATATTCCGAAAATCAAGCTCTTATTATGATGGAGCGGTGGAAATCGCTGGGTGAATTTCTGTTAGTAAAATATGCCGACGGTAACGTGAAACGCGAGCAAAAACGCAAATTTATCGACAACGGTTGGGGTATCCCCGAACAAATTGAACGTCCGGGTTATTCCGAAGAGTTTTACCGGTGGATTATTCGCGAAACCGGAGAGCGATTTAAAGTTCCGGCGGAGAATTGAGGTTAAAGTGATTTCTGATTTTTTGCCGGGAGAGAAGCATGGAATTACGAACTTTTGATACAGCTCCTTGTACAAGATAGATGGATATTTTACCAATCATTTTTTTGGATATACGCTAAACGAAAAAAGAAAGCGAACCTTTTTGATTGCTTTCTTTTTTAACGAGAATTGAACTCGTGACCTCCGGGTTATGAATCCGACGCTCTAACCAACTGAGCTATCCCGCCATCATTTTCTAAAAATGCGGTGCAAAGATAGGTTTTTTATTTGAATAAACCAATACTAATTTTGAAAAACTTTTTGTATTTTCGCACATCAATGTAATTTACGATGTTTGATTTTAGGTTTACGAGTTTGTAAAAGTTGAGTTATGAGTTGGAAGAATTTTTTATTTTTTTCAAAAGGAGAAAAAAATGGAGTATTTGTATTGATTTGCCTTGTTGTGCTTGCAATCGTCGCAAATAGAACAATCCCTTATTTTTTTAGAAAAACACCGGTGGATGTATCCAATTATTATGCAGAAATAGAACATTTTAAAGCGTCGTTAATTCCCAAAAAGAAACAAACGGAACGATCGTCGGAAGAAATACCAGCAGAACTATTTTTGTTTGATCCCAATC
>QMCD01001187.1_pt1 | contig 16366 bp, 17 predicted proteins | sample 1821841 | NCBI WGS metagenome assembly QMCD01 (sample SAMN01991225, study PRJNA193472) | Termite gut metagenome, whole genome shotgun sequencing project. | isolation source: worker | host: Macrotermes natalensis | reverse complement strand
GACCCAACGGCAACTGGAGTTCCATTGCCGACGGCATCCCTTATAAACAATTCACCGATAATGCTACCGGTAATAACCTTCTCCTCCCCGCGCCGGGGAACCGTGGCAACTCCAGTGGTCAGCTGAGCAGTCAGACTTCCAACGGTTACTATTGGATGCTCTCGGCTTCGTCTACGACGTCTGCGCGATGGTTCAGTTTCAATGCCGGCGCCACGTATACGACGGTTACCAATAGCGTCGGGAACGGCTTCTCCCTCCGTTGTATAAAGATCTAATGTAGGGCGGGACAAGGAGTTCCCAATGGCACAGTCCCGGAGGGTGGGCCCAAGGGAACTTCTTGACTCGATCTGCCTCAAACGTCACTCCCGCTACTGCGGGAGTGACTCGCGAGAAAAATCAAAAACCGCCTCCCATCCACTTCAGGGGCATTTTTCCGCCAGGCGGACCCACACGGGTCCGCCTTTGGTGGTTTGCAACCACACCAATTCAAAATCATCCAAACAGATTTTCACCACACCACCGCCCAACATTTACAACAACACCTTCCAATAAGGCCCTTTCCCGCAACACCGTTTTTCAACCCCGGGAGTTCCAATCGCAAACCCCGTTCGCTCGAAAACCCGACGGGAACTCCTGGGGTTTTTTGGAATTTTGCTATATTTGCAGTATGAAAGGAGACTTGATTATGAAAAAAACAGATCAAATTACGGAAAAATCTGCATGGCAACAGGCCATAGACGGTGGTGCATGCACGGTGGATGAATTTTTTGATGAACTTGAAAGACGAATAAAAGCACATTTCGATGCGGAACGTAATAATATTAGAAAGCGTACAAGAACGAATAGACGAGTTGCAGTATTATCTGCTCCACGAGCTTAAGTTGTCGGAAGAGTTCACATTTAAACGGATCCACCGCATGAGAGAACTTGTTGCAACTCTTTCATTACCAGTCGATTATGCTCCGTGCCGATTTAGGAGATGGCGAGAGTTGGGGTATCGTTGTGTCATGTTTGACAGAAGTTGGGTGTTCGCGTACGAGGTGTTGCCGGAGGGTGTGATCATTCGCGACATGCAGCACGCAAAGGCCTTGGCGGACTGTTAGTTGTTGTAGATTTGTGAAAAAAATGTTAAATTTGTAAACGAGGAGTAAGGCTATGACGACGATTGTGATTGATGAAAAAATTACCGAGGGTAAGCTTTTGATGGGTATGATCCGTGCGGCGAAGAAATTGTCGAAAGCGATTGTTGCTGTGCGTGAGGATGATGTAATGGGCTCTGATTCAGTCGATTGTGATCGCATACCGGGACTTTCCTATACGGATGAAGATCGAAGGGAAGCGGTGTTGGTATCTATGGAAGAGTTTCGTGAGACGGGAAAATTTTACACTACCGAGGAACTTAAAATGGAGATGGCAGCATGGTAGTCAGGTGGTATCCCCGTCCGAGACGGGTTTTGAAAGATATATTTGACTATTATTTCAATGTTGCGGGACATAGAACGGCGATAAAGATTGTTGAGAGGATCCGGGACTCGGGAGAGTCTTTGAAAAAAATGCCGTATAGGGCTTCGGTGGAGTTGTTGTTGGAAGATTTGCCGGGAAAATACCGCTCGTTGAGGGTGAAACCGCACTACAAAGTCATCTATTTCGTCTCTGACGAGGCGGTAAATATCGTCGATATTTGGGACGTCAGGCAGGATCCGAGGCGCTTGCGGCGAAAAATGAGGACATAGTAATTTCAGGGTAAGTGACCAAACAGGAGATATATTCGATCGAAGAACGGAATACGGATAAGATTCATCTGTATGTCGAGGGTCAGTTTTTGGTCGCTTACGAAAGGTCTGCTTTCCGCTTTTCACGCTCCTACAAGGCCTACCAAGAGAAGAAGCGGTTTGTGAAAAATGTGGGCTACGAGGTGATTACAGTGGGATTTCCACGTGCCGCGCTGGCACGGTTCGAGGGGGTCGAGATATTGGAGTCGTCTGCCACACATGTCGTTTTACGTGCTCCGCAGTCGTTTTCCGATGAGGAGTTTTTGAAATGGAAGGCTGAAACTCCGCTCTTGGAACCGAAGGTGATTCGTTCGTACGACAGGTTAACGAACCTGGGGGTTGGGGTGATGAAATCTAAGGAATTGCCGGTTTTCACGTGTTCGTACGAGCTGTTGAAGTATGTGTATGCGACCAGCCAAAAATTGAAACGTGAGTATAAATATTCGCTGGGAATTGAGTTGAAGAACGAGTTGTTGTATCTATTGAGGGAGATTCAGCAGGCCATTTTTTCGTTTGAAAACAAGTTGGAGCACATTCGCGCGGCTCAACTGCATCTGGAAACCTCGCGAATTCATTTGAGATTATTACACGATTTGGGCCAGTTATCGCCACGTGTTTTTTCGCACATCGTGTTGCAAACAGGCGAAATTTCCGCGCAATTGGCGGCCTGGTCGAAAGCACTGAGTAGAGAATTTAAAAATAGGAGGATAGCACAGGAAAAGGTCAGAGTTGGCACCTCAACGGAGTTGCCGAGAGTACCAGATAAAATCAGTAATCCGCTGACGGCTCCCACCGAGATGGATGAGTTGTTAGCTATGGGCCTTTTGAAAGAGAAAGAGCCATTCCAAAGTCGTTAAGAGCACTCTTTCCGACCTAAGAAGAGAAAAGCGGTTACTTTAGTATTCGCTCCCCGCGCCGGGGAACCGTAACAACTCCAATGGTCAGCTGAACAATCAGACTTCCAACGGAAACTATTGGATGCTCTCGGCTTCGTCTACGACGAATGCGCGAAGGTTCAATTTCAATGCCGGCGCCACGAATACGACGAATACCAATAACGTCGGGAACGGCTTCTCCCTCCGTTGTATAAAGAGTTTATCGTCTGTGTTTATCCTCCTTTTTATCTAAATATTGTATGGATATTGGATTGTTTTCCGATCTTTTGACCGCGTATCACGATGCTCGTTTGCGCAAGAGGAATACATACAATCAATTGAAATTTGAGTTCCGTCTGGAGGAGAATTTGGTGCGTTTGTACCGTGAATTGGCATCACGAACGTATAGTCCGGGGCGTAGTGTGGCGTTCATTATTGAAGAGCCGGTGAAGCGTGAGGTGTTTGCGGCTGGTTTTGACGATAGGGTGGTGCACCATCTCTATTTTAATTACGTGAATGATTTTTTTGAACGTGTGTTCATCACGGACAGTTACTCATGCCGAAAGAGTAAGGGGACGTCGTTCGGGATAGAGCGGTTGGATCATCATATACGAAGTTGTTCGCAGAATTACAGCCGTGACGCGTATATTTTGAAGTTGGATATGTCGGGCTATTTCATGAGTATCAATCGTTCGATCCTGTATGATAAGGTGATGAAGGTGCTGACCAAATATGCGGATCAGATAGCTAATTTCGACTTGGTGAAATATTTGACACGAGCGATCGTATTTCACGATCCGGTGAGTAATTGCTTCATCAAGGGGCGGAAGGAGGAGTGGGATAATCTGCCGGCTGACAAAAGTTTGTTCTCGTCCCCGAAAGGTTGTGGTTTGCCGATCGGCAATTTAACGTCGCAACTCTTCAGCAACGTCTATTTGAATGATTTCGATCACTTCGTCAAGCGGGAGTTGGGCGTGAAGCACTATGGGCGTTATGTGGATGATTTTTTCCTGATCCATGAGTCGAAGGAGTTCCTTATGGAGTGTAAAGAGCGCGTCAGAGAGTATTTAATTCGCGAGTTGCGCATCAGACTACATCCGTATAAGATTTATCTGCAACACGTGCGAAGGGGAGTTACGTTTTTGGGGACGATGATCAAACCCCATCGTATCTACATGTCGAACCGTACCACGTCCAACCTCAAAGATAAATTGCGCAAGGGGGATGCCTATTACGCGGATCGGCCGACCGATTTAATGCAGGTGTTGAACTCCTACCTGGGATTGATAGGGCACTACAAAACATTCGAGTGGCGTCGGAAACTCATCGAAGAGAATAGATGGATCTTTAATCACGGATGGATCACATCGACATACCTGAAATTTCAAAACGATGAGTCATTGGATTTGTCAACGTTGGAACCGATAGTATGTGCCGAGAGGCAGGCGTTTCCCTGATCGATCATCGAAACATAACTCACCCCCGACCGCATCTTTACTTGTCGCACCAAAAGTCTGATTTACAGCAGTTTGGGCGAGCGTGGCGGAGAGCCCCATCGAATAGAGATTCAACACGAGGAATGAATTTTCGGAATTCAACAGCTCTGCACACGCCTCCAACATCGGGGTGAGGTGCTCTTCGAGGATCCATTTTTCACCGTCCGGACCGCGTCCGTAAGCGGGTGGATCGAGGATGATGCCAGCGTAACGGTTGCCGCGGCGCCTCTCTCGCTGCACCAATTTCATTGCGTCGTCGACAATCCAGCGGATGTCGACAAGGCCGCTGAGCTCCATGTTCTCACGTGCCCACGACACCACCTGTTTCACCGAATCGACATGGGTGACATCCGCACCAGCGGCCTTAGCGGCGAGAGAGGCGCCGCCTGTGTAGGCAAAAAGATTCAATACCTTACACCCCGGAGTGCAGTTGTCGTAGATGAACTCCCAGTTGGCGGCCTGTTCGGGGAAGATCCCGACGTGTTTGAACGACGTCAATCCGAGGCGGAACCGTAACTTCATACCTTTATATATATACTCCACCGTCCAGCGGTCGGGCATGCCGGGACGAAGCTTCCACTCGCCGCGTTCGGAATTGACGGCATCGCGATGGAACGTGGCATCGGCACGATCCCATTCGGATGCGGATAGCGATGGCCTCCAGAGTGCCTGGGGCTCGGGACGGCGGATGATGTAACGTCCGAATCGTTCGAGTTTCTCGAAATTTCCGGAGTCGATCAATTCGTAATCGGGGAAGTGGGGAAGCAGGGTATTGAACATAATGAACGTGTCGCGGTTACTGTACATGAATGAGACTCATCTCGCATTTCGAGCAGTCGAAATGGAGGCGGTATTTTTTGCGGCCGTGAACCAGGAAAAGTTCTTGAGAATGCTCTGTAGGGTGGTTTTTCAGGCAGTGTCCCAATTCGCGACGGAGGCAGAAACGGGATTGCATGACGATAGCTCCGAGTGTCGATGCGGCAAGTTCGAGTGGCGGGGCGATCTCGCGAACGCCATGATCGCGGTAGAATTGTGACGCCAGGTGATTCGTTACATTTTCTGTCTCTAATATCCTTTCAGAGGGATAGATGGCTGTGGGGTTTTCGGGGGTGATTCGAGGTGCCGGTTTGGAGTTTTCGTACCATTCCAACAGTTTGGCGAACCCATCGCGGCGTATCTTCGCGAGCTGTGAAACCGGTACGAACCAGTCACTTCCAACCACCTCCACGTTACGTACATCGAAGATCGTGTCGCCACACTTGTAGAGCTGTTCCGTGATGGTTTCTGCCATCCGTGACGAATCCTTGGCACGCTCAAAACAGCCATCAAAATGAATCTCCAAGTCGTTGAGTGTCAATGTAATGTCATCTGCGCAAACCTCTAATCGGGCATTCACGGGAATGACGCGGCGCGTGCGGCTGCGTTTCAATGTCTGCACGAAATGATGGTCGTGATCGCGAAGATCCACCTCGCCGGCCAGAAGATCCTTCACCCCGTTGCGGCCATTCCAAAAGTATTCCGTCGAGCCACGTGTGAAGCTCTTCGCAGGGTCGGGCGTGAAGTCGTACGCGCTCTCGCCGATCGACGAACGGCACAACTCAGGTCGCGAGGCGAGTGCTTCGTCCAACTGTCGACGATAATGGGCGACGACATTTTTTACGTAGTTTTCCGATTTCAATCGACCCTCGATTTTGAGTGACGTGACACCCGCGTCGAGCAGTTCCCCCAGTCGCTCCGACAGGTTCAAGTCGCGTAACGAGAGTAGGGGACGGTGCTTCTCGATCATCTTCCCATCGACATCCACCAAATCCCACGTCAGGCGACACGGCTGGCTGCAATCACCACGGTTGCCGCTTCGCCTCGTCTCGCCTGAACTCATCGAACGTGAGAAAAAACACCGCCCACTATATCCCACGCAGATCGCCCCATGGACGAAACACTCCAATTCGACAGAGGTTGCGTTGCGGATTTTCTGGATCGCGGCACGCGACAGGGCGCGTTCCAATACCACACGTGAAAATCCGCAACGCTCCAGGAAAAGTGTCTGTTCGGCGGTGCGTGTTGCGGCTTGTGTCGAGGCATGTAACTCTGCCCCCAGATTCATTCGCCGATACGCCATGTCTTGTACGATCAGTGCATCAACCCCCGCGTCCAGTAACTCACGGGCCTGTTTCTCGGCCTCTTCCAGCTCGTTGTCGAACAGTAACGTGTTGAGTGTCGCGTACACCCGTACATGATAGGGGCGTGCGTAGGCCACCGCACGGGCAATGTCGTCCAACGAATTTCCTGCCGATTGGCGTGCCCCGAAACGCGATGCACCCATATACACAGCGTCGGCTCCGTAATCCACCGCCGCACGTGCCGTGTTGTAATCCCGTGCCGGGGCCAATAATTCGATGGGTGTCATGGATGCAAAGGTAGAAAAATTTCATACCTTTGTGATCTATGCTCACTGTAAAACAACTTCTCGATGACCGTGCGGATGTCGTCCGGCGGCTCGCTAAAAAAGGTGTCGATGCGAATCCCGTGATCGAAAAAATCGCATCTCTCGATGAACAGCGTAAAGCTATCCAGCGTGAATTGGATGAGACACTTGCCAAGCAAAACCAGGCTGCCAAGGAGATAGGTGCCCTCATGGCGCAGGGCCGCCTCGATTTGGCCAATGAGGCCAAATCCGCGGTGTCGACCCTCAAAGAGCGGTCGACAACGCTCGAAGCGGAGCTTCGTGAGGCGGCCCGGACGTTGCACGAAGAACTTGTCACGTTGCCCAATCTTCCCCATGACAGTGTGCCTGAGGGACGTACGGCAGAAGACAACGTGGTTGTGAAAGAGGTGTCGACCGATACCTCCCTCCCTGAAAAAGCCATGCCTCACTGGGAGTTGGCGCGTAAATATGATATCATCGACTTCGACTTGGGCGTCAAACTGACCGGTGCGGGGTTTCCGGTATATAAAGGTAAAGGGGCACGGTTGCAGCGGGCGCTCATCAACTTTTTCCTCGACAAAAACACAGAAGCAGGGTACACGGAAGTCGAACCACCGATCCTTGTCAACGAGGCGTCCGGTTTTGGCACGGGGCAACTTCCCGATAAAGAGGGGCAGATGTATCATGCCACGGCGGACAATTTCTATCTTGTGCCGACCGCTGAAGTACCCCTCACGAATATCTATCGCGACGTGCTGCTCGAACAGAAAGATTTCCCGATCCGCATGACCGCCTACACCCCCTGCTTCCGTCGTGAGGCGGGCTCGTATGGCAAGGATGTGCGGGGGTTGAATCGCCTGCATCAGTTCGATAAGGTCGAGATCGTGCAGATCGCCCTCCCCGAAAAGAGTTATGAGGCCCTGGATGCCATGGTGGCGCATGTCGAGGAGATTCTCCGCGCGTTGGAGTTGCCGTATCGCATACTGAGGCTCTGTGGCGGTGATATCTCCTTCACGTCGGCTCTCACGTACGATTTCGAGGTCTACTCCGCTGCACAGCAACGGTGGTTGGAGGTGTCGAGCGTGTCGAATTTCGAGTCGTTCCAAGCCAACCGCCTCAAGTTGCGTTACAAGGATGCCGATAAAAAAACGCATCTCGCGCACACCCTCAATGGTTCCTCATTGGCATTGCCACGTATCGTGGCAGCGCTGCTGGAAAATCACCAAACTGCCGATGGGATACGTATTCCACAAGCACTGGTGCCATACACGGGGTTCGAGAAAATCTAAACCTCTTTTCTCCTCCCCGCGGCGGGGCACCGTATCAGCTCTGATGGTCGGCTATACCTTCACACTTCCGACGGCTACTACTGGATACAGCAGGCCGACTCTGAAATGCAAGCTTGGATTATTACCCTCGACTTCGATGGTTTGGAAATACGTCCTACCACAGGAGGTATTGCGTCCGCCTTATCTCTCCGTTGTATAAAGATCTAATGTAGGGCGAGACTGAAGATGAATAAAATTAAATTTTTTTACTATATTTGTTCCATCAATCATTAAAAACGAAACTGAAATGGCTTACAAAATTTCCGATCTGTGTGTGGCTTGTGGAACCTGCATCGACGAGTGCCCCGTGGAGGCGATCTCCGCCGGCGATATCTATGTCATCGACGCAGGTAAGTGCATCGACTGTGGCACGTGTGCCTCTGTGTGCCCCAGTGAAGCGATCCACCCGGAATAACCTCGGGAGGCGCTTGGAATAGCGCATAGAATCGTTACAAAAAGCAGGTCGTCGGCCTGCTTTTTTTGATAAATTTCATACCTTTGTGTCATGTTAGATAAATCCCTTCGCGATCAGATTATCGCCCTCATTCACCGTGAAGTCGTGCCGGCGATCGGTTGCACGGAACCTGCCGCTGTGGCACTCTGTGTGGCACGTGCCTGTGAAAAGTTAGGCACGCAGCCTGAAAAAATCACTGTTCGTTTGAGCGCCAACGTGCTCAAAAATGCCATGGGTGTGGGTATTCCGGGGACCGGCATGACGGGTCTTCCCATCGCCATTGCACTCGGGGTGTTGATCGGTAAGTCCGCCTACGGGCTCGAAGTGTTGAAGGATTGTACGCCCGAAGCGGTCGAACGAGGCAAAAAATTCATCAACGAGGATGGAGGGGATCGTATCGAAATCACCCTCAAGGATCCTGCGCCGGACAAACTTTATATTGAGACAGAGGTGTCCGCAGGTGGAAAAACCGCCGGGGCGATCATTCAGGGAGAACACACCCATTTTATAGATGAGGAGTCGCCCACGCAAATCGCTTGCGAATTCAAGGAGGATGCCTCCTCTTCGGTCGGGATTTCGAGTTCGGATGAACCCGTGCCGCCTGCTCCCGAGTTGACGTTGCGGACGGTGTGGGAGTTTGCCACCGAAACCCCTCTCGATGAAATTCGATTTATGCTCGAGGCGCGTGACCTGAACAAAGCCGTGTCGGAGGAGTCGAAAAAACAGCATTACGGGCATGAAGTGGGGAATATTCTGCGGCGTGCGGAGACTGTCAAACTGTTGGGGGATGGACTGTTGGTGCGGCTGATGAGCATGACCTGTCTGGCGTGTGACGCGAGGATGGCGGGGGCGATGAATGCCGTGATGAGTAACTCGGGAAGTGGTAACCAGGGTATTGCCGCGACACTGCCCGTGGTGGCCTATGCCGAACAGACCGGTGCCTCGGAAGAGCAGTTGATTCGTGCCCTGACGTTGAGCCATCTGACGGCCATCTACATCAAAACTTCACTCGGGCGATTGTCGGCGTTGTGCGGGTGCGTGGTGGCGGCCACGGGGTCGAGTTGTGGAATTACCTACCTGATGGGTGGCGGGTATGAGGCCGTGTCGTATGCCGTGAAGAACATGATTGCCAATATCACCGGCATGATCTGTGACGGTGCGAAACCCAGTTGCTCCCTGAAACTAACCACAGGCGTGTCGACGGCACTGCTGTCGGCCATGATGGCGATGGAGAATCGCTATGTGACCTCGGTGGAGGGTATCATTGATGACGATGTGGATCAGACTATCCGCAACCTCACGCTCATAGGTCGTGACGGGATGAATGAGACGGATCGATTGATTTTGCAGATCATGACGTCGAAGTAGTAATTCCTCCCCGCGCCGGGGCACCGTAACTACTCCAGTGGTCAGCTGAGCGGTCAGACTTCCAACGGTTACTATTGGACTTCCGCCGCGGATTCCGACACGGATGCACGACTCTTTCACTACGATTCCGGCGCCGCGTATCCGACGGGTCCCAATTACGTCATCTACGGCCTCTCCCTTCGTTGTATAAAGATCTAATGTAGAGAGAGACAAGAAGAGAGCAATCTTAATGGTCGAAGATTGTTTTGTCGATGACGTCCGTGGCGCCCTGGTGGGAGAGCGTGTAGTTCCGTGCGGCGGCGCTGCATTGACGAAGCGCAGCTTCGTCCGTTCGCATTAATGCGAACCACGCCGAGAGCTCCTCATAGGAGCGTATCGGCGATGCAGCGCCGAGTGTGACCAGGTCGCATGCCTCCTTGAACTTCGCGTAATGCGGTCCGAAAGCCATCGGGAGTCCGAATGTGGCGGCCTCCAACGTGTTGTGTATCCCTACGCCGAAACCACCTCCGATGTAGGCCCAAGTGGCGTAACCGTACGATGACGAAAGAATGCCGATCGTGTCCAGGATCAACAGTTGTGCTGTCTCGATGCCGGTTTTTTCCTTGTCGCCCGACGTGTAACGAACCACGCCGCCATGTGTCGATGTCATCAACCTCGCGATACGTGCTTCATCCATCTCATGTGGGGCGATCACAAACTTAACCGTCGGATTGTCGTTCATCAACCGGATCAGCAGCTCCTCGTCCGCTCCCCATGTCGATCCGGCTACGAACAACCGTTCTCCGTTGCGAAACCTTTCTATAAGGTCGATCTTCGGTGCCGCGGCAGCGATCTGTGCCACACGGTCGAAACGAGTATCTCCCGCTACAATCACATTCTTGAACCCGATCCGTGACAATCGGTCGCGTGATGCGTCATCCTGCACGAAGATCGTATTGAAACTGCGCAATGCCATGCGCCATGCGCCTCCATAGGGACGGAAGAAGATCGAATCGGCACGGAAAATGGCCGACACGATATAGGTACGGACCTTGTGGCGACGCAACTCGTGCAACAGATTCAGCCAAAATTCGTACTTGACGAAGATGGCGATCTCGGGGTGTACCGTCTCCACGAAACGGCGGGCGTTGCGAGGCGTGTCCAGCGGCAGGTAGAAAATGTAATCCGCACCGGGATAGTTCTTGCGAATCTCGTAACCCGAAGGAGAGAAGAACGTGACGAGGATTTTATATTCCGGATGCGCGGCCCTGATCCTCTCGATGATCGGACGCCCCTGCTCGAACTCGCCCAGCGATGCCACGTGGATCCACACGATACGTGCTTTCGGATCAATCGTCTGTCTCAACCTATCGAAAAGATCCTTGCGTCCGTCGATCCAAAGGCGTGCCTTCGGCTTCCACGGCGACACCAAACGTACCAATATGCCGTAGAGAAAAATCGCGATGTTATACAGGATTCTCATTTACCAATGGGGTTCTATAATGTGTTCGATGTAACGAATGTCGTGCCCCGATGCCGTTGTGTCGACTGCCACCAGGTCGAATTGGATCTCTCCGTCGAACGGACAACAATCCAGATATGCCTTTGCGGCATGCAGCAACGAACGGGATTTATGGGCATGTATCGCCTGCTCAGGGGGTGTGAGGCCGTCTTTTTTTCTTGTCTTCACCTCTATGAAATGTAACACCCCACTCTTGGAAGCCACAATATCCAACTCGTAACTTCCGCTGCGCCAGTTGCGATGGAGGAGACGAAATCCATGTCTCGAAAGCCACTGTGCGGCAAGCTCCTCGCCACGTGATCCGATGATGGTGGTGGTGTGCAAAACGGTTACCGGATGATTACAGCAGGAAAGAGAGATCGTCCCCGGCGTTGACCTCGTAAGGCGTGATGCCCTTCTTGAAGATACGCATCGGACGCTTGCCGATCAGTTTCAACGCTCCGTCCTCGTAGTTCAGCATACAACCCTCGCGCAGGCCCACCACATAGCGGCGCGGATTCGCCTCGATGTACTCCGCGATACGTTGCTCGCGCGTCTCACCCGCGTGTCCCGCTGGATTGGCATCCAGATAATGGGGGTTGATCTGGAACTTCACCGCCCCGATCGCTTTGAAGGATTCAGGTTCCACGATGGGCATGTCGTTCGTCGTGCAAATCGTCGGACATGCCACATTGCTTCCCGCAGACCAGCCCAGATACGGCACGCCACGGCGAACGCATGCGAGCACGGCTCGCATGAGACCCTGTTCGTGCATCTTCTTTGTCAACGCGAACGTGTTTCCTCCGCCCACGCAGATAGCCTGTGCCTCACGGATCATACGAACAGGGTCTTTGGCTCTGTGTACGGAACGTACACGGATGCCGCGTTCGCCCAGTCGAGCCTGCACCTTCGCCTCGTACTCGGCGTACGAAAACGTCACTGCCGCGTAGGGAATGAACACCACTTCGCGTACCGTGCCCAAGAAACGGTCGATGTCATCGAGAGGGTATTGCAGGTAGGGCTCGCCGGCATTCGTGGAGTTGGAAATCAGTAGAAGTCTCATAATTTTTATGTCGTTTGAAAGCCAAATGTAATAAAAAATCTTTGATACCGTTACTTTTGATTACGCCCTTCCCCTTCTCCTCCCCGCGGCGGGGGCACGTTGGCATGACGATGGGAGACTGGCCTATCAGAATGTTTACGGATTCTACTGGACTTCGCAAGCCTACGCCGCAACGACGGCACATCATTTTGTCTTCAATTCCACTCCTACCCCTTCGCTTTCCACTCCTCTTCTTGTCTATGGCCTCCCCCTCCGTTGTATAAAGATCTAAATGTAGGGCGAGGGAGTGGTAAGTACGAATGTTTTCAAATTTGCCGAATCAAAAAAAATAGTTACATTTGCGGTTGATTGTTTAACTAAAAAATAATGATTATGTCAGATGTACAATCGAAAATCGTTGAGATCGTCGTAGACAAATTGGGCGTTAAAGAGTCTGAGGTGACTCCCGAGGCAAGTTTTACCAACCATTTGGGTGCCGATTCGCTCGATACCGTCGAGTTGATCATGGAGTTCGAGAAAGCGTTCGATATCCAAATCCCCGATGAGGATGCCGAGAAAATCGCTACCGTAGGCGACGCGATCAAATACGTCGAATCGCACAAGAAATAGTCCATTTTTACAGGCTTAAACGCTTTTTATATGACACCAAGACGCGTAGTCGTAACAGGAATCGGAACCATCAATCCGCTCGGTCACAACGTGGCGGAGTACTTCTCCAACCTCGAAAAAGGATTCAGCGGAGCGGCACCCATTACGCATTTCGATGCCGAAAAATTCAAAACGCGTTTCGCCTGTGAGGTGAAAAATTACGACTGGGAGCAATTCTTCGATCGTAAAGAGGTGCGTAAGTATGACCTCTTTACCCAGTATGCCCTCATTGCGGCCACCCAGGCTGTCGAGGATGCCGGGTTTGACCTCGAAAAGGAGGATCTCGAACAGATCGGAGTTATCTGGGCTTCCGGCATCGGAGGATTGAAATCGTTCTTCGATGAGTGTGTGGGCTTTGCCGAGGGGGATGGTACCCCTCGGTTCAGCCCATTTTTTATTCCCCGTATGATCGCCGATATCGCCGCCGGTTATATCTCGATCAAGTACGGATTCATGGGGCCCAACTACTGTACCGTTTCGGCGTGTGCGTCGTCCAACCACAGCCTGATCGACTCGTTCAACCAGATCCGGTTCGGATTTGCGGACGTGATGGTCACGGGTGGATCTGAGGCGGCAGTCAATGAGCCGAGTGTGGGTGGTTTTAACTCCATGCAGGCACTGTCGACCCGCAACGACGACCCGCAACATGCGTCGCGTCCGTTCGATGTGAATCGTGACGGTTTTGTAGTCGGTGAAGGTGCCGGTGCCATCATCCTCGAGGAGTACGAACATGCCAAGGCGCGCGGCGCGAAGATCTATTGCGAAATGATCGGTGGCGGTGCATCGGCCGATGCATATCACTTTACGGCTCCCCATCCCGAAGGTAAGGGCGCCATGAAAGCCATGCGCGATGCGTTGAAAGACGCGAAAATTAAACCCGAAGAGGTCGATTATGTCAATGTACACGGCACATCTACCCCTGCCGGAGACCTGCCCGAACTGAAGGCTGTCACGGCTGTGTTGGGCGACCATGTTTACGACGTAAACATCTCATCGACTAAGTCGATGACGGGGCACCTCTTGGGTGCTGCGGGAGCCATCGAGGCGTTGGCGTGCATCATGGCCATCACGAAAGGGATCATCCCGCCGACGATCAATGTCGAGACCGTCGATCCCGAGATCGACTCCAAACTGAACCTCACCCTCAACAAGGCACAGAAACGTGACGTGAATGTAGCGCTGAGCAACACGTTCGGATTCGGAGGTCACAACTCGACCGTTATCTTCCGTAAGATTTAGAAAATCGTGAGACGTTTTCTGCGTCGAAATTTTGGGCGGGATAAACTTTATTACCGAATTATCGACGATCTATTCGGTTTTCTGCCCAACAATATCGAACTCTACAAACTGGCCCTGATCCACAGGTCGGCTTCCTTGTCCATGGGTCCGGATCACAGACCCCTCAACAACGAACGTTTGGAGTTTCTTGGCGATGCCGTTATTGAGGCTATCGTCACGGATTTTCTCTATATCGAATTCCCTGAAGAGAACGAAGGAACACTTACTCGATTGCGGTCGAGAATTCTGTCGCGTAAATCACACAATGCCCTTGCGCTGAGTATCGGACTGGACAATTATGTGATCGTGGATCTGGATAAAGCCACGATGGCCATCCAGAAAGATATGTATGGCGATGCGTTGGAGGCAATGTTCGGCGCGATCTATCTCGATAAGGGTTTTGATTTCACCAACCGCCTGCTCATCAATCGCGTTTTTGTCGAACACTTGGATATCGAAGGGATGCTTTTTGCCGAGACCGATTTCAAGAGCCGATTGATCGAGTGGTGTCAGAAATATCGTTACAAAATCGAATACAAAACCCGAAAATCGGGACGTGCAGGCTTCAAAACCACTGTTTTTATCGACAGTATGGAGATGGGGTATGGTCAGGGTGTGACGAAAAAAGAGGCTGAGCAACGTGCCTCGTGGTCCATGACCCACGCGCCGTTCAGTGACGAAAAAGCAGCCAGCATGTTGGATCGTGTGGATATGTTGGATGTGCTGCCGGTGGCGAGTGTCGATGGGGCGGAGTCGAAGCGAATGCGAGACGGAGATCCAGACGCCGCCCCGAGAAAGCCCCTGCCTGAGGCGGGGGTTGGGGGTGGGTCATATTTAGCCACTGACCCCAGTGGCGCAGGTGTCGCCCCGTGTGAGACAGAAGCGGGGACGTTAAATATGGAGGAGGTGGCATGAGCGGAGACGAGGTGCGTGAGATGCGTAAACAGGCCACCGGAAAACTTGAATCGTGGGGGGTGGAACGGTTGACCGATGCCGAGTTGCTCAAAGTGTTACTCGATGAAAAGGGGGTAGAGTATGCCGATGCGCTGCTTGAAAAATTTGACGGAGATCTGTTCCGAATGTCCACTGAGCCGGTCAAAAGTTTGCGTAACCGTGCCGGTATCGGTCTGGCCAATGCGAGGCGTATCCATGCGGCGGTCGAGTTGGGACGAAGGGTCGGTACGGAGGAGGCGCGCCGCATAGATTTTATCCGTTCGAGTGACGATATCGTACGGTTGTTCCGTCCCGAGTTGGAAAAAAAGACGTACGAAGAGTGTTGGTGTTTGTTCCTCACCTCGACAGGGAAAATTTTGGGTAAACCTTTACGGATGAGTATCGGAGGGGTGCAGGGTACCGTTGTGGATCAACGTATCGTTATGAAACGTGCCGTCGAGGAACTGGCGTCGCAAATCGTGTTGGTGCATAACCACCCTTCGGGATCCGTGCAGCCCAGTGAAGCAGATAAACAACTTACCGATAAAATCGGACAAGCTGCCAAATTGTTGAATGTCAGGCTGTTGGATCATGTCATCATCGCCCGTACGGGACATTTCAGTTTCCGACAGGCAGGTCTCGTGGAAGACTAAAAAATTCCTTCTCCGCGCGCAACGCCCAGAGGGGCGGCGGCTTCAGATATGACCCACCCCCCTACCCCCGCCTCAGGCGGGGGCTTGCGCGCGAAGCGCGGAGTTTGTTTGCGGCGCCCCCTTATCAAGGGGGCCCCTCCTGGGAGGGGCAGGGGTGGGACAAACTTAGCCGCTGACCCCAGCGGCTGGGTTGGCAGATAAAAAGCATGGTCGTCTCTAACGACCGCGACATGCGACTATAAAGATCTAATGTAGGACGGGACAAGGAGGGGCGAGGAGCGCCTCGGGGGTTTTCGCACTTCGCGCGGGCTTTTTCTTTCAACCTTTTGCTGTCAAAAGGTTGAGTCAAAACCAGCCCGACGCTAAAAAGGCTAAAATGACCTGCCTAACGCTCAAAATCGACGCCTTCGCGGTTTTGTCGAGCCGAAAACTTCTCGATTTTTTGACACTTTTAGTCAGGCCATTTCTTCACGCCTTTGTTTAGAAACGGGGGTCTTGCCGCCCATGGGTAGCGATAGGGCACGCTTCGCGCGCACGAAATGGGTTTTTGGGTGTTAGACGCCCGGAGTCCCGAAAACCCATATCATTTGAGC
>QMCD01002026.1_pt1 | contig 16380 bp, 17 predicted proteins | sample 1821841 | NCBI WGS metagenome assembly QMCD01 (sample SAMN01991225, study PRJNA193472) | Termite gut metagenome, whole genome shotgun sequencing project. | isolation source: worker | host: Macrotermes natalensis | reverse complement strand
TGTTTATTGGAATTTTTAATTGTACGGTTCCGTTATTTACCCCTGATAACCTCTATCTGTTTTATCAGTTCGTCCCACGACGTGTCCAACTGGGCGAGGGCTTCGCGCCCCTTGCCGGTTATGGAGTAGTACTTGCGCGGAGGCCCCTGCGGCGACTCTTCCCAGCGGTATGAGAGCAGCCCTTGGTTTTTCTGGCGTGTGAGTATGGGGTACAGCGTACCCTCGACTACTATCATCTCGGCCTCTTTGAGTTCCGATATGATCTTCGGCGCATAGGAGTCCTCGCGCGAGAGAATGGAGAGTATGCAATACTCCAATATTCCCTTACGCATCTGCGCCTTGGCGTTATCGACATTTATAGTTCCCATATCAGCCTCCTCAATTATCCGATATTTCGGTTTCGGGCGGTATCACTACCCACAATATAATATATATCCACAGGCTCAGGCCGCCGAAGAATATCAGTATGAACATAACTATACGGATAAGGGCTACGTCGATGCCGAAATACTTTGCCAAACCACCGCATATGCCGCCTATTACGCGGTCGGTAACCGAGCGCCTCAGCTTTCTGATGTCGGCCTGTTGCCCCTCATGTGAATGGCCATACTTACCCCGCGAGAAGTCGAAACGGCGTGATGAGCCTTGCCCTCCCGAACTGTAATTCTCCTTACGCTCGCCGAATTCCTCCGCCTTGCCGATTATGGATATGGCACGCCTTACGAGTTCGACGCCAACTATCTGGCGTGGTGAGGCAAGGTTCTCCGAGAAGATATCGGCAATGCGCATCTCCACATCGTTCATAGTCTCTTCCTGCTCCTCCGGTTCGAAGCGCGACCCGACATCTTCGAGATATCTCTTCAACATATAGTACGCATCTTCATCGACGACAAAAGCCATCGAACCGATATTGACATTAAGTGTATTTTTCATCTCTAATCAGTTTAAACAGACCCTATAATTGCATGGATTTTGTACTGCAAATATATACATTGTTTTTTAAATACTATGCAATACATAGTATAATTTTATAACATGGATTGCTTTTAATAGGGAAATTGTACTACTTTTGCGGAATTGAAGCACCATACATTCTAACCCCCCTGTTTTATAACAAAGAAAGCTAAATGCAGCCACAGAAAAGTTTGGTCGCCGGCGAAGAATTCATGTTCGGGAAAAAGGGATTTTTTCCGCATATTTTTGCCAAGACCATAATGAGCGTCTTTGGCCTCAATAAGGCCAACAAAGTCTATAACGACACTTATTATGCCGAAGACTACACTGGAGCTCTTCTGGCCGAGACCGGTATTTCCTACTCCATAGCACCCAAAGACAGGGGCAATATCCCTGCCGAAGGGCCTATGATAGTCATCTGCAACCATCCTACGGGTGCAATGGACGGCATAGTGCTGATAGATCTGCTCACTAAGGTGAGGCCCGATATCAAATTCATGGGCAACTTCCTGCTCAATCGTATAGAGCCGTTGAGGAAGAACATCATAGCCGTAGATCCGTTCGACAGCAAAAGCCGTGATAAAAATATCAAGGGGTTGCGCGACTCTATGGCACACCTTAAAGAGGGCGGCGTATTGGCCATATTCCCTGCCGGCGAGGTAGCCACATGGCAGGACGGTTTTTCGGGTATCCGCGACAAGGAGTGGGACCCTGCCGTTATGAAGTTTATAAGAAAGGCCGGCGTTCCGGTGTTCCCCATGTATATAGAGGGTAAGAACAGCAAGATGTTCAGGCTTGCGGGTAAGATACACCCCATGCTGCGCACGGCGCTGATACCGCACGAACTGTTCAACAAGCGTGGCAAGACGGTCAATGTCATTGCCGGTACGCAGATAGCTGTAAAGAGGTTGGAGGAGCTCGACGACGCCAACTACTCTAAATTCCTGCGTGCCAGCGTAGATTACCTTAAAGGCAGCCGCGCACCTAAAAAGAGCGCTTTTAGCCCCGACAAGGGAGGACAGCAGTTCGACGATATAGTGCCGCGCCCTGCGGCAGCCGATTTCCTGACCGAACTCGATGCGATAAAGGAGGAGTACCTGCTGTTCGACTTCGGCGAACAGAGCCTTTACTGCGCTCCGTCGTCAATCATGCCCAACATCATGACCGAGATAGGGCGAATGAGGGAGATAACCTTCAGGGCCATAGGCGAGGGTACGCAGAAGGCGATAGACCTCGATAAATATGACGAATACTATTACCACCTCTTCCTTTGGGATAAGGTGAACAATGCCATAGTGGGTGCTTACAGGGTCGGTTTCGGCGACGAGATAATTAAAAATCACGGCGTTTCGGGGTTCTATACCGATTCGCTTTTCAGATACGGCGAGCAGATGAGCCCCGTTCTGGAGAAGACCATAGAGCTCGGACGCTCGTTCGTTGCACCCGAATACCAGAAGAGGCCCGCATCGCTTATGCTGCTGTGGAAGGGGATAGTATATCTACTGCTCAAACACAAGCAGTTCCGCAATATGCTCGGGCCGGTAACAATATCGGGAGAGTTCCGCGATTCGTCCAAGACCATCATAGCCGCCTATTTGGGCAAGCACCACTTCAATGAAAAGCTGGGGGCTTTCGTCAAACCCGTTACCGGCATGAAGGGTATCAAGTCCGACATAGATATTTCGCTCATAGAGGGCATAAGCTCTGTGGACCTGATAAGCAAGCTCATCAACGATATCGAACAGGAGGAGCGCCCTATACCGGTGCTTGTCAAAAAATATCTGAGCTTGAGCAGCAGCGTACTGGGATTCAATGTCGATCCCGATTTCTGCGATGCTTTGGATGCCTTGATGCTGTTGGACATGAAACACGTTCCGGAGAGCAGCATCGCCATGTTGTCGAAAGAGATAACCGACATAGATGTTGTCGCGAGGTTCAAATACCTGCATTAAGAGCTTGTTTGGGAATTTCCGCTCCCACTCTTTTCGATATTCGATTTGTATAGTTAATAGTAACTTAAATATTGTATGAAAAAAACACTACTCTTGGCCGTTACACTGTTTTTGGCGCTGACTTCGGCCAATGGCCAGCTCAATCCGTCTTCGTATTTCATGGAGGGCTCGCCGCAGCGCATGGCATTCAACCCCGCATTCAGGCCGTACAGGGGCTATGTGCAGATACCGGGGCTCGGTAACCTCAACCTGCTTTACACGTCGAACACATTTTCGTGGGACAGGCTACTGATCCCGTTCGAGGGCAGGGATGTGCTTATCTTCGATATGGATATACCGTGGAGCGATGTAGAGGGTTTTCTCAGCCGCTCCAATGATATGGATTTCGAGGTGAGTGCCCCTTTGGTAAGCTTCGGCTTTTTTCTTGGCAGGGGATTCCTGTCGTTCGACTCCAAGGTCAAGACCGACGCTGGATTGTCGCTGCCCAAAGAGCTGTTCCGTGCAATTAAAGATAATCATGACGAGCTCGACAGTTACAACCTCGGCGGCATAAAATTGGCGGCCAACGCCTACCTTACCGCCTCGGTGGGCTACTCGTACCGCATATTCGAAAACCTTACCGCAGGAGCGAGGGTCAATTTCCTCGGCGGGCTTGCCCATGCCTCGGCACAGTACGACAGGTTGAATATAACCCAAAGTGAGAAAGATGTTTGGAATATAGATGCCGCAGGCAGCTTACTTATCGCCGCCTCGGGAGTTAACGTAGATGAGAGGTTCGATACCGAGGCAGGCCGTAATATTGTAAATTTCGACACAGTAAAGGAGTGGGGCTTCGGTAATGTCAGAGGGTTGAGCGGATTCGGCATGACGTTCGATCTGGGTGTGGAATACGAACTGCTCGACAGGGCAAGGTTCTCGGTTTCGCTGCTCGACCTCGGTTTCATGAGGTGGAATAAGAGAAATGTTACCTACGCCACTTCGGAGGCCAGCTATACATACGACAAAAATTCCGGGTTCGAGCAGTTAAATAATCTGGACGATCTGCTGGAGTTCATACGTTTCGACAAACAGGAGCAGTCGCCCGATATCGAAGGCGATATTTACTCCACATTTGTGATAGGCGGAGAATATGACATATTCGCCGACAGTGATCTGCTCGGCGTCGGAGCGATGTATATGAATAAAAAGACCCAATTCATCAGGCGTTCGGAATTTTCACTTGCGCTTACTGTAAGGCCTATAAATTGGTTTACCGCATCATTGAGCTATGCTGTGCGCAATTATAGTATAGGCGACAGTGCGCTCAATTCGTTCGGGTTGGCACTTAACTTCCACCCGAGCTGGATAAACTTCTATATTGGTACGGATTATATGTTCGCGCGGTTCGGCCCGCAGTCAATCCCGTTGGGGCAGAAGACGATGAACTTCTATATGGGACTGTCGGTACCCCTCGCGCGGGAAAGGAGCATGAAACTTCCGAAGCTGGGGATATAAACAGCAAAAACAGAATAGGAATAAAAAAATTTATTACCTTTACGAGGCAAAAATTCAATTACACTATAAAATTATGGAAGTTACAACAAAGAGATGCCCTTACTGCAAGGAAGAGATTCAGGCCGACGCCGTTAAATGCAGATATTGCGGAGAATACATGCCGCAGGAAGACCCAAGGCCGGCCAATATCGGCAAAACTCCGCCTCCGCCGCCCGACAACTATCTGGTATGGGCCATATTGGTTACCATATTCTGCTGCCTGCCTTTCGGTATAGTAAGTATCGTCTATTCGTCGAAGGTAGATTCTGCCTACGCATTCAAGAACTATGATGAGGCCGCGCGCCTTTCCAAACAGGCCAAGAACTGGATGTTCGCATCGCTTATCTCGGGAGCAGTTATCGGCATAATATATTTTATATATACCATGCTCTTTGTAGGAGCAGTTGCAGCAGGAAGTGCCCCGTACTACTGGTAAAATAAGCCGGAAGCGTTTGTTCGTCTATATATCATTGCCGGTACTTGTGCTGGCAATGATATTTGTTTATACTATTTTCGACCCCAGCGGCAGCGAACTCTTTCCGAAATGCCCATTTCGCGGGCTGACAGGCCTCGAATGCCCCGGGTGCGGTTCTCAGCGGGCTATCCATCACCTGCTCAATGGTGAGGTGGTGGCGGCATGGCGAATGAACCAACTGTTGATACTCTCCATACCATATATCGTTCTCGGCTATGTGGTCGAACTGCTGAAGGGAAAATATGCTTGGGCACTGACGGTACGCAAGCGGTTCTATGGAGTTACAGCCATATGGATAGTCTTCGGCATAGTAGTCTCCTTCGCCATACTGCGGAATTTATTCTAAAAAAGTACCCCGAACAACCATTCGGGGTACTTCCGCCAAATAAACTTACTTTCTACAAAACAAAAGCAGTGGGGTTTGCAGGAGGACTTATATAGTATGGGCCGTCCGTATCGGTACTTCTGCCCAAGCCGTTGTAGCCGGGGACGAATTCGCCCATATCTTTGGAATATTCTACGGTTTCGGCACTCGGCGATTGATACCAATCCCAAAACAGTTTTACCTTAACGCTGCTCTTGCCTTTGGGTATTATGCCGGAGAGGTCGAACGAACATATTCCCGTATCGCTTTGAGGCATAACCGAGGCAGAGGGCGATTCTCCGTAGGCGTTGTGGCGCAGGTAGAGGTAAACATAATCGTCGTCTTCGCTCTCCGGTTTGCGCACATCGTCCAACACAAGATTTATCATGTGCCTCTTTTGGGAATCCTTAAACCTGAGGTATTCGAAATTTACATTCAGGAAATCACCGCCGAACCACGCCTCGTGCGGTTTAAATGGGCGTATGCCGTCGTACCCGATGCTGTCCCTGCGCTTTTTTTCGTTTTCGAGTATGAAACTCTCCTTTATTAACGGTTTGGTCAGCACATATTCGGGCCTCTCCAACTGTATAGCCAATACGCTATCTTTAACTTGCAGTTCCGGCCTTATATTCGGGTCGCCGGTAACACTGACACAGTCGTAATACGAGAAATAGAGCCTTTTGCCCTCTGCAACACCGTAGTCGGGTAGGTTGTCGCCTGCCACTATGTAAACGATACCGTCGTCGTTAGTTATCTCGAAATAGTTGCTCCCGTCGACATATGTGATAACACCTAATTCCCTGTAAAAAACCGTCCGGCCGATGTCTTCCATGTCTGCGTTACATGACACGATGAGCATCGCGGCGGCCAGAATATATATGGTATCTAATAATCTTCTCATATCAGTATTAAATGTTGAACCTTACACCAATGCGCAGTGTGAAATTAACGGGATTGTCGGTTCGGTAGGATGTGAACGTCCCGAAGTTGGCCGATTCGTTGCCGCCTTTGAAATAGTATGCCGCGCCTGCTTCGAGGTACATACCCATACTGCGGGTCAGGCGGAAGTCGGCACCTGCCGCTCCGTCAACCGACAGTTGAACGCCATTGATGCCCATTTTGCTTACATTAGGCGTGATGCCCTCGCCGTAATCCTCGGTGCGCGTTGCATATACGGCTTTCTCTATCGAGCCGCCCCCACGCAGGTAGAAGTCCATAAAGCGGCTGCGGTAGAACGAATACCTTACACCGACCGGAATGCCCAAATAGTGCAGTTCCTGTTTGACGCCCCCCTCACCGGTGGAGAGTGGTTGTGTGGTAGATGAATAGAGGTATGAGTAGTTCAGCCCGCTGACTATCGACAGCCTGTCCGATATGGGGAACATAAGGCTCACGCCGAAATTGAGGGGCATCCTGTGGCGCAGGGTAATATCCTGATCTCCATCTGTATTGGGAGCGCCCATCGGCCCCGACGGGATACTGCTGGAGCTCTCCTTTATCAGCATGTTGCTTGCAGCGAGCTTTGTCATGTCATAGGATGTGAGGTCGCCGCTGCCTGCACCGAAATTACCTGCGTAAAGCGATGCGACCGTGCGGTTGTCGGTGCGCCTGCCTGAGGATTCGTTCTCTATGCGGTAGAAGAGGTCGCCCCAGTAGTCCTCTATCTGCATGGTGCGTTCCAACTCCTTGCGCCTTCTCGACTCCTCGTCAGCCGCCGCATTTCTCTCCTTGCGCCTGGCAGGAACATATTGTATATCGCCTGTCGATGGTGTCGATACCACATTGCCGAATGTCGCATCCGCGAGATTTACCTGAGCAGCCCCTGTACCCATGTCGGTAGAGGCTGTCTTAACCACCTCTGCATTTGTAGCGGCCGGCTCCGCGAAGTTCGCGGCAATGCCGTTCGCGGCAGCATTTTCGACAGCAATACTCTCCGGAGTGATAACTTTCTCCGGCGTGATAGCCGTGCCGGTATGCTCGGCCGTAACCGTTACAGGCTTGGTGTTGCGTATGAGGGTGGTGGAGAATACCACACCCGTCAATATCGCGGCTGCGGCCATGTAACGATAGATGATGCGTATTCTCTTTTTGGGAGCCTTGGCGGTGGGCACGGCAGCCGCTTCCGCTTCGCCCAGCGATCTCTCGATGCGGGCAAAGAGGTCGCGGGGAGGCTGCTCGGTGTAACCGCTCAACTTCCTGCCGACCATTTCGTCGAACTCCTGTATGTTGTTTGTTGCCATTGTAATTTTTAATTCACCTAAGCTGTCCGGCCCGTCATTCGGGGCTCTCGAAGAGCACCCCAAAGCATTTGCCGGCACCTAATCCGAAAAGCGTTCTTTCATTATCTGGGCAAGTTTGCCCCGTGCGCGCAGGTACTGCGACCGCGTGGTCGCCTCGCTGATATTCATCATTACGGCGATCTCCGAATATGAATATCCATCGACCGCGTGCAGGTTAAAAATAGTCCTGTAACCTGCCGGAAGCTCGTCCACACACTTTTTTATCTCTCCGGCCGACATCTCCTCTATGGCTGAGGGCGCCACCGACGAACAGTTGTCGGTCAGTGCGGCCACGTCGTCCGTATCTATCAGCGGGCTGCGCTTCCTGAAATGGGAGAGTACCGTATTGACGAATATCCTCCTGCACCATCCTTCGAAAGAACCCTCGTTGCGGTATTCGGCTATCTTGGTATATATCGTCACGAAACCGTCGTGAAACAGATCCTCGGCCGTAGTAGTGTCCCTCACATACCTGCGTATGACGCCGTATAAGGCCCCGCCGTAGCGCTCATATAATTCGCGGCGTGCCTCCATATCCCCCCTACGGCAACCATCTATGATCTGCTCCAGTGTCACCCCGTGAATCTTTTCATTAATAATGATGCATAAAGGGTGCGTTTTGTTGCATCCCTCCCCACAAATTTACAACCTTTTTATCCGCTTTCTGCAAATTTGATATTTTTTATCTATTTTTATGCTCTAAACTATGTTAATTATGTCTGATAAAAAGATCGGTATCGCATCGGACCATGCAGGATACCAGATGAAGGAATTTCTTACCGGATGGCTCGAAAGCAAGGGCTTCGATGTTCACGATTTCGGCTGCGACAGCGAAGAGAGCTGCGACTATCCCGACTATGCACACCCCCTCGCATACGCAATAGAGGAGAGCGAACTTCCGCGAGGCATAACGATATGCGGCAGCGGCAACGGCATATCCATGGCCGCAAACAAGCACAAGGGCATTCGCGCGGCGCTCTGCTGGACACCCGAAATAGCTGAACTCGCCCGCAGGCACAACGACGCCAACATATGCTCGCTTCCGGCACGTTTTGTAGACAACGACACCGCGATAGAGATACTCACCAAATTCCTGAACACGGAGTTCGAGGGAGGCCGTCATCAGGCGCGCATCGACAAGATACCCATACCGTGCCAGTGCGGCTGCGACTGTGATTGCAGCTGCAATGAAGGTAAGGAGTGCAGTTGTGAAAAATAAGAGTCTGTTTAATATTTATTGAATAAAGTTTAAGCAGACTCTCAATGCAGGAGATAAACGTCTATAAGGTCATCGAGAGCAAGAGTGCTAAGTTGGCGCGGCGTGTGCCCAAGTTCTTGATACGTTACCTCGAAAGGACGATACATCAGAAGGAGATCAACGAGATACTCTCCGCCTATGCCGATCTGGAGGGCGTCGAATTTATACGCGCCGCCCTTAAGCACATGGGCATAAGCTACTATTCGACGGGTATGGAGAACCTCGACCCGGCTGGCCGCTACATTTTTGCGTCGAACCACCCGTTCGGGGGGCTCGACGGGCTTATACTGGCTGTCGAGGTGGCGAGCCGTTTCGGCGACGTGAGGGTGGTGGTGAACGACATTCTTATGTACCTCGACCCCATAAAGGGGCTGTTCGTGCCGGTGAACAAGCATGGCCGCCAGAACACGGGGAGTGTTGCGGCAATCAACGACGCATTTGCATCCGACATACCAATAATCACCTTCCCCGCAGGGCTTTGCTCACGCCGCAAAAAGGGCGTGGTGTGTGACTTGGAGTGGAAAAGCAACTTCATAAAGAAAGCCGTGGCGAGTGGGCGCGACGTAGTTCCGGTTTACTTTGACGGCAGGCTCTCCAACTTCTTCTACCGCTTGAGCAATTTCCGTAAACGAATTGGCATCAAGGCCAACATCGAGATGCTTTACCTGCCCGACGAGATGTTCCGCCAGAAAGGGAGCCGTTTCGAGATAAAAATAGGCGCACCGATACCCTGCGCAGAGCTGCTTGACGGGCGCAACCCGCGCCAAGCCGCCGAATATGTCAAAGGGCAGGTTTATGCCATGAGGCAAATTGACAATTGATAATTGACAATGAGTTTGGAGTTTGCTAATGTAAAATTGCTAATGCAAAATGATATTATAATACTCTAATTTATTTCGTTTAGGGGGATAATAATTTCGACATTATTGCGTATTTTTGTCGTCGGGGAATTTCAATGATAAATATGGAGCCTGTTATAGAAGAGGTACCGCGGGAGATGCTCGAAGCGGAGATGAAACCCGAATACTTCCTGCGCAAGACCAACAACGCAGGCAACCTGATCTATGCGGTGAGGGCGGCGGATTGTCCCAACATCATGGCCGAAATAGGGCGCCTGAGGGAAATGTCGTTCCGCATGGCCGGAGGGGGTACGGGCGACGCCGTCGATATAGACCGTCAGGATATGGCCGAGGACGGTTACATGCAGCTTTTCGTATGGGACCCCGACGCGAAGGAGATCATCGGAGGATACCGTTATATTATATGCCGCTCGGCAGACCCGACCCACCTCTCCACGGAGCACTATTTCCGTTTCAGCGACCTCTTCCGCAGGGAATATCTTCCCCATACGATAGAGCTCGGGCGTTCGTTCGTTCAGCCGCGCTACCTGCGCACGCGCAGTGCCAAAAGCCTTTACGCCCTCGACAACCTCTGGGACGGCCTCGGCGCCCTGATAGTCCGCAACCCCGAAGCACGGTACTTTTTCGGCAAAGTGACCATGTACGGCCATTATGACCGCAAGGCGCGCAACATGCTCATCTATTTCCTCCAGAAATATTTCCCCGACCCCGACAAGCTCATAGAACCCATCCATCCCGTGGATATGGACATCGACACCAAGAGGATGAATAAGATCTTCACGGGCGGTTCCTATCAGGAGGATTACAAGATACTCGTGGCGGAGCTTCGCAAGAGGGGCGAGTTCATCCCTCCCCTGATCAACTCCTACATGGGCCTTTCGCCCACCATGAAAGTGTTCAGCACCGTGACCAATTCCGAATTCGGTGAGGTCGAGGAAACAGGCATCCTCATCAGGATCGCCGACATCTACCCCGTCAAATTGGAACGCCACATAAAGGGGATCCTTTAACTTTCTATTCGAAGGATGAAGAGTCCTCTCTCCCAACAGCAGATATACGAAGCGCTCCGCAAATATTGGGGCTACGATGCTTTTCGAGGCTCCCAGCTCGAAACGATAACTTCCGTTCTGGAAGGGCGCGACACCCTGTCGCTGATGCCCACCGGAGCAGGCAAGTCGCTCACCTATCAACTCCCTGGGATGCTCTCCGAAGGGCTCACGATAGTCGTAACCCCCCTCATTGCCCTTATGAAAGACCAGGTCGATTCGCTGCGCCGCAAGGGCCTGCCTGCCGTGTCGATACATTCGGGGATGAGCACGCGCAATATTGACATCACGCTCGACAACTGCACATACGGCGACGTGAAGTTCCTCTACGTATCGCCCGAGCGTATATCGAGCGACGTGTTCCTCTCGCGGCTGGCAAAGATGAACCTCGCACTGATAGCCGTGGACGAGGCACACTGCATTTCGCAGTGGGGTTACGATTTCCGGCCATCTTACCTGCGCATTGCACGCATAAGGGACGTGCAGCCCGACGTTCCGGTGCTCGCACTTACGGCGTCGGCCACAGCCGAAGTGGCGGAGGACATCATGGAGAAGCTATCGTTCCGTGCACCGAACATCGTCCGCAGCGACTTCTCACGCCCCAACCTCTCCTTTTCCGTAAGGCTTACCGACGACAAGAAAGGCCAGCTGCGCAGGATCATAGACAACGTCACCGGCTCGGGGATAATTTACATGCGCACTCGCGAGGGGGTCGAACTGCTGGCCAAAGAGTTGCGCGAGGAGGGCTATTCGGCCGAATTTTACCATGCCGGACTCCCTCATGTCGAGCGCAGCATTCGCCAGAACGACTGGACGGCTGGGCGCACGCGCATTGTCGTGGCGACGACGGCTTTCGGTATGGGCATCGACAAGGCCGACGTGCGGTTCGATATATGCTCCTCGCTGGAGGAGAATTACCAGGAGGCCGGACGCGCGGGACGCGACGGGAGGCGCTCTTATGCGGTGTTGCTCGCGGGGTCCGACGAGAAGAACAAGATACTCAGCCGTTTCTCCACGGAGTTTCCATCCATCGAGAACATCCGCGACATCTACGGAAAGCTCTTCAACTATCTTCAGGTTGCCCTCGGCGAAGGAAAACATTACTCTACGGCCTTCAACATTTTCGACTTCTGCGCCAAATTTCGTATCTTTACCGGAACGGCCTACAACGCCATAAAAATACTGCAGCAAAACGGCTATATGGTGCTCACTGACGAGGAGGAGAACCCCGCGAGGCTTATGTTCTGCGTCAGCCGCGACGACCTCTACGAGCTTAGGGTCAGGCGCGACGACCTCGACCATATACTGCGCACCATCCTGCGGCTCTACACGGGCGTATTCAGCGACTTCCGCCCCATAGATACGCAGGAGATAGCAATATACACCGGCTACACCGAAGAACGGGTGAAGGAACTGCTCAAGGCCCTCTGGCAGCTCCACGTGATCCGTTACATACCGAAAAACAGGAGCCCGATGCTCTACCTTGCCGACGACCGCGTACCCGAGGGCGACCTATACATCTCGCCCCAAAGCTACAAAATGCGCAAGGATATGGCGGCGGGACGCATCGAAGCCATGTTCGGGTATGCCGACAATAGTGATAAGTGCCGCAGCACGGTGATACAGGAATATTTCGGACAGGCCGACGCCACCCCATGCGGCGTGTGCGACATCTGTCTCGAAAAGAAAAAGAAAAGCGCCGCCGAAAATGCCGCGGAGAGCGCCTCCGAAGCCGCGAAACGGCGCCTGCGGATCATAGCACTCCTATCCTCGGAAAGAGCCCTGTCGGTGAAAGAGCTTATCGGCGAATTCACCTGCAGTCCCGAGGCCGTCATAGAGGAACTCGACCGTCTGGCCGCCGAGAAAAAAATATCGACCGGCAAGGACGGGATTATTAAATGGAAAATGGAGAATTGAAAATGGAAAATCGTTTTTTCCAACCTACTATAACCAACGATGAGATCGTCCTTCTTCCCAGGGCGTGGTTCCCCGGCGACGTGGAAGTGATCGAAACCTGGAAAGACTACAACGAGGCGTGCGGCCACCTCCTCACGCAGAAAGTCATCGGGTTCGATACCGAAACCAAACCGTCCTTCGCGGCAGGGGTGGTCAATAAGATAGCCCTGCTGCAACTTTCCACTGCCGACAGGTGCTTCCTATTCAGGCTATGCAGGATGAGGTTCGAACAGGTGCTGATCGACATTCTGGAAAACCCCGATATAATAAAGGTGGGCATAGGTATACGCGACGACCTGCGTGGATTGCAGGCCCTGCACCAATTCAAACCCGGGGGCTTCATCGACCTTCAGAGCATCCTCGGCCAATGGGGCATCGAAGACATGAGCCTGCGCAAAGTCGCCGCACTGGTACTCGGCTTAAGGGTTTCCAAAGCCCAACGCCTGAGCAATTGGGAGGCAAATGTTTTCACCGAGGCACAGACAAACTACGCCGCCACCGACGCATGGGCCTGTCTGGAGATTTACAACAAACTTATGGCAAGCCCTAAGCGAAATTGACAATTGATAATTGATAATTGACAATGATTATTCAGGCCGCAGCCAGCGGAAGGGCGCGAAATTAGCCGAAGGCTTTTGAGCCCCTCCGCGCCGGTTGGCTTCGGGCTGCCGGTGCCTACCGGCACACGGAAATAATTGCTCATCCCCGTTTTGAAACACTTCTGACAATGCTCGCGCCTCGACACCTGCGGCTGACTGAAAATTGACAATTGATAATTGACAATTAAAGCTCGGCTTCCGGAGGAAAGTCGGCAGCCCGAAGCCGCGCCACGCGGAGGGCTGCTCATTCGACCTCGCGGTCGAGATTCGCATCACTCCGTCGGCTTCGGACTGAAAAATCATTTTCCATTTTCAATTATCAATTGTCAATTACCCTCGCGCCCCACTTACCTGTCCGGAAGGAGGGCGCGAAAATTAGTATCAAGTAGGTTTGAACCTTAATCTTTATGTTTACTAATCTTGAACCTAAAAAAAGAGGCTGCTCCATAACGGAGCAGCCTCTTTTTATAAATGTTAGGGTGATTATTCGTTGTAATTGCTGCGGCCCATCCTCCAAACGAGGGATACACCTGCCTGAGTAACACCCCATACGGTCTTCTTCTGACCTGCGGCTGCAACCGTGTGGTTTGCATCGAGGTTATAAGTGTCATACTTGAACTGCGTCCTTCCGAAGCCGAAGTTGAAGTCGAGGGAGAGTTTCCTGCTGATAGGAGCCTGATAACCCAATACAAGACCTGCGTTCCAGAAGTTGCCGTTGTAGCCGTGGTTCACACTGAAAAGCTTGCTTACGGGCCTCCAGCTCATGTTGGCTTTGCTGTAGTTACCGCCGAGTCCGAGATAGATCCTTCTCTCCTGTCCTACGTAGAAGCGGAGTTCGGGGCTGACCACCCACATTTTGTGAACGCGGTTGCCGTCGAATTTCCAGTTGCTGTAAGAACCGTCGACCTTAAGGCCGAACCACTTCGCTGCACGCCATTCGATACCTATCGTAGGAAGTAACGCTGCATCGTAGAGGAAGTTGGTCCTGAGGGCAAATGCGTAAGGTTCAGTCCATGCCGGATGAACGTCGGGACTTTCGATAATCTCTACGACCCTTACTTCATTGACGATAGGTTCTGCACTTTCGAGTACCTTCACGCGGTTCTCGAGAGCTACCACTTCGCGCGACATTTTTTCCATTGCCTCTTTGTGGGCGTGTACCAAAGCTTCATTGTCGCATCCCTTTTCGGCTACGACCTTTTCGCCCTGCGTGTTGATGGTAACGACAACAACCGACTTGTGGCCTTCATGGGAAGTGGCATGGTTCCTTGTAACGAAGTCGGCTTCCTTAACGCCCTTATGGACAATAAGTTCCGATTTCACACGGTTGGAACGGATCTTCGCACTGGCGAGGTTCTCCGCTGCCGTAGCATAAGTCGAGCAGTATCCGTTTACGTGGATCTTGGTGTGTCCGTTCCTGATCGAAGTGATGTGGTTGTCCACATAGTTGTAGAGCCTTCTCAATTCTACATCGTTGTTGCCTTCGAGGAGATAGAAACCGTCGTCACCGGGGATGAACCGGAAGGTTTCGCTGATAGCTCCTTCATGGTGGGTTGTCTGTCCGAAAGACATTGTCGATGCGCAGACTGCGGCGCAAAGTAATAATAATACTTTTCTCATAATCGTTTTGTTTTAGTTATTAAATAGTGTAACTGTTTTATTCTTTGATAGTCAAGAGATACAAAAAAAGTGCCAAAACAATTAAGTTTTGGCACTCGATGCAATTAATTGTAACTATTATTTGCCTTTTCCTATCCTCCAGACCAGAGCTACGCCTGCTTGCGTCGGGCCCCAGAAGTAACGGCTGGTGTCGGCTACTCTTATCTCGCGTTCTCCGGCAACGAGCTCATATACCGCATATTTGAAGTACGTAACTCCCAGACCGAGATTGAGGTCGAGCGAAAGCCTGTCGGCCAATCTCGCCTGATAACCTATCACGAGGCCGCCGCCATAGAAATGGCCCCAATAGCCCATATTTGCCGAGAAGAGGCTCTCGAAAGGCTTCCAGCTCATATCGGCCCTACCGACATTACCGCCTGCTCCGAGGTAGAACCTCCTCTGCCCGCCCATGTAGAAACGGATCTCGGGGCTCACCATTTGTATTTTGTGCTTGCGGCCGCCGTCGAAATTCCAGTCGCTGTACTGTATATCGCCTTTGAGGCCGATGAGCGGGCTGATGCGCCATTCGATACCGAGGCTGGGGAGAAGACCTGCCCAATAGAGCACGTTACCCCTCACTGCGAAGCAATACGAGTCGCGCCATTCGGGACGCGCAGCCTTCTCTTCTTCGATGACAACCACTTCGGTAACGACTTCTTCGACCACGGTGCCCTCTTCAACCACTGCAACCTCTTCGACGACTACGACTTCGGCGGGTTCCTCTACGACAACCACTTCCTCTACCACGACAACTTCGGTTTCGGGCTCTGCGGCTTCAACCACGGGCTCTTCGCAAACGCAGGGCAGGCATATCGATACCACCACTGCCGAACGGTAGCCGTTGAAGGCCTCGGCATGGTTGGAGGTACGGAAATTGTCTTCCTTGACGCCTTTTCTGATGATCAGCTCCGACTTTACGCGGTTGGAACGGACCTTTGCGCTGGCGAGGTTCTCCTCGCTCGTGCCGAACGCCGAGCTGTAACCATTCACGAGAATAACGGCCTCGCCGCTGCGGATGGCATCCCTGTTCTGGTCCACGCATTCGAGAAGCCTGCCGAGCTCGGCTTTGTTGTCCTCGAAAAGTATGAACATGTCGTTGCGGGGCAGGAAACGGAACGTTGCGGTTTTCTCTTCCTGCGTGCATGTTTTTTCCTGTGCCGTGGCAACATAAGATACCGCCGCACATAATACCAATAAAAATAGTTTCTTCATAATACTGTGTTTTTAGATTAGAGTTTTTGCTTAACGTGTCAAAGATATGAAAAAATTTCTGTCGAGATTAGCTTTTCCCGCGATTTTTATCCGTTCGCGTCTTTTTCGATGATTTTGCATTATGTTTTTCGCCCGTCCCTGCATTTTGCTTTACGTCGCGGCGCCCCTGTTTGCGGTATTGGGCGAAAGAGCCTGCCGCGCGGCGGACCTTCGGCGCGGGCCTGTCCGACGCC
>QMCD01001186.1_pt1 | contig 16389 bp, 14 predicted proteins | sample 1821841 | NCBI WGS metagenome assembly QMCD01 (sample SAMN01991225, study PRJNA193472) | Termite gut metagenome, whole genome shotgun sequencing project. | isolation source: worker | host: Macrotermes natalensis | reverse complement strand
AGCTTTTAAAAAAGGATGTTTTATAACATAAATATTTTATTCCTACTAAAGCGTTTAAATAGGATATACTCGATTATTTAACTATAAAATTAAAAACAAAATGATTAAAGTAGGTATTAACGGTTTTGGACGTATTGGTCGTCTGGTATTCCGTGCTGCACAAGGCAGAAGTGACATTCAAGTTGTTGGTATCAATGACCTTATCGATATTGAATATATGGCATATATGCTAAAATACGATACTGTTCATGGAAAATTCAATGGTACAGTTGAAGTAAAAGACGGCAAATTGGTAGTAAACGGAAACGCTATCCGTGTAACTGCTGAAAAAAATCCTGCTGACTTGAAATGGAATGAAATCGGCGCTGAATATATCGTAGAGTCTACAGGTCTTTTCCTTGAAAAACCTAAAGCTCAGGGCCATATCGACGCTGGTGCTAAATATGTAGTTATGTCTGGTCCTTCTAAAGACGATACTCGTATGTTCGTTTGCGGAGTAAACCACGATAAATATGAAAAAGGCGAGCAATTCGTTTCTAACGCTTCTTGTACTACAAACTGTCTTGCTCCTATCGCCAAAGTATTGAATGACAAATTCGGTATCGTTGAGGCTTTGATGACTACAGTTCACGCTACTACTGCTACTCAAAAAACAGTAGACGGACCTTCAGCTAAAGACTGGAGAGGCGGACGTGCTGCTGCCGGTAACATCATCCCTTCTTCTACAGGTGCTGCTAAAGCTGTAGGTAAAGTTATCCCTGAGCTTAACGGAAAACTTACAGGTATGTCAATGCGTGTTCCTACCCTTGACGTTTCTGTTGTTGACTTAACTGCCCGTCTTGCTAAAGAAACTAGCTACGAAGATATCTGTAAAGCTATGAAAGAAGCTTCTGAAGGCGAATTGAAAGGTGTTCTCGGATATACTGAAGATGCTGTTGTTTCTTCTGATTTCATCGGAGACGCACGTACTTCTATCTTCGACGCTAAAGCTGGTATCCAATTGAGCCCAACTTTCGTTAAAGTTGTTAGCTGGTATGACAACGAGTGGGGATTCTCAACTAAAATGCTTGAGCTTATCGCTCACATGGCTAAAGTTAACGCATAATATACGATAGCTTAATATATAGGAAAGAGCAGCCGCATGGTTGCTCTTTTTTTGTTATATACAGAAAACCAGGAGTATCAATATGTGCCGGAGAATACCGATGGTATATTTCTCTCTGCCTTTAAACAAAAAGCCCCGCCATATAGCAGGGCTTACCTTTTATAATCCTACTTGTTTATTCCTTCCAATGTAAATAAGAAAGCATAATCCAAAGCAATATCTTTCAGATAGTCGAACCGCCCACTGGCCCCGCCATGCCCGAACTCCATATTCGTTTTCAGCAACAGCACATTATTATCGGTCTTCATATCCCTTAGCTTAGCCACCCATTTGGCCGGTTCGAAGTATTGCACTTGACTATCGTGTAAACCTGTAGTGACAAGTATATTCGGATAGTCTTTCCTCTCTACATTTTCGTAAGGGCTGTAACTTTTCATATAGAAGTACGCATCTTTATCCTTAGGATTTCCCCATTCGTCAAACTCATTCGTTGTCAAAGGAATACTCTCATCTAGCATAGTATTCACCACATCCACAAAAGGCACATCGGCGATCACTCCATGCCAAAGATCCGGATTCATATTTATAACCGCACCGATAAGAAGCCCTCCGGCACTACCGCCCTGAGCATACAAATGCTCCTTACCGGTATAATTTTCTTTCACAAGGAATTCGCCACAGTCGATAAAATCAGTGAATGTATTTATCTTTTTCATCAGTTTACCGTCTTCGTACCACTGGCGCCCCATTTCCTGACCTCCGCGAATATGAGCTATCGCATATATGAATCCTCTGTCTAAAAGACTCAGGCGATTGCTGCTGAAAGAAGCATCCATACTGGCACCATAACTTCCATAGCCATGTAGCAACAATGGTGTTTTACTGTCTTTCTTTGTTGTTTTCTTGTACACAAGTGAGATAGGTACTTTTGTACCGTCTTTGGCCGTAGCATACAATCTCTCGGTCTGGTAGTCCTCTTTATTGTACCCTCCCACTACTTCACGTTCTTTCATGAGTGTTTTCTCATGGGTATCCATATTGTAATCGAATGTGGAACTCGGCGTAGTCATCGATGTATAGCCATAACGGACGATACTGCTTTCGTATTCGGGATTCGACGCCGTATAAGCCATGTAGGTAGGCTCTCCGAAATCGATATAATGTTCTTTCCCGTCTTTCAGGCTGCGTACACAAAGCTTTACAAGACCTTCCTTCCGTTCCTCAAGTACGATAAAATCTTTAAATTCATCAACACTTTCCAGCAATACATCGGCACGATGAGGGATATATTCCTTCCAGTTATCCACCCCCGTTTTATCCAATGAACATTCCATAACGCGGAAGTTTTTTGCATCCTTATTGGTAAGGATAAGAAACCTGTCGGCCAAAGGAATTATATCATACAATACATCTTTGATTCTTGGCTGGAATGATTTGAAGGCAGACATCGGCTTATCGGCTTCGATGAAGAATGTTTCTGACGACAAGGTTGCCTGTGACTGGATAAAGATATACTTCCGATTTTTGGTTTTACCCACTCCTATATAATTACTTTTATCCTTTTCTTCATAAACAGTCACATCCGAAGATGCATCCGTACCTAAGGTGTGCCGTTTGATTTTTTCGGACAATAAGGTTACCGGATTTTTCGACGTATAAAATACAGTCTTGTTATCTGCCGCCCATGTAGCTCCCCCGCTTGTGTTCGGAATCGTTTCTTTATAAACCTCACCTGTCTCCAGATTTTTGAAGTAGATAGTGTATTGTCTGCGGCTGACCTCATCCACACCATAGGCCATCAGTATATTGTCTTCACTGACCGAAATACCACCGACAGCGTAATAAGAATGACCTTCTGCCATTTTATCCACATCGAGCAATATCTCTTCCGAGGCTTCGAGACTTCCTTTTTTCCGGCAATACTTATAATATTGCTTTCCTTCTTCGGTTCGCGTATAATAATAGTAACCGTTTTTGAAGGTCGGCACACTTTCATCCGTTTCTTTTATCCGCCCTTTCATCTCATTAAACAATGCTTCCTGAAAACCGGCTGTACCGCCCATTACAGTATCCAGATAGGCATTCTCTGCATTCAGGTAATCCACTACCAATGTACTGTCCGGGCCTTTACCAAAAAAGTCATACATCCAGTAGTATTCATCATTTACAGTATCCCCGTGTATAATACGAAGATGTTCTTTCTTTTCGGCTATCGGGGCTTTTGCCTCTTTGAAGCCGTTTTTATTGGTTGTTGTACACGACATAAAAATGAATAGAATCAGAGTGGAAAACAATACTTTTTTCATACTCTTCGTTTTTTTATTATTAACATTTATAAACTTTCTCTAAAATTACGTTGTTCTTTTTTCTTATCAAAATATGTTTTAGGTAACATCTATATAAATAGATAAAAAGTAACAAAAGTAGCACTTTAACCATTCTTGTAGGGGCAGGTCTTGTGCCTGCCCGTTATATGATAAGCGGGTAACCACAAGGGATTATCCCTATATAAACCCGAAAAAGGTAACAAAGGTTACACCTTTTCCCTCATTTCCTAATATGCTAATATACCGATTTGCTAATTATTTTTCAAAGAACCACTAGCTAATAACAAAAAGCCATCAGCTATTATATAGATAAACTTTCTCAGCAAACATACCATCCCGATCACTATAAAATCTACTCTGTAGCAAACATTCATTTCCAATGTGTAATATTTATTACACTTTTTTTGCAGAAAATTTACATATTTTGTATATTCAAAGAATCAAATCTAATACGAATAGATATGAAGAAAATTTTTGTTTTAATAATCTTTTGCTTATCATTCAGCACTTTCTATGCGCAGGAATCTGACGAGTTACTGAAGAAGCTGGTTGAGAAAAATGTACTTACCCAGTCTGAAGCCGATGAAATAAAAAAAGAGACGGCAAATAAAGAACAAAAAGCAACCCTCCCTCAGAAAGTAGAGAAAGTAAGGCAAGCCTTCAACACTCCTTATATGCAGTTTGGAGGAAACGGACAATTCATGTACAGATACTCCGATGTCGATAAAATACACAACGACTTCAAAGCTAAGAATCTGTTTATATCGGTAAGTGGAAAACTAAACGATTCGTTCCGCTATGGTTTTCTTTTAGAGATGGTAAATCCATCGGTTCAGGAATTCTGGGGAGAATGGACGGCAGCCAAAGAGTTCAATTTCAAAGTAGGACAATTCAAGAGCCCGTTCACACTGGAGAGCCAGTATGTCCCAGCCACATTGGAAACAGCAGCTTATTCCCGTACCATATCCAATCTGGTGGGATATGCCGGAGAGGACGATGTGTTGAAAAAGCAAAACAATAAAAACAACTTCGGACGCGACGCCGGAGCAATGATTTCAGGGGAACTTTTCCCTATGGAAAAGCATAACCTGTTGCAATACTCCGCCGGAATATTCCAGGGAACAGGTGTTACTACCGGAGAGACGAACAACGCTAAAGACTTTGCCGGAATGCTATTACTCCAACCCGTACAAGGACTGAGAGTCGGAGGAGGAGTCTACTTTGGCCAGGCATCATATGCCAAAGCCGGAGAAACAGTGATATCCGATCATGTACGCGACAGATGGTATGTGAGCGCAGATTATAAATCGGAACGTTTCAATGCCCGTGCCGAGTGGGTAAATGGAAATGATGGCGGAGTAGAAAAAGAAGGCGTATATGCCATGGGGCTGTATTACCTTGTTCCTAAAAAACTGAACGCCTTACTAAAAGCCGATTATTATAATCGGAATAAAGATATTAATAGTGAGGTAATTGATTATACTGTCGGAATAAATTACTATTTTTATCCTCAGTGCCGGGTACAACTCAACTATACGTATTCGGACTATTCGAACAAATGGGATGCAGCCAACTCTAATGTAGTAATAGCACAACTGCAGATTGCGTTTTAAGGAAAATTTAAACAGTAACTAAGTAGAAGAAAGTATTTAATAATATACAACCATAAATCGCTGTTTATCTTTCATATAACAATTAACAAATAGGTCTGTGACCTTAAATTAGCATACCATGATAAAACAAATCCTGAGCCATATACCTAACCAGTTTATAGTACCCCTGTTTGTCGTAGGAGGTATTATAGTCGGATTGGGAGGATACTCTGTCTATATGTCGAGGGCTCACTCTTACCTTTCGGACGATCCCGCAGCCTGTATCAACTGCCACATTATGACTCCGTACTATCAGTCATGGAACCATAGTTCGCACGCGCAATGGGCTACTTGCAACGACTGTCACGTGCCGCAGGATAATATACTCAATAAATATGCATTTAAAGCTAAAGACGGGCTTTACCATGCCGCCGTATTTACCATAAACGGAGAGCCACAGGTAATCCGTCCACGCGACGAAAGCTACGGGGTAATAATGGACAACTGCATCCGTTGCCACACGCAACTCAATACCGAATTTGTAAATACAGGTATGATAACTTACTGCGACGTGCAGGAAGGCAAAGGTAAAGCATGCTGGGACTGCCACACACAAGTACCACACTCCAAAATAAGCAATTTATCCTCCTCGCCTAACGCGATTGTCCCTCTACCCGCCTCACCTGTACCGGAGTGGCTGAAGAAGAGAATGAATACAAAATAAACAACTAAAAACTCTATAAATTATGTTCAAGAAATTAGCAGAAGCAATCAAACGGAAACCGATTATCGGATGGGGCATATTTGCCGTTGTCATGGTAGGAGTGTTTGCATTAGGCATCCTGGCTGCCTCTATAACAGAACGCCGTGCCGAAATAGCTACACTGTACAACAATAAAAAAGTAGAGATAACCGGGATAAATCCTCACAATGAAGAATGGGGAATAAACTATCCCAGAGAGTATAATACGTGGAAAAAGACTGCCGATATGGATTTCAAAAGCAAGCATCTGGGCAATATGCCCGAAGATGTGCTGGAGTCGCGTCCCGAAATGGTAGTCCTATGGGCAGGATACGCTTTTTCGCGTGACTATTCCGCACCAAGAGGACATATGCATGCTATTGAGGATGTACGTAATACGCTTCGTACGGGTTGCCCCGAAAACGGAGAGGGCGATATGCAGCCGGGTACCTGCTGGACATGTAAAAGCCCCGATGTACCGCGCCTGATGCACGAAAAAGGCATTGAAAACTATTATAAAGCCAAATGGAGCGATTGGGGAGCGGAGATAGTAAACCCTATCGGCTGTGCCGATTGCCATGATCCTGTCACGATGAATCTGACAATTACCCGTCCGGCATTAATAGAAGCATTTCAACGTCAGGGAAAAGATATCACACAGGCCACACCTCAGGAAATGCGGTCGCTGGTTTGCGCGCAATGCCACGTTGAATATTATTTTACAAAAGATAATAAATACCTGACATTCCCTTGGGATGGAGGCATGACCGTGGAAGCAATGGAGAAATATTACGATGAAGCAGAATTCACAGACTGGACACATGCATTAAGTAAAACCCCTATGCTGAAAGCGCAGCATCCGGATTATGAAATATTCCTGCTGGGACCTCATGCCCAACGTGGTCTGTCATGTGCCGATTGCCATATGCCATACATGTCGGAAGGCGGTATAAAATACTCGAACCATCAGGTGATGAGCCCGTTGAAAAATGTAGCGAATACCTGCCAGACCTGTCACAGAGACAGCGAAGAGAACCTGAAAAACTATGTTTACCAATATCAGGACAAAGCATTGGAAATCCGTGACCGTATAGAACAGGAACTGTCGAAAGCTCACATCATGGCTAAAACAGCATGGGAAAAAGGAGCAGACGACAAAGAAATGGCAGCATCTCTCAAACTGCTTCGTCAGGCACAATGGCGCTGGGACTTCGCGGTAGCTTCTCACGGAGCGTCCTTCCATGCTCCGGTGGAAACCCAACGGATACTGGCTCACAGCCTCGACAAAACAATGCTTGCCCAGCTTGAATTGCAGAAAGTACTGTTCAGCCACGGGGTAACCGATATGCAGATGCCGGATATATCTACTAAAGATAAGGCGCAGGCATACATCGGCCTGGATATGAAGACTCTGAAAGACAAGAAAGACAACTGGATAAAAACAGTAGTTCCTCAATGGCTCGAAAAAGCTAAAAAAGAAGGAAAATTAACAGCAAATATTTAAACAGACTCTCAAACGGTAAATAAAAAAGAAGAGAGTGTCTGAGAAAGACTTCAGGCACTTTCTTCTCTTCATATACATATGGAACAAGGAAAACGTAAAATGTGGCAATTCCCGTGGCGGTACAAAGAAAGTATCGCTTTTGTGGCAGGTTTTGTCTTCATTGGTTTTATGCTTCAGATCACAGTAGGAAAGTTTGACTTTTACCTGCTACAGGCTCCGGTCAACATTATACTCGGTGGCGCGGTAATCGTATTTCTCATATTACTCTCATTCACCCGCAAAAGTGCTTTTCACCAATGGATCTCCGGTGTTCCGTTTTCGGTAACCCTCATTGCCGCCTTATTAATATTGGGGCTTGTAATGGGACTCACTCCGCAATTCGCGCGTCTCGATCCTCATGATAAAGATATATTCACGGTGCTTGGCTTCAGGCAGGTAACAAGCAGCTGGCCTTTCGTGCTGATATATTTCCTTACGCTGATTTCCTTAGGTTCACTGATTGTAAGGAGGCTAATCGCTTTCCGCAAGCAGGATTATGCATTCTATTTCAATCATATAGGGCTTTGGATTCTCCTCTTTGCCGCGGGGCTGGGAGCCGCCGATATAAAAAGATATGTAATGCATGTCCGCGAAGGTGAAGTGGAATGGCGTGTCTATAGCGAAAACAAAGATGTGCTCGAACTACCCATCGCCATACAGCTCAACGATTTCGAGATGGAAGAATACCCGCCCAAACTCACAATAATAGACAGGGAAAGCGGAGAATCACAACCTAAAAACAAACCTGATTATTTCCAGATAGATGAGAAAAGGCCTAACGGCACACTCGATAAGTGGGATATCAGGCTCGAAGAATATATTCATCAGGCAGTACGCAACAGTGACAGTACTTATCAGGCTGTGCCTATGCCCGGCTCCAGTCCGGCAGCAAAAGTATCGGCAAGGAACAGGCAAACAGGCGAAGTGCGTCAGGGATGGGTATGCGGAGGCAATATGGCACAGTTATATATGACATTGCCTCTCGACTCTCAATATTGTATTGTAATGACACAACCCGAGCCAAAGAAATTCCTGTCGGACATAGATGTATTCATGGAAGACGGAAGCGAACAGCACGCGGTTCTGGAAGTAAATAAACCTTTAAGAATAGGCAGTTGGACTATCTATCAGTACGGATATGACAATCAGGCCGGCAGAATGTCCACATACAGCAGTATGGAACTGGTATACGACCCCTGGCTCTATCCTGTCTATGCCGGAATTATTCTATTGTCGGTAGGTTCGATATGTTTATTATGGTCGGGAAACAAAAAAAGAAAGGCGGAAGATGACTTGGGATGAATTTCTTTGGTTTGCAATACCTGCGATGATTTGCTGGATAAGCGCAGGGGCACTGGTATATAAATGTAAGAAAACATTTATCGTAGAAGGATTGATGATAGCCGGCATTGCTATTTTTGCCGCGTTTATCATCGGATTGTGGATAGGACAGGAACGCCCTCCGCTTCGTACAATAGGTGAAACCCGCCTGTGGTACTCATTCTTTTTGGCAACCGTCGGTTATTTTACATACAAGCATTGGAAATATAAATGGCTGTTGTCATTCTCAAGCCTGGTAGCCTGTGTTTTTGTCTGTGTGAATATATTCAAGCCGGAAATACATTCGACCAATCTGATGCCCGCCCTCCAAAGCTATTGGTTTGTGCCGCACGTCACAGTCTATATTTTATCCTATGCCATGCTTGGGGCTGCGACCATCGCTGCTATTATTCAGTTGGTAAACCTGAAAAAAGACAGGCTGGATGATAACCTGTATAAGCTGATGGATAATGTTGTATATATCGGTTTCGGCTTCCTCATACTGGGAATGCTCATGGGAGCAGTATGGGCAAAGGAGGCATGGGGACACTACTGGTCGTGGGACCCGAAAGAGACATGGGCGTTTATTACATCGGCCGGATATTTAGTCTATATCCATATGCGGCTGCAAAAATATCATGTTAAGTTTGTTTTATGGATGCTGCCAATCGCGTTTGTTTTACTTATGATTACCTGGATCGGCGTCAATTATCTTCCTGCCGCACAGAATAGCATCCATGTTTATTCGAATTGAGAAAATTCTTCCGTATTAATAAGTTGAAAAAAGGTTCTATTATTCTATGCATTTTTTTCTACGCGCAATTAAAAATTGCTTGTGTTCCTTTTGGCCAAATCCCCAAAAGGAACCAAAAACGCTTTAGCGCCCCGCATCAAAGACCGACCCGTAACGGACAAAAAGACGAAACGGAAAAACTCGCTGGAAAGATCGTATAACCCGAATCGAAGGATAAGCTCAAACACGTTTCCGTTTTTTTCGTCTTTTAGCCCTACGGGTACCCCGTCCTTGAAGCTAACGGCGCGGGCTGACGCATATTTCATTCTCGAAAGGGCTTTGCCTTACTAAGGCGTCAGCGGATGCGCATTAGTGACGCAGGCGGGGTACCCAATCCGTTGCAGACGGCGTAGAATCAAACGGGGCGATAGCCCGTGTGTTTGATTCAGCCGTCATAACGGTTTTGGGTCGCCGAGGAGCGAAGCGCTAGCCTTTTGGTTCGTTTTGGGCAATGCCAAAATGAACGTTTAAGCGCAACGAAGTGAAGCAGAAAAAAATAGAACGTTAAAATCCAACTGCTGATTCGTATAATATGCTGTGTTAATTTTTATGAAATCAAAATACATTTATCTATACTGAAAAAACAGGAAATGAAGAAATAATCATTATCTGTTCCACACTCGTAATTATCTAAAAAGTATGGCAAAGTATAGTGAAGAATTAGTAGATAAAGTCGTTTTTCTTATCGAAGAAGAGTTTTATACTACCACTCAGGTATGTAGGGCTTTAGGTTTTAGCAGGCAGGCTTATTACGGCTGGCTGGACACTAAACCCGGATTCAGGAAAGAGGTAGATATGGCTGTCAGTCGCCGTAGCGAAGCGATGCAGACAATGATGCAGGCCGCGCTGAAAAAGAAACTGGAGGGATATATGACGACCGTGGAAAAAGATATATATGTCCCTGATGAAAGGAATCCCGATGAACTGGTTTTCAAATCGAAAGTGATAATAAAGAAAGAATGTCCTCCTGATCTGCGGACAATAAAGATGTTGCTGGATAGGAACAGCCCCTCCCTGCCCCAAGGGGAGGAGATGTATACTACGAGAGATAACCGGGTGATTGAGGAAGAGACCGTTATAGATAACATAGAAAGGGATGTTGTAGAAGATGAAGAAAAAGAGGTTTCAGTAGTGATTGAGGAGAATGAAGATGCAGAAACTGCGGAGATGATAGAAAGACTGGATAAAGCCTGTGTCCGGCGACGACAAGAAATCAGGAAATCAGTAATAGTGAGTAATAGAAGACCGGTGTATAATCATGGAAAGAGAAGGAAGAAAGCGAAGAGATAATGAATAATGCCAATCAATAGTTCAAGTAACTATTGTAGTATAAAATTGTTCTATTTTTTCTAACGCGCCTATCGGCTTGTTTTTCATTTTGCCTTGATGCAAAACGAAATAAAAAATCAAGGCTGCATCCCTCCGGCGACCCAAAACCGCAGCTCCGGTGGGGCAAAATAATACGGAATCATCTCTAGCCGGATTATCAGCCGTGTATAGCAGCTATCCTATTTTGCCCTACACCTCCGCTTTACGGATTGGGTGCCCCGCCTGCGGAATGAGGCCGTGACCGCGATGCGGCGACAGGACTATGTCTTTTCAGGCTTTAGCTCCGCGTGCGTCAGCCCTCGCGCATTAGTGACGCAGGCGGGGTACCCAATCCGTTGCAGACGGCGTAGAATCAAACGGGGCGATAGCCCGTTCGTTTGATTCAGCCGGCAAAACGGTTTTGGGTCGCCGAGGAGCGAAGCGCTAGCCTTTTGGTTCGTTTTGGGCAATGCCAAAATGAACGTTTCAGCGAAACGTAGTGAAGCAGAAAAAATACAACATTAAATCTCAACTACTGATTCGCATAAATAATGAAAAATAGAAAAAAGTGTCAAGTTTGTCAACTTTTTAAAGAGCTGAAATTAGAAGATAAAATTGAGAATACCTGATTCTCAGTTTTTCATTCTTTATTATTAACCGATTCCTGCTATTTTTGTAACCATTATGAATAAAAGCATTCTGCGTTTAGCTATTCCAAATATTATATCCAATATCACCGTGCCGCTTTTGGGTATGGTGGATATGTATATAGTAGGACATCTCGATTCGGAGGATTATATCGGGGCAATTGCGCTTGCAACAATGATCTTCAATTTTATCTACTGGAGTTTCTCCTTTCTGCGTATGGGTACAAGCGGATTTACGGCCCAGTCCTATGGGGCTGGTAGCCATCAGGAGCAAACCAATATTTTGCTTCGCTCACTCGCTGTGGCAATGGGAGCAGGCATTGTTATTGTTCTGCTGCAATACTTTATTGCCCATGCGGGTTTCTATTTGCTGAATGGAGAGCCTACGGTAAAAGGATACGCCCTCGACTATTTCTATATATACATCTGGGCTGCTCCGGCTATTCTGGGGATGTACACTTTTAATGGCTGGTATGTAGGGATGCAGAATGCCAAGATGCCGATGATTGTAGCTATCGGAGTCAATATAGTCAATATCGGATTGAGTTTTGCCTTTGTCTATGGTTTTGGGATGAAGATAGAAGGGGTGGCTTTAGCTTCCGTATGTGCACAATATACGGGCTTTCTTTCGTTCCTTCTTTTCTGGAATATAAAATATGGCTGGCTGAAACAATATATCAATCTGAAGGTGCTGAAAGATTTATCATCTTATATCCCGTTTTTTAAGGTCAACAGTGATATCTTTATCCGTACGATGGCTCTTGTCGCTGTTACTACCTTCTTTATGTCTGCTTCAGCAAAGTCGGGGAAAGATGTGCTGGCGGCCAATGCTTTACTGATGCAGTTGTTTATTCTGTTCTCATATATGATGGATGGGTTTGCCTATGCTGCCGAGGCGTTGACAGGCAGATTTATAGGGGCAAAAGACAGGATCAAGCTAAAATTTCTTGTCAAACGGCTGTTTGTCTGGGGTATTATTATCGCTTCGTTCTTTACGCTTATTTATATCCTCTTCCTGGATCAGATATTGGGTATTTTGACCGATAAGCAGAATATTGTAGAATTCAGCAGGCAATTTCATATCTGGGTGTATATGATTCCCTTTGCGGGCTTCTCTGCTTTTCTTTGGGACGGGGTGTTTGTGGGGGCAACTGCTTCTCATCAGATGCGTAATTCTATGTTGATAGCAGTTGCCGGATTTTTTGTATTGTATTTTGCTTTTTCAAATATTTGTGCGAACAATATCCTGTGGATTGCGTTTATTGTGTATCTGGCTTTGAGAGGGATAGTACAGAGTTTTATGGCTCATGCTATTTTGAATGATTCCAGATAGTTGATAATCAATTTAATAAATTACTTAACTTGTTATGAGCAAAATTGCAATAGTTTACGGGTCATCTACCGGGGCCACAGAAGCGGTAGCAGAAAAAATACAGGCATTGTTCGACGATGCCACACTCTTCAATGCTGAGAGTGTGAGTGTTGATGATTTGAAACCATATGACTTTTTGATTTTCGGGGCATCTACGACAGGGGTAGGCGATTTACAGGACGATTGGGAAGTTCTTCTGCCTAAGGTTGAAAAGATGGATTTTACCGGAAAAAAAGTTGCTCTATTCTCACTGGGAGACAGTGCTTCATTCTCCACAAGCTTTGCCGGAGCAATGTATTACATTTACAAAGCACTGAAAGGGAAAGTCGAAATAGTAGGTTCGGTCTCTACCGACGGCTATACATTCGATGAGTCTGATGCTGTTATTGATGGTCGCTTTATCGGTCTGGCATTAGATGAAGATAACGAATATAACGAAACTGATGCACGTCTTACTGCATGGGTGGAAGATTTGAAGAAATATCTGAACTGATATATTTTAGTTAGTGTATATAGTAAGAAGCCGGATGGTGTATGTCGTCCGGTTTTTGTTTTTTAGAGGATGTTCCTGATCTCTTCCAGTCTGGCGACTGTATGAGTCGGCTCGAAATCTTCGGAAGGCTTGTTCTTGGGGTTATACCATATCTGGTCCAGTCCGCTGTTGTAGGCCCCGCCAATGTCTGTAAACAGGTTGTCACCAACCATTATGATGTTTTCGGGTTTAACCTCGATTTCGTTCAGGGCATACGTGAATATATCCGGGTGTGGCTTGTTTACCCCCACTTTGTCGGACAGGATAACCTTATCGAAGTATGATGAAATACCGGCGCTTTCCATCTTTATGTATTGCATTTCGGTGAAGCCGTTGGAGAGGATATGTATCCTGTAACGGGGGTGCAGGTAGTCCAGCAGTTCTTTTGCGCCTTCTACCAATACGCCTTTTCTCATTATCCGGGCTATGAAGTCGTCGTTGATAGCCAGGGCCTGCTTTTCGGAGATTTCTTCTATGCTGTTCAGAGGGCCTATAAAGCGTTCGCGTTGCAGTGTCTGCTTGGTAATCTGTCCTCTGCCGTAGAGTTCCCACAAATGGCTTACATTCGCGTAATAGATAGTATAGAAGTCATGGAAGGACGGGAAGTAGCGGCTGAACGCATAGTCATCATATATTTCTGTTAATGTGAGGCGGGTATTCTCTATGGTGTCTATCAATGTGTCGTCTAAGTCGAGGAGTATGTCGCTGTATTTCATATCGGGATTATAATTTAGGGCAAAGATAAGCATTTTAGTCGCAAGTTGCGGTAGAAAAGAGAAGTCCCTCCGATCCGGTTAAAGAAGGGAGGGACTAAAGATTATCTTGTTATTTTGCCTGCTCAACCAGCTGCATTGGTCATTATATGAGATGCATCCAAAATTATTTTGAGTAAGAATAATATGGCGATTACATACACAGTAGTTGATACGTCTTTGTGTTTACCTGAACAAACTTTGATGAAAGCAAAGCTAAGCATACCGAATACGATACCTTCTGCAATACTATAGGTGAAAGGCATAAATACGATGGTAAGGAATGCTGGTAGTCCTTCGCTCATGTCGCTAAAGTTAATTTTGGCAACGGATGAGATCATAAACAGCCCGACGATAATAAGTGCAGGAGATGTTGCTGCTGCTGGAACCATTAAGAATAACGGAGCAAAGAACAGGGCAAGTATAAACATCATAGCGGTACTGACAGAGGTTAGTCCGGTACGTCCGCCCGATGCTACGCCCGATGCACTTTCCACATATGCGGTAATGGTACTTGTTCCTAAGATAGAGCCTACTGTAGTTCCTAATGCATCGGAGAACAGAGCTTTTTTCATTTGAGGGAAGTTGCCGTCTTCATCGGCCAGCCCTGCTTTGGAAACAACACCGATCAATGTACCTACAGTGTCGAAGAGGTTAACGAACAGGAGGGTGAATACCACCACAAGCATATTGAATGATAGAATATGATCCCATTCGAATTGGGCAAAGATAGGAGCAATAGAGGGCGGTGTGCTGATGATGCTGGTATCGGGTAATGTTACATCGCCCAGAATGATACCGAAGATAGTTGCCACAACTATTCCTATAAGTATAGAACCGTTTATGTTCCTTACAAACAGAACGGCTGTAACAATCAGGCCTAAGAAGGCGATCCATACACTATGTTGGGAAAAATCACCCAGTGCTACCAGTGTGGCGGGGCTTGAAACCACTATTCCTGCATTTTTTAGTCCGATCAGAGTGATAAATAGTCCGATCCCGACAGGTATAGCGTCTTTCAATACCTTTGGTATGCTCTTTACTATTAGTTCCCGTACATTGAAAAATGTTAGGAGTATAAAAATGATACCTTCGATGAATACAGCAGTCAAAGCAAATTGCCAGGAATATCCCATTACTCCGCAGATGGTGAATGCAAAGAAAGCATTTAAGCCCATTCCCGGAGCTTGCGCTATCGGAAGTTTGGCATAGAGAGCCATCATCAGGGTAGCGAAGATTGTAGCCAGAGCTGTTGCAGTGAACAGGGCATCTTTATCCATACCGGTAGTCGATAATATACTAGGATTGACTATCAGTATGTATGACATGGTTAAAAAAGTAATAAGCCCGGCGAGAAGTTCTTTGCGGATGGTGGTCTTATTCTCTGTTAGTTTAAATGTTTTTTCGAGGAGATTTTTCATTGTTTTTCAAATCTTAGAAGTTCCACTTAGCGGCTATTGTAGGGTTGATGTACGCTTTGTCTTTATTAGTGAGGAAATTATTGCTGATTTCTATTTCACTACCTAAAGCCAGATTAGGGCTAACATTATACCAGAACTGAGGTTCGGTCAGAAATACGATCTCTTTGCCGCTGGTGGGATCTGCATGGGTTTTAGCCTTGTTTTGTGTCCAGACATCCATAAACCCGCAAACTCTGAATTTGTTATTGCACAAGTCGACACCCCATGTAACGGTCCATTGTACGTCGTTACTCACTTTCTCAAAGGCGTTGTACTTATATACAACATATGTTCCTAAAACGGCTTTGCCTACCATTGTGGAGTATGATGCACCGGCCATATATGCATTTGCTATTGAGAACCCGAAGTTCTCGGCCTTTCCTACACCACCATTAAACTCGACGTGAGCCATAACAGGGCTTTTGCCTAATTTAATGTCGCGGGCAATTTCGAGATACATAGTACCAATGTTTCCCCGGCTTTGGTTAAAATCCAGATCCACAAACATAAATGTCGAACCCCATTTGTCCGGTTTGAACATTTCAAATGTTGCTGTGAAATAGTTTTTATCTGAGATTTTGTTTCCATGTAATGCATGGCGCGGATCGAAATGCAACTGAAGATTTTGCGCGTACGCTGAAAATGAAAGCATTAATAGCCCTAAAGAGAAGAATACCTTTTTAACCATAATTAGGATCAGGAGGTATTTTAACATGGGGAAAGTAGCTTTAACCGCACTACATGTCCTGGCCTTTCTGGCCTTGGCTACAGTGGCGTTTGCGCAAGGTGATGGTGGTGTAACTCTGAATGCCGAGACCGGGAAGGATTACTTTTTCAGTTTCGGCGGCCTTGCTTCCTTGGGGGCTGCGGTAGCTATCGGCTTTGCCGCCGGTGGC
>QMCD01001185.1_pt1 | contig 16404 bp, 17 predicted proteins | sample 1821841 | NCBI WGS metagenome assembly QMCD01 (sample SAMN01991225, study PRJNA193472) | Termite gut metagenome, whole genome shotgun sequencing project. | isolation source: worker | host: Macrotermes natalensis | reverse complement strand
GAGACGCTTCCGCCCGGAGAGTTGATATATATCTGGATGTCGCGGTCGCCGTCCTTCTCTATCTTCTTCACGGTCTGGCCCGTATGGTTTGCGAGGATCTCGTACAACTCCTTGCGGGTGCGCAGAATTTCGCGTGCCGTGATCTCGATGTCGGACGCCTGTCCCTGTGCGCCGCCCAGAGGCTGATGGATCATCACGCGTGAATGTTTCAGAGCAAAACGCTTGCCTTTTTCTCCTGCTACAAGCAGTACAGCTGCCATAGAGGCTGCGATACCTGTACAAATGGTAGAAACATTACTGTTTATAAACTGCATAGTATCGTAGATGCCATATCCGGCATAAACCGAACCGCCGGGAGAATTGATATAGATTGATATGTCCTTGCCGGAATCGGCAGAATCCAGATAAAGCAACTGTGCCTGGATAACATTAGCAGTATAATCGTCTATCTGAGTCCCTAAGAAGATGATTCTGTCCATCATCAGCCGGGAGAATACATCCATCTGTGCGACATTCAATTGACGCTCTTCAATGATAGTGGGTGATATATAGCTGCTTGTAATATCTACATATTTATCTAGAGCTAGTCCGTTCATACCTAAATGCTTGGTAGCATATTTCTTAAATTCATTGTTCATAATATTTTCCTTTCAATAAGTGAATAATTTAATACTATAGTCTTATAAACAATTATCATGCCATTGTGACTGGCACAAAAAAGAGGCTAATATTCAGCCTCATTTCTTATAAACAAAGTTATAAATAAAAAATTGAAAAGCTAAGATATTATTCGGTGTATTTCTACTATTATTCATCGAAAACGGGCAGAAAGAGTATTTATTCTTCTGCCCGTTATATAATTTCATTCAGGTTTATGCTTCTTCCTGTTTGTCATCTTCTTTCTCGAAGAATTTGCGGAAGTCATCCAGTGATATGGATTTTTCTTCTATACCTAATTTTGTTTTTAATGCATCGATTATTTTGTTTTCCATTGCGCGTTCGAGCAGGTTGCGTGCGTTGTCTTTGTTTTTCAACATATCATTTGCATAGTTTTCAACCATTTCGTCCGGCAGGTTCATCATGCCATATTGCGCAAACTGAGCTCTTGCTGCCTGCATTGCAATAGTTTTCATATCTTCATTTTCAATCTTGATATCATAATCTTTTGCGATTTGTTCCTTGATGAGGTGGAATTTCAGGTCGGCTACGATTTTCGGATAATCTGCTTCGATGGATTCTGCTGTTCTTTCCTCACCTGATGCTAGCAGCCATCTTTTAAGGAAAGCATCGGGAAATTGAAGATCTCCGACTTTTTTCTCCAGAAGTTCTTTTGCATCCAATAGGAATTTGTAATCGCTATCCGGTGCAAACTGGTCTTCGATAGTTTCTTTTACTTTTGCTTTGAATTCAGCCGCATCTTTTACTGTATCTGCTCCGAATACTTTGTCGAACAGGTCTTTATCCAGTTCAGCTTCTTTGTAACGGGTGATTTCGGTGATTTCAAATTTGAATTCAGGAGCGATAGCTTCTACTGCATCTTTTTCGATGTGAAGTAGTGATGCGATCTCTGTTTCATTTCCTTCATATGCTTTCCCCGGATTGAATGTGATCACATCTTCGGCTTTAGCTCCAACGAATTTAGCTTGCTCATCAGCATCTTTCATGTAAGATGGCATTACTACGCCTGCTTCTACACTGATGCCGCCTTCTTTTGCTTTGCCGCCTTCCAGTTCCGAGATAGTACCTCTGATAAGGTCGGTTGCAAGGGCGCCGTCTTCTATCTTGTCATACTTACCATAATTTGCTTTGTAAGACTCGATTTGTTTATCAACAAGTTCCTCGTTTACATCAATTTTGTAGTAAGTAACTTTATCTTTCTTTGTCAGTGATAGTTTAATTTCAGGAGCAAGTGCTATATCGAAATAGAAATCGTAGTCGCCTTCTGTAGCGAAATCGATCGCTTGTTGCTTTTCTTCGTTAGGAAGAGGTTCGCCAAGCACGTTCAATTTATTCTCTTGGATATAGTTATATAAGCTTTCACCTACTATTTTATTTATTTCTTCGGCCATTATGGATTTACCGTACATCTTTTTTACCATGCCTACAGGTACAGTGCCCGGACGGAATCCCGGTACATTTGCTTTTTTGCGGAAAGTTTTCAGTGCACTATCAAGTTTGTCCTGATAATCAGCTTTAGCCACACTGATTTGTAGAATAGCATTTACGCTATCAACATTTGTTAGAGATACATTCATCTTAACGGGTTTATTTTAATTATTACAAGTTTATTCAAATGTATAAGAAAAAGTTAGCTTTCACAGCTCTCTTTTTTGGTGGTGCAAAAATAGTCTTATTATTGTAATATTCAAAGAGAAATAATAATTAATCTCAAGACCTTTTTTATAAAAAGATGGCATAATGCGTTAAAAATATGTTTTGTAACATGTTTTATATAAAAAAATGCTAACTTTGTTTTTAAGTTAATTATTGAACCTGATTTATATATCAAGCTTTTCTCTATGGTAGCAGATAGCAGCAATGTTGTAAGTATATCGGAATGTATTCCGGAGATTTGGGATTTGTTGAATAATAAGGAACGTGACTTAATTTCGGCAAACGCGAAGATTCTTGACTATAAAAAGAATGAGGTAATCTACAGAGAAGAAGAGACTCCTCAGGAATTGATGTGCCTATGTAAAGGGAAAGTCAAGATCTATAAAGATGGGGTAGGAGGGCGTAGCCAGATAATCAGAATGATACGTCCTACACAATATTTCGGGTATCGAGCCTATTTTGCAAACCAGCCGTATGTGACTGCGGCTTCGGCTTTTGAGACCTCTACTATTTGTTTTATATCTATGCAGATTATTGAAGAGATAGTTTCTATAAATTCAAAATTAGGTATGTTCTTTATCAGGGAACTATCTACAGACTTGGGTATTGCTGATGAAAGGGTAGTTAATCTTACGCAGAAACATATCCGGGGACGTTTAGCTGAATCGCTTATCTTCCTTATTGAGAACTACGGATTGGAAGAGGACGGTGCCACTATCAGTATCTATCTGTCACGGGAAGACCTTGCCAATTTGTCGAATATGACAACCTCAAATGCAATCAGGACGCTGTCTACATTTGTTGATGAACATATAATTACACTCGACGGCCGGAAAATCAAGATAATAGACGAAGAAAAGCTACGACGAATAAGCAAAATCGGATGATAACCAATATTGCTCACAAATATCTGGACTTCAAATATAAAGAAGTTGCCGGATTTATCAATAAACCAATCTATACTCAGGAAAAAATACTATCCTATTTGCTTCGAAATGGAGCACAAACACTAATAGGTCAGCAATACAACTTTTCCTCAATCAAGAATAAAGACGATTTCAGAAAGCGGGTTCCTGTTTTCCATTACGAAGATTTGCGTCCCTATCTTGATAAGATACTGATAGATAAACAGCAGAGTGTTTTGTGGAACAAACCCATAAAGTGGTTTGCTATGTCGTCCGGCACTACCGAGGATAAGAGTAAATACATCCCTGTCACCCAAGAATCTCTGACAAAAGGTCACTACAAATGTGGGGAGCAGATGCTTGCTATATATTGTCAGGCAAATCATAAGGCCAGATTCTTTTTCGGAAAGACATTAGTTTTGGGAGGAAGTAAGCAGATAAATAATATCGGAGACGGGATCTTCACCGGAGATATATCTGCTATATTGATCAAGAACCTGTATTTCTGGGCTAAGAGAAGCCGTACTCCTGAGAGTATTTCCCTGCTACCTGATTGGGAGGTTAAGTTGCAGGCATTAGCAGATTATGCTGTAAAGAACGATGTAAGGGCATTCATGGGTGTACCTTCATGGTTGCTTGTCCTTTTGAAAAAAATAAAGGCTGATACCGGGCGCGAACTGACTGATATCTGGCCTAATCTGGAAGTGTTCTTCCATGGGGGGGTCAGTTTCACCCCATTCGAAGAACAATATAAGAAGATCATACAAAAGCCTGAAATGCGTTATTGGGAAACGTACAATGCTTCGGAAGGATTCTTCGGAGTACAGTTTTCCGATAAATCGAAAGATATGCTCCTGATGCTGGATAGCGGTATCTACTACGAATTTGTTCCGATGAGTGAATGGAATAGTGAAAATCCTAAGACACTGACATTGGACGAAGTGGAGACCGGGCAGAATTACGCACTCCTCATCTCTACCAATGGCGGGCTTTGGCGCTATATGATAGGTGATACTATCGAGTTTACGTCTACCAGTCCCTATCTGTTCCGGATAACAGGTCGTACAAAGAACTTTATCAATGCTTTCGGAGAGGAGATTATCATTGACAATGCTGAAAGAGCTTTATCCGAAGCTTGTAAAGATACAGGTGCACAGATAACTGAATATACAGCCGCTCCCGTTTATTTTGGAGATGAAAATACCGGTGCCCATGAGTGGTTTATCGAGTTTTCCGTCGGGCCCGACGATTTGGATAAGTTTGTCAAGTCTTTGGATGATAACCTGAAAAGGGTAAACTCGGACTATGAGGCGAAACGTTCCTATAATCTCTCTTTAGGTTTACCTATTGTAAAAAGTTTGCCAAAAGGAACATTTAATGAATGGCTGAAATCGATAGGGAAACTGGGCGGGCAAAACAAAGTGCCGCGATTGTCGAATAACAGGGATTACATAGATAGACTAAGGTTGTTTATAGAACAAACAAGATAAGACAAAAAAGGATGGTTACAGAACCATCCTTTTTTATTCCTATGCGTATCACAGCAAACTCGCCGCTTCTGCATCCAGGAACCAATACAAATAACCCCTTTTCGGATTTACTTTCGCCGCAGGGTATTTATTCAGGAATTCTTTCCGGTTCTTTATTATGTCTCTGACCTTTTCCGCCTTGTTCTTTCCTGTAGCAAGGAATACGACATACTGTGAGTTGTTTACCACTTTACCGCTGATCGTCACACGTTGCATACCTGTTTCAGGATGCTGACCGATAACACAGATGTCTTTACTGTCCCAAAGTTCGATCTGATTAGGGAAAATAGACACGGTATGCCCGTCATCCCCTAGTCCAAGCATGACGATCTCGAAACTCGGCATGTCCTGCTTTTGCATCAGTTTCGATTTTAGGACAGTGCCGTACCATAATGCTTCTTCTTCGGGCTCGTTCTCTCCGTGTATACGGTAGATGTTATTATTCGGAATGCCCGGCACTTTGTCGAATAAGTGATCCTTTGTCATCCCGAAGTTATTCATCACATTTTCCGGTGGTACGCAACGTTCGTCTCCCCAAAAAAAGGAGATACGGTTCCAGTCGATAGACTCTTTACAATTTTCGGCCCAATAGTCAAAGATGACTTTAGGCGTAGTTCCTCCCGACAATGCCAGGTTGATGTGCGGATATACATCCAGCAATTTCAGTACAAACTCGGTGAATCCTTTGCTTAAAGCGTTAGGATCTTCATAAACTTTAATCTCTTCTTTTATCATAGTTCGCAATATATACCATCGTCAGACAGATTCTTACAAGGATATCTCCATGTCAGATTTTTTTCTTCAATCAGGTCATCGGCGCAGTTAGGGCCCCATGATCCGGCAGGATAACCATGTAATGGCGCATCCGGATTCTTCTCCCAGAAATCAAGCAGTGGTTGCACGAATTTCCATGTGGCTTCCAAGGCGTCGCCCCGGATATATAATGTAGAATCGCCTACCATGCAGTCGAGCAGCAGACGTTCATATGCTTCGGGCAGATAAGTATCTTGCAGCTGTGAGTAATGGAAATCCATATTCACATTCTTTACCTGATAACCGCTTCCCGGCACTTTCATCTTTGTTTTCAGCAGGATGCCTTCATCGGGCTGTATTCTTATTACCAACTGGTTGTCGTCATTGTTTAAGTCCGTAGTTTCCGGAAACAATCGTTGAGGGGCCGGCTTGAAATGTATAACTACTTCCGATACCCGTGTCGGTAAACGTTTTCCGGTGCGGATATAGAAAGGGACATCTCCCCAGCGCCAGTTATCAATAAACAACTTCATGGCTACATAGGTCTCGGTGCGTGAATCCTTATCCACATCTTTTTCTTCCCGGTAACCTTTGGCATATTTACCTTTTATGTTAGCAGCTGTATACTGTCCACGAATGACATTTTTGAACAGATCGTCGTTCGACATAGGGCGGAAAGCCTGAAATACTTTCAGTTTCTCGTTCCGTATCGAAACCGAGTCTATAGACATCGGGGGTTCCATTGCCACAAGAGCCACTAATTGCAGCAGATGATTTTGTACCATGTCGCGCAATGCTCCTGAATGATCGTAATATCCTCCACGATTTTCGACGCCAATACTTTCGGCAGCCGTGATTTCGACGTGATGAATATAATTCCTGTTCCACAGAGGTTCATAGATACCATTAGCAAAACGGGTAACGAGCATATTCTGTACAGTTTCCTTACCCAGATAATGGTCGATACGGTATATCTGCTCTTCATCGTAATCTTCGCGTAAAGAAGTATTTAACGAAATGGCAGATTTCAAATCTGTACCGAAAGGTTTTTCTATAATAATCCGCCTGAAATTATAGTCTTCTTTGTTCAAGCCCTGTTCTGCCAGGAATTTAGGTATGAGAGGATAGAGCGCAGGTGGCGTAGATAAATAGAAAATATAATTTCCTGCAGTATTTTCTTCTTTGTCGAGCAGGCCTAAACGGTCTTTCAGCTTCGAGTATTCTTTACCGTCATCTGTATTGATAGACAGATAATGAAGTTTCTGGCAGAATGTATTTAATTCTTCATCAGAGACGTCCTTAGCGGTAGCGAATTGCTTAATACCATCTTTCATCTTTTCACGGAAAGAGTCATCCGTAAAAGGACTACGAGCCACTCCCAATACTGCAAAGTTTTTAGGAAGTGAATTCTGTTTATGCAAATCGAATATAGCAGGAACCAGTTTCCTGTATGTAAGATCTCCCGATGCACCGAATATGATCAGTGCCTGATCTTTTATTATTTTTGGTTTCATCGTATTCTAGTTACGAGGTACGAATTACAAGATAAGAGTTATAAGATTATCTGTACATTTATAACTCATAACTTATAACTCGTAACTAAGTTAGTCTTTCTTTATTTCGTGGCCGCCAAACTGATTCCTCATAGCTGCCAGTAATTTCATTGCATAAGACGATTCCTGTCTTGACTCGAAACGGGTGAAAAGTGAAGCTGTGATAACGTGTGCCGGAACATCAAAATCCATAGCTGTCTGTACGGTCCAACGACCTTCGCCGCTATCGGCTACATAATCTTTGATGCCATCCAGATTTTCGTTTCCTTCAAGTGCATTACCGATCAGTTCGAGCAACCATGAGCGGACAACCGAACCTTCCATCCATACACGGGAAACTTTTTCTAAGTCTACATTGTATGGTGAATTTTTCATTATCTCAAATCCTTCCGCATATGCCTGCATCATGCCATATTCGATTCCATTGTGCACCATTTTTACCATATGGCCGGAACCGCTTTCGCCGCAGCGCATGTAGCCGTTTTCTGGGGCAAGACTTTTAAAGATCGGTTCGGCGAAGTCACAGGCTTCCTTGTCACCACCATACATCAGGCAGTATCCGTTCTGAAGCCCCCATACGCCACCACTTGTGCCACAATCGAGGTAATGAATTCCATGTTCTTTTACCTTCTTTCCACGTTCTACAGTTTCTCTCCAGTAGCTGTTGCCACCGTCTACAATTATATCGTTTGGATTAAGTAATGTAAGCAGTTCGGTAATGTTTCCGTCCACAGGTTTACCGGCAGGAACCATTAACCACACCAATTTGCGTCCATCCAATTTACTCACAAGGTCTTTCAGGCTGGAGGCAGGTATAGCTCCTTTTGAAGCTACTTCATCTATTTCTTTTTGAGTTAAGTTGTAAGCAACTACTTCGTGTCCATGATTCAACAGGCGCTCTACCATTTTACCGCCCATTTTGCCTAATCCTACAAATCCGATTTTCATATTAGTTTCTATTTTTGATTTTTATAATATAAACAAGTAAAGGTCTCAGACCTATTTATTACTTGGTAAGTAAAAAAGCAATAGTAAGTTATGATTAGAAAATATATCATCAACTCTATCTGTTACCTGATTGTTTAAAAGATTTTGATAATTAATCTTTTAAATCCTACGAAGTTAATGTTTTTTTACGATTTTAAGTTAAAACAAAGTGTTATATTATTTAGTTGGTTAATAGTGAATATTGGTTATCAATATTTTATATATGGAAAATGTTTTATAAATATTATCTATTTATCTCGTTCTTATATTTTAATTTTCAATGTCGAAAGGCGGGCTGGTTTATTTAAATAACCGGGGAGGTTAATATAATATTTTTTAGTGGTAGTTTATAAGGGGTGAAACAGCAGGATATACCCCCATGAAAAATGGCACTTATAATCATTAGTCTATTTTGTATTTATTAACTATGTTTAGTTAAAACCTGACACATCTGACAGTTTTTTCATCGTTTTTATCTTGTCATTTTTACATCCATTAACAATGCAAATCAGTAGTTATTACCCAATACTCATCCCAATACATCAAAGAGCTAATCGCTAAAAGCTATGTACATAGATAAAGTATTTTCCTAAAAGCAACCAAATTTATAAGAAAAAGCCGAAAGAGGATGTTTTGTCTTTCAGCTTCTGTTGATGGTCCATGGTGAAGGTAAATTGGTTTAAGGTTTCTAATTCTTTTATACTAAATGAGGCTATTCAAATATTGGATAGCCTCATTTTTTAGATTAAAACTGTAATTTCAACGAATAGCAGCAGCACCAGCGGCAGCGGCAGCGGAAACAGCAGCTCCTGCACCATCATATAATTTAGCTAATTCATAGTATAGGCTGTTAAGAAAACCTCCATCAATAGCTGCCATTTCCTCTTTTGTAAGCTCTTTGAACCCATTTGTTTCATTTAGTGTAGTTAATTCTTTTTTCATAAAGTTATTTTTTTTATTAATTATACATTGTAAATGTATAATTTTTAAGTTAATATTTATCGTTTTCGTGTTAAATTATATTTATTTAACTTTCTGGTGTGCCGTACAGATATTAGAATAAAAGTGTTGATAGAATGAATGGCTATAAAAATAGAAAGAGAGTTGTCGATAAACAACTCTCTTTTCTATATTTAACGGTATCTTATTCAGAAACTACTTCGAAAGGAATTTCTACAGAAACTTCTTTGTGAAGCTTAGCTGTTGCTTTGTAAGTACCTACTTCTTTCACTGCATCTTTGATGATGATCACTTTACGGTCTACATTGTAACCTAATTTTTCAAGAGCCTCAGCTATTTGAATATTAGTAACCGAACCAAATATAGTACCGGTAGAACTTGTTTTTGCTCCGATAGTAAGTGATACGCCGTCAAGTTTGGCAGCCAAAGCTTCTGCGTCTTTCTTGATTTTCTCAAGTTTGTGAGTGCGTTGCTTCATGTTTTCAGCCAAAACTTTCTTTGCAGACTCTGATGCTATCACAGCTTTACCTTGAGGTATAAGGTAATTACGTCCATAACCGTCTTTCACAGTTACGACTTCATCTTTATATCCTAAGTTAAGGATGTCTTCTTTTAATATAACTTGCATTTCTTTTTCCTCCTTTTTATTATTTCATTAAGTCTGTAACGTAAGGAAGCAAAGCTAAGTGACGGGCTCTTTTTACAGCTTGTGCAACACGACGTTGGAATTTCAGAGATGTTCCGGTAATACGGCGAGGAAGGATTTTTCCCTGTTCGTTAAGGAATTTCTTCAAAAACTCAGGGTCTTTATAGTCAATATACTTAATACCGTTCTTTTTGAAACGGCAGTACTTCTTTTTCTTGACATCAACTGAAGGCGGAGTCAAATATCTGATTTCTGATTGCTGTGCCATAATTTAGTTCTCCTTTACTTCTTCTTTTTTAGGTGATTTTAGATTTCTTCTCTTTTCTGCGTACTGGTGTGCAAACTTATCCTGGCGGAAAGTCAGGAAGCGGATAACACGTTCGTCGCGGCGGAAGTTGATTTCTAGTTTAGCGATAACAGCCGGATCAGCTTCAAACTCTAACATCGCATAAAAACCGGTGGATTTCTTCTGGATTGGATAAGCCAGTTTGCGAAGTCCCCAGTTTTCTTCATTTACTATTTTCGCCCCTTCATTGGTCAAAATAGTCTTGAATTTTTCTACCGCTTCCTTCATCTGTACATCAGACAAAACGGGAGTCAAAATGAAAACGGTTTCGTAATTGTTCATAAATTAAATAATTATAAATTAAACATGTCATTTTTGCAAATGAGGTGCAAAGATAGAGCTTTTTATTTATATAACAAATGCTAAAGCTTTAAAAAATCTTTGATAAGCGGACTTCTTATCTTACATTTGTATACAATATAAGAGGAACCGTCAATGGAAAATGAAGAAATACTCAGCTTGGATGGAGATCAGGATCTTATCTTCCCTATCATCAACGGAAAAGTGTCGATGGCTATTAACCGTATGATGTACCGCAACCTTCGTAAAGAAGGTCTCGATATTACTCCCGAACAATGGACGGTATTAGCTTTCCTTTGGCGCGAAGATGGCGTTACCCAACAGACCTTATGTAATTCTACATTTAAAGATAAGCCCAGTATGACACGCCTGATCGATAATCTTGCTAAACAAAATCTTGTCTATCGTAATGCCTCCACTATAGACCGGCGCTCCAATTATATATTCCTCACGGATCTTGGTAAATCAATAAAAGACAAGGCCAATAAAGCAGTATATCAGACCATGGATGCTGCTCTGGCAGGAATTGACGAAGATGGGCTTAAGCAGGTGCGTTTCCTGTTGGCGGCTGTTTTCGGCAATATACGCGAGGCCCTGGAGGATTCTAATCGCTATTAGATCCTGATAAATACCTAATTAGCTTGTCCCGTAATGTCCCGGATACAGGGTATTCGAACTTTCTTGCGAAAAACGCCTCTGAACGGATAATGTCCTCAAAATCCCTTTCGTCCAGATTGGCAGGATATACTCCGTCCCTGTTTTCCCATAACATGAATCTCAGGTTCTTTTTTGCAACCTTTTCTTTGAATGGAGAATTCATCAATATGGAATGTAAAAAGATTTCTTCGGCACAAAATGTATATTTATAAGTTTCGAGAACATTCGGATGCTTATCGATAAAGCTGAGGTAGTATTCAACTGCCGGAAGTGTAAGAGTCCAATAGGTTGAACCTCCATAGAGACTGTTTAATTCGGATGGTAATTCCCTCTTATATCCTACAATCTTTTGCATCTGTACAAATGCTTTGATAAACAAACGTTGCCAGCTTTTAGCATTGAAAATCTCATATGGATTGTAATATATAACCCTGTTAAGTCCTCCTTCTATCCAGGTTTTAATAGGTAGTGGCCTGGCCGAAAGATACTCTGCTCCATGATTCTCTTTCAGATAACCGGATATCTGTTGCGGCGACTTTACAGGAAAATCCTGTCCTGTGATCAGGTGGACATAATCTATGTCTTTGTCTTTCGCGCATTCCTTCGATAAAAGGAGGATTGCTTTGAGGTGGTCGACGCTGCCCCAGTTGACTCTGTATTCCCGCGATACGAGCTTAACGGCAGGCTTCGATTCCAGTATCTTAATATCAGAATCGGTAATCCGGCTTTTCTTATCTATATGGATATAGAATGAATAGTCTTCATCGAAGAAGTCTACCAGTTCGTTTAATTGCTGTGGATTCTTATATGCTGTTACCAGTATGGCGTGCTTCATTTCTTTAGTCTTTAATAATCAAATCCATATAGATTGGTAGATGGTCGCTGTACCCGCCCGGATATTTAAATCCTGAGTAAGTACGCAATGGTTTCTGTCCGCCACCTCCGGACTTTGTATTATCATCATGCAAGAGGAACGATGCAGAGTAAACATGTGCATCTTTATCTTTTATCGAAATTTTACAAGAGGGTTTCAACAGGTTTCCACTTATAATAAACTGATCTATAAAGTTCCACTTTCCCTTATATTTATAGGAACCTGCATTTTTCTCGCCCAGACGATGATAAAACATATTGTATAAGTTTTTGTCCGTAACCGGGGATTTGATGCTATGCGCACCAAGACTTTCGGATAGGCTTATATCATTCGGATAGTCGTTGAAATCACCCATAATAATTATATTCGCTTTCTTCCGTATACGGAAAAGGCTGTCTGCTTTCAGTCTCAAGAGTTCTGCACACCGGATACGGTCGGGTCTTGTCCTTTTGATCCCCTCACGCCGTGAAGGGAAGTGGCAAACAAATATATCTAATATCTCATCGTTAATGACTTTCCCTGTAACATGGAGTATATCCCGCGTCGTTTTCGATGGGTCTGATTCCAGTGTAGGGGTATAAGACCTTTTACTTATTATCTTTATCTGGTCCCGCTGATAGAGTAGGGCAGTATTCGACCCTCTGTTATCTTTGGAGTTGGTGATTATATATTCATACTTATGTTTCCTTAATCCGGCTCTTCTGGTAAGGTCGAACAGTACAGAATCATTTTCTACTTCGCATATACCGACTAATGCAGGAGGGTATCTATCGTCACCAACAGATGATATTACCGTGCTTATATCGTTCAGTTTCTTCCAATACCGATAGCTTGTCCAGTGCAATTGACCGCTTGGAGTAAGGTCGTCATCGTTTGTCTCCGGGTTGTCTTTTATGTCGTACATGTTCTCTACATTGTAGAACATGATACGGAAATTTTCCTGTGCATTCACTTGCATACTGATTATCAGCAGCAGTATAATGCCCTGTAGTATCTTCCAACCTTTACTTAACCCGCTCATAACAACCAATATCAGGGGAATCCTGACGGGATTTACCCCGCAAATCGAATGGTAATCCTTTTGAGTATGTTTTATCAGCTTTATCTATGGCCGGAGATGATTCCTGTAACTCAAAGTTGTATGAATAGATACCTTCCGTATTTAAGTCTTTGAATAGAGGGTCTTTATTCCATATTATATTTTCAAAGTGCGAGTCTGAAATCTCCGTGCCTTTTATCAGGCAGTTTATGAACTGATGATTGTAGACTGCGTCAGCGTTTCTATTCATTAAGAATTCTCTGTTCAATGAACCGTAAATGATAGAGTTCATAAAGTCACATTGAGCTAGCGGTGTCTCTTTACTATTGCTTATTACCAGACTTTCCACCGTCCTTGCCGACCATCTGAAATAATTGGCGATAGTACAATGCAGGAATGAATATTTTCCTCCATTGAGATTCAATGCAGCTCCTTTCGAGTTGACAAACAGGCAGTTCCCCCCGTCAATATTACTGTTTGTAGCTGATACCCCATATTCCAATGTGTTTTGTACAACTGCATTCAATAAGGTCGCTTTTTTATATTGTATATCTGATGCATGGAATGTTATGCCTTTTGAGGCATTCCGTATATTAATGTTTTGAAGTTGGTTGTTGTAACTTTCGGGATAAAAATATACCCCATCCCATTGTCCCGGAACGTTGTCGTAAGGTATATCTGCTTCAATTTTATCAAAGCGGTCTCCTCTGAAAATAACAGGCTTTTCTATTATCCCGTTAGCTATGAGTGTCCCGTGTATCCGGATAGAAGCATTATTCCTGAAAAAGACTTTGGTGCCTTCAGCCATTGTCGCCGTAACCCCTTTATCGATCACGATGGAGTCATATACAAGGAGCGGCTTCTTGCCTGCAATTACAGAGTCTTGGGTAATCCGTCCGCCTTTCCATATATAGACATCCTGTCCTACAGCTTCCAGTTGCAGATATTGGATATTTCCGTTTGTTTCGAATCTGATAGAATCGCGTATCAACAGCGGATTTTCATTATCCGTAGGATTCACAGTAACTTCTATGAATCCAAAAAGACTGTCTTTTTTCAGTATTTCTACATTTGAGAGCTTCGTTCCTTTTTCTCCGTCGATATTCATTCTGAATCCGCTTTTTGCCGGGTTCATCAATTCTATCGAGCCTATCACGAGTGATTTGCTGTTCTTATTATATATTTTAAACTGGCGAGTCGCAGAACCGATAGTCGTAAATACGGTATCGAAACTGATTGTATCGCTCGAGAATGAGAGGTCCAGGCTCTTGTCGTCCGAAAAATCATCTCCATCTTTACAGCAGCTGAATATCGAAAGGAAAACGGAGAATAGAATAATCCCCCTTGCCAGCCTTTTCATAGGAAACAACAGATAAAGCAGTTTCTTTAATTTGCAATTAGTTCCCGTTATTTTATAACTCATAATTAATGATTCGTGTACTCTGTCATTTTTATCTCGCCATACCAAATTTCAGATAAATGTAAAAGATATATTCTATCGGCCTGCTTCATTTAAAACTCCGGTTTTCTTTTTCAAATATTTCAATACGCAATAAGAGATTATACTTATCAGGCACGCTATAATGAGAAAGTAATTATAGGCATTCTGATGTTCCACCCATTCTCCGGACAAATCGAAAGCACAGAATATCAGAAACAAGGCGAGCAACCCGTTCTTCTCTTTTTTCAATACTTTTTTCCAGCTAAACGATAATGACGGTTTTATAAACAGCCCGAAGTCCGGTAAAAAAGCTGGAGTCTTGTTTGCCCATTCACTGTAAACTGTTCCGAATTTCCTGCTTAGGAATTGTTCTTCCGCAAACATGATTCTTTCGTAGTAAACCCAGTATAGAAGGCAAAAGGCAATAATAAACCACAGGTTGCCGGTCAGCAGGCATACTCCTAACCACATTAAAAAATTTCCCAGATAAAGCGGATGCCTTACAACAGAATACACGCCGGTGGTATTGAGTGTATCCGCAACTTGCCCGTTGGCAGTGTTCCTGCCCGACGTATTTTCCGGTGTATATCCTACGGTATAAATACGGATACCTAACCCTAACAGGCTTATAACCAGGCATACCACCTCATAATATGCTTCGTAAAGAGTTCCTTCGAGTATAAATGTCTCAGGGTATATTTCCGTCTGCAAATATAAATATGCGCCTATAAACAGGATGATAATGGGTAATATACCCCTATAGCGGAAAAGCCAATTTCCTTGCCGCTCAAATTCTTCTTTCAATGCCATATCGCTTTTCTATTGATGTAATTAAACATATAATCATAACTTTACTACCAAATTAGCACTATTGTCCCGGCGAGGATCAATGTTCCGCCGGCAATAGTTTTTATATCTATTGGTTCTTTCAGGAAAATAAATGCCAGCACCATTACAAAAACAATGCTCAATTTATCAATCGGCGCAACTTTCGATACATCGCCTGTCTCCAGAGCCTTAAAATAAAATATCCATGAAAGTCCTGTGGCTAATCCCGACAAAATCAAAAAAACAAGGTTGACTTTACTTAATTCCTTTACATCTTTCAGATGACCGCTGAAAAAGACGATACCCCAAGCTAAGAAGAGTACAACTGATGTCCGGATAGCAGTAGCCAGATTTCCATTGATATCTTTCACTCCAACTTTGGCTAAAACGGCTGTGAGCGCAGCAAATATGGCTGATAAAAGAGCATAGTATTTCCACATATTCTTCTTCCCTATATATGTTCGCCGAACCGGAAAGTAAATTCGGTGGATATTATTTTTACAACCATTATAACGGATTTCATGAGGCCCTTATTATTCCACTATCAACCTATTTTCATTTTTATGCGAGACATTTCCTTTTATCAAAGTCACCGGGTGGTTTGTGATTCAACTGCAAACGCCATCTATAGAACAGGATTGCCCGCTTATGATTTCTCCTTTTTCGCTGGATACACCGTTTTGTTCCCATTCGGCATATGCTTTCGTCAATACCTCCAGATAATCTTCAACAGGAATGGAACCCTGCACTATTTGCCTGTTGTTGAATACATAGAAAGGGATGTATTCGAGATTAAGCTCGTTTTCGCTGTATTCAATATCCTCTTTTATCTTGTCCAGATATTTATCGCTGTCCAGCATTTCTACAATGGATTTTTCTGTCAGTCCTATTTGTGTCCCCAATTTCACCAGAATGCTGTTGTCGCTTATGTCTGCACCTTTCACAAAATAGGCATCGAAGAGTACCTCTTCGGCTTCGGTTGCCAGTCCCGATTCATTTGCCAGCTTCACCAGACGGAGGGCGTCGGATGTATTAGCCACGATAAGATTATCGTAATCATAATTTAATCCGACTTCCTTTGCCAGTTTAGCCGTATTTACCATCGTTTCATGGGCTTCATTTACACTCATCTGATACTTGGCCGCGAAATATCCGTAGATTTTCGACTCCAGAGCTTCTTTAGGGAGTTCGGGGTCTAATTCATAACTATGCCAGACAAGTTCTACGTTGTCTCTATGAGGAAACAGGTTTA
>QMCD01001184.1_pt1 | contig 16408 bp, 10 predicted proteins | sample 1821841 | NCBI WGS metagenome assembly QMCD01 (sample SAMN01991225, study PRJNA193472) | Termite gut metagenome, whole genome shotgun sequencing project. | isolation source: worker | host: Macrotermes natalensis | reverse complement strand
GCGGGGAGGTTTTCTGCAAGCTTGCTTGTAAGAAAACAGACACGTCAAATGAACTAAAAGCCGTCGGGCTTTGTCCTCGCGCACATAATGGAAGTACGAAGTACTTCCCGAAAGGTTTTGGGGTACACTTTTCTCCGAAAAGGGTACAGTTGAGGCTTAGGGAAGTAAAAAAGAAAAAGGTTTTAGAAAAAGCAGAAGCCCCGCTCGATGAGCGGGGCTTCTTTGTGGTGAGGACGTCAGGTTAAACGAACGGCATCTTCATAACTTCGGCCTTAACCAATTTTTCGCGGATTACAATGGCAATGGGAGTGCCGACTTTCGCGAAATCTTTCTTCACGTATCCCGTGCCGATACCCTCCTTCAACATGGGTGACATCGTGCCGGAACGCACCTCACCGATGATCTCTCCCTCTGGAGTGGCGATCTGATAACCCTGACGAGGAATGCCACGCTCACTCATCTTGAAACCGATCAGTTTACGCGTCACACCCTCGGCTTTTTGTTTTTCCATCAACGGACGGTCGATAAAATCCTTGCCGTCGACGAACTTGGTGATCCATCCCAGACCCGCCTCGATGGGTGATGTTTCGTCATCGATCTCGTGCCCGTACAGCGCGAAACCCTTCTCCAAACGCAACGTGTCACGTGCCCCGAGACCGATATTTTTCAATCCCTCGGGCATACCGACCTTCCACAGTGCCTCCCACACCTTATCGCCATCTTCATTCGCCACGTAGATCTCGCAACCGCCCGAACCCGTGTATCCCGTGATCGACAAAATCGCGTCGCAACCCGCCACTTTCAACTTCTTGAATGTGTAATATTCCATATCCTCCACCGGCTGATCGCAGATTTTCTGCACGATTTTCATCGCGTTGGGACCCTGCACAGCCAGCTGACAAATCTCGTCCGATGCGTTGTAGAGTTCCTTGCCGTGACCTGCCTCCATGCCCATTTTTTTGCCCTCGGCAACGATATGGTTCCAGTCCTTTTCGATGTTCGACGCATTCACCACCAACAGGTAAGTTTCTGCGTCAATGCGATATACGAGCAGATCGTCCACAATGCCGCCCTTGCCGTTCGGCATCGTCGTGTACTGGATTTTTCCGTCGTAAAGTGCCGCCACGTCGTTCGTCGTGATGCGTTGCAACAGCGCTTCGGCCTTCGGGCCCTTCACCCAGATCTCTCCCATGTGGCTCACGTCGAATACACCGGCGTTGTCGCGTACCGTCATGTGTTCGTCGTTGATGCCCGTGAACTCGATAGGCATGTTGTGTCCTGCGAATTCCGCCATGCGGGCACCGTTCGCAATGTGATGTTTCGTGAATACGGTTGTTTTCATCTATGTCTATAGTTTTATGATTTTTACTCCTCTCTGCGCTTCACGCCCATGCGTGGTTGGCGGTGGAACTCCTTGGTGCGATCGAACAGATAGCGATATGTCGTATGCATCTTGTGTTTCGTCGCGTTTACGTACGTCTCGATCATGCGATTCATCACGGGATTGAAATCACCGATCCATGCGAACTCCATTGCCTTGTAGTGCTTGTTACGTTTCTGCACGAACTCGTCGTGAATGTAGCACATGATTGCGGATTCGACACCCTTGCCTTGATACTCGGGCGTAATGGCGAACAGCAATCCGAACAGACGGTCACTCTTCTTGCGTACCTTCAGGTACCACATCGTCATCAGCTTCTGCCACCAGCCGAATTTGCCGTTGAAGCGTCCCACGATGCGGTTCAGGTCGGGGAACATGACGAAAAATCCGATCGGCTCGTCGTTATAGTAGGCGAAGAACATGGCCTCGGGGTCGATGATCGGTTTCAATGTGGCGAGCATCTCGTCCGCCTGTTCACGCGTCATCGGTTTCACGCCCGAGAACATCGCCCACGCCTTGTTGTAAATGATACGGATCGTCTCCGAAAGTTCGCCCAGATCCATCTTCTTGGTCAGGTGCGTGACGCGATAGCCCGGTGTCTCGTACAGTCTTGCCGCACGCTCGTGTGACCGTTCCGGAAGCGTACCCGTGTCCATGCGCCAAATGTAGGTATGCTGGTTGAAGAAGTTTTGGAATCCGTAGTTCTCGAACAGCTCTTTGTAATAGGGAGGGTTGTAGGGGTTTTCGATCAGCGGCGAGAACTCGTAACCGTTCACCAGCAATCCCCACCACGCATTACGCGGCCCGAAATTCACGGGGCCATCCATCGCCTCCATGCCGCGCTCTTTGAGCCAGTCGCGTGCCGCGTCGAACAGCAGATTGGCCAGTTCCTGATCGTCGATCGCCTCGAAAAATCCGCACCCTCCCGTGGGTTGCGTTTCGAGATAGCAGTGATCCTTGTCGTAGAAGGCGGCGATGCGTCCCACCACCTTACCTTCCGCGTCACGGGCGATCCAACGGATGGCCTCGCCGATGGCAAAAAGATCGTTCTGCGAGGGATCGAACACCGATTTGATCGCCGGATCGAGAGGGCTCACGAAATTGCGATCGCCCTTGTACAAACGACGCGGAAGATCCAAAAATTCACGCTCGTCGCGTGCCGTCTTTACCTCGTGCAACGTGTATTTTGCAGACTTCATAACCACTGTCTTAAATTTTTTCAACAAAGGTAACAATTATAAGAATAAATGCTATCTTTGTTTCACTTTTTAGAATATCAACCTAATAATCAGTGTTATGAACGTTAAAGATTTAATGACAGAGTTGGAGCGTAAGCACCCGGGTGAGAACGAATACCTGCAAGCCGTACGCGAAGTGTTGGAGTCGATCGAGGAGGTGTACAACCAACACCCCGAGTTCGAGGCTGCCCGTATCGTGGAGCGTATCGTGGAGCCCGACCGGATCTTCACGTTCCGTGTGACGTGGGTAGACGATAAAGGCATCCCCCAGACCAACCTCGGTTATCGCGTGCAGTTCAACAGCGCCATCGGTCCCTACAAAGGCGGATTGCGTTTCCACAAAGCGGTGAACCCCTCGATGTTGAAGTTCCTCGGTTTTGAGCAGACTTTCAAGAACGCCCTCACGACGCTTCCCATGGGTGGCGCGAAGGGTGGATCGGACTTCGATCCGACCGGCAAATCGAACGGTGAGATCATGCGTTTCTGCCAAGCGTTCATGCTGGAGTTGTGGCACAATATCGGTGTCGACACGGACGTACCTGCGGGAGACGTGGGTGTGGGCGGTCGCGAGATCGGTTTCATGAACGGTATGTTCCAGAAATTGGCCCGTCAGTACCACACCGGTGTGTTGACAGGTAAGGGTGAGACGTGGGGTGGTTCGATCCTCCGTCCCGAGGCGACCGGTTTCGGTGCGCTTTACTTTGTGGAGCACATGTTGAAACGCGACGGTAAAGATATCAAAGACAAGACGGTTGTCGTTTCCGGTTTCGGTAACGTGGCATGGGGCGCTTCCAAGAAAGCGACCGAGCTCGGTGCCAAGGTAATCGGTGTGTCGGGTCCCGACGGTGTGGTACACATCCCCGGCGGCATGACCAATCCGATGATCGACTTCCTGCTGGAACTCCGTTCGTCGAACCAGAATATCGTGGCGCCGTTCGCGAAGAAGTTCCCCGAGGCAACGTTCACGGCCGGCAAAAAGGCATGGAGCATCAAGTGTGACATCGCGTTGCCTTGTGCATTCCAGAACGAGTTGAACGGTGACGATGCTGCCGAGTTGCTCAAAAACGGTACGTGGTGTGTGGCCGAGGTGTCGAACATGGGTTGCACGCCCGAGGCGATTCACGCCTTCCAGAAGGCAGGTATCCTCTTCGCACCCGGTAAGGCTGTGAATGCAGGTGGTGTAGCTACGTCGGGTCTCGAGATGACTCAGAACTGTATGCACCTCTCATGGGCAGGTCACGAGGTGGACGAGAAACTCCACTTCATCATGGAGTCGATCCATGAAGCTTGCGTGAAGTTCGGTCTCAACAAGAACGGTTCGATCGACTATGTCAAGGGTGCCAATATCGCCGGATTCATGAAGGTGGCACAGGCTATGCTCGAGCAAGGTATCTACTAATCTTGCGGTTTTCGCCAAGAGAAGCCCCGCCTAACGGCGGGGCTTTCTGTTACCTGTCCTTCCTCCCCGCGCCGGGGTACCGTAACTACTCCGATGGTCAGCTGTACGGTCGGACTTCCGACGGGGGCTGCTGGTCCCGGCAGGCGACTTCTACCGCGGGTGCGCGACGATTGGGCTTCAGTTCCCCGGGGTACAATACGAATACCAATAACGTCGGGCTCGGCTTCTCCCTTCGTTGTATAAAGATCTAATGTAGGGCGGGACAAGGAGGAGTATGAGACATTGAAAAATATTTTTTGGCTTTTTGCGGGGTATTAAAAACTTTTTGCTATATTTGCGCTCAATTACCACCCAAACAAATTATTAAAATGAAAAAAGTTTTGTTTTTGATCTGCGCCGTTGCTACGTTGGCAATGGTTAGCTGTGTTGGCAAAAAAGCCAAAACAACTGAAGTTGAAGCTGTTGAGACTCCTGCCGTTGAGGCTGTAGAGGTGGCTCCCGTTGTTGAGGAGGTTGCTGCTGAGACTGTTGTTGTCGAGGAGGCTCCTGCTGTTGTAGCTGAGTAAGCTTACGCACAGTGTGCAAAAGAAAACCGACCCTTTGAGGGCCGGTTTTTTTGTTGGGGGGCAAAATTTTTGATCAGCAGGGTTGCAGATTTGACGTCGAGCGCAGGATGGGATGTACATGAGGTACGTAACATCAACGCTGCAACGTTTGATGGAACGGCTCCGTTGCTCTTTCCTAAAAGCATCGTTACGATGCCCCGCAAAAAACGCAAATTTATCCTTTGATCTTTTCCAACTGCCTCTTCACGGCATCCATTGCATCGTCGAACGCCTCCTCGAAACTCTTCGCACGGTGCTCCGCCACAACGTCGTGTCCCGGTACCAACAGGTTGATCTTCACCACCTTATTGCCCATCTCGTGGTCCTTCTCCAAGCGAAGCATCACGTCCGCTCCCGTGACACGATCCACGAATCGCTCCAAACGAGCCATCTTCTTTTCGACGAAATCTATCAGCCGCTGATCGGCATCGAAATGAATGGATTGAATCTGTACGTTCATAATTTTCAAGCTTTTTAAGTTATCACTCCGTTTCTTTTTTACCCCGTGCATGGGGATGTGCCTTGGCGTACACCTCCTGCAGGCGGGTGATGTTGTTGTGCGTGTAGACCTGTGTGGCCTGTAGCGACGCGTGACCCATCAACTCCTGTATATCCCGAAGATCGGCGCCGTGGTTCAGTAACTCCGTCGCGAATGTGTGTCTCAACACATGGGGGCTCGCCTTGCCCTGCACGCCGTTGCGCTGTAGATATCCCTTCACCACCCGATACACCGTACTCCTCGAAACCGAAAATAGCAATTTTTCATCACTCGTGCAAATATTTTGCCGAAATTCCAGGTATTTTTCCACCTGCTCCCGGACGTCCGGTAAAATCGGCACGATGCGCTCCTTGTCCCCCTTTCCGCGCACCTTCAATGAGGTGTAATCGTGCGAAAAATCTTCCTTGCGGATCCCCATCAGCTCCGCCAGACGCAGCCCGCAACTGTAAAACAGCAGGATGATCAGCGCGTCACGATCGGGCGCCTCGTACGTTTGATCGAGTACCGTCTCCATGCGTGTCGTGGGGACGAAGGACGGGATGCGTTGCGGCGTTTTGAGCGTGCGGATCGAGAGAAATATGTTTTTTTCGACTTTGCCGTTGCGTTGCAGGTGCCTCCAAAAACTACGTAACGACGACAGTTCGCGATTCATCGAAGCGGCCCCAATCTTCCCCGTTTCGGTGCGGTGGACGATCCATTCGCGAATATCTTCCGACGTGACACGAGTGACGTCCGACGTGCCCAGCCACGCGAAAAATGCCTCCACGTCACGGCGGTAGTTCCGTACCGTGAGGGGCGAAAAGCGCTTCACCGAAGTCAGATATTCCAGAAAATTGTCTAACATGTGTTCCACAAAGGTACAACATTTTTTTGGTATGATATTTGGCATGGCTCGGCTGAGATTGCAAATGAGCCGAAACACGCAAGATACTGAATGTTAAATTATTAGCCAAAATTTGGAGAATCGAAAAATTCGCCGCACTTTTGCCAATTTCGACGTACTATACTGAAGAAAAACCCGTTTTTTGAGAACATTTTGATCCGCAATTACGTATAACAAATATAAAACAAAACCTTATTACCGAAAATTTAACTACTATGAAAACAATCAAAATTTTTGCCATCCTCGCGATGGCGGCGACGCTGGCTCTCGGCATTACGGGATGCGGGTGCTCGCGTGACAAACAAACCCAAGAGCCCGTTGAGTACCGTACCCTGGTGCTCAAACTGAACAATGTGAAGGTAGCCGGCGGCGTGTCGACACAGTCCGTCGAGGCGTCGGGTCAGGATAACGTAACACCCACCATCGACCCCGAACGCAGCTTTATCTACATCTACAGTGTGAACAACACCGTGGGTGGCGACCTGAGAACGGTGGCTATGACCGTTGCTTCCGGCACACAGGTGATTGAGTCCGTGCCGACCGACGCTGTGGTATATGCCGTGGCGAACGTGCCCGCGGCAGACGTGGCGAACTTCACGGGTCTTGCGACCATCGACGCCGTTAAAGCATTGACAGCCGACCTCGACACGCAGTTCCAACAGTATGACATGCCCGCCATGGCGAGTGTCGACACAGAAAGGAATGCCGAGGCCGTAGGTGTGACCGAGGAGGCCGACGGATCGCTCACCGCAACGATCAGTTTCCAACCCCTCACGGCACGTCTCGAAGTGGTGGCTGTACAGGGAGGTGAGGACAACACGGGTACCATCACCGCTTTCAACGTGGCAGGTGTTTATGTAGACATGTACAATGATGCGTTCACGTATGCAGGTACCGCGGCGGGCGAATTCCTCAACAGCGAAACCAGTGAGGATGCAGTGGCTGATATTCTGGCTGCCCGTGTGGCGGACAAGATGGGTGACGAGGTGGCACGTGCCGCCGCCGGTTCTCCGCTCCAGGCTGTTGCAGGTGACGAGGATGAGGTTTGGGCCTACCAGATCGCTCCTGGCAACACGCCCCACGTGATCATCAAACTCACCGGTGTCGAGTATGCCGATAAACTCACCGGCCAGACGGTCGTTCGCGACGAGACGTTCTACCTTACCGTAACGGGTTACAACGGTGTCAACGAAGGCTTCCAGCGCGGTAAGGGTTACCGTATCGGCGGCACGGCGGGTACGAAATTCGAGTTCACGCCCGAGAACCTCTCGCCTGTGATCAACGCCAAGAATGCGAGCCTGACCGTGACTGTCGAGACTATCGACTGGGAGTTCGACGACTACGCACCCACGTTGTAACGAAACGGTGCCCTAACGGCACGATTTTAGGGGCATGGGGATTGAAACCCCCCATGTTCCACACGAAACGCGAATGCGGATGTTGAAACGATGGACCATAATAGGCGTGTTGCTCGCTCTTGCGGTGGCTTCGGGATGCGCTCGAAAGAAGCAGAGTCTCGCGCAGCCGGCCGATGTGGAGTTTCGTCTCACGCCCATGGTGACGGGAGAGGGGGAGCCGGAGATGGATGACATGCGTTTCTACGTCTTCAACGAGGCGACCGGGGTGTTGGCCGCGGAGTATGGATTCAACCGCAGCAGGAGCGAGGAGAGTCGTCCGGGGGTGCAATTGATGGAGGGACGCTACACGATCGTGGCGTGGGCGACCGATCACGATGACATTGTCCAGGGCGGTTTCCGGGTGGCACACCAGACCGCGGAGGGGGAGTACAAGCCTGTGGAGGTGAATACGACCACGATGGATCAGTTTCGGACGGTGCTCGACGTGACGATGCACGGACGGGATGGAGTGAATGGAGATGAAGGGGCCCATGTGGAAGATTTTTCACACCTGTTTCACGCTGTGGCACGGGGGGTGGAGGTAAGGCCCGGAGAGAGTCTGCCGGTGGTGTTGAATTTCGTGCGCAATACCCATACGTTCAAGATCCGTCTCGAAGGGATACAGCACCTGCTCGAAACGATCGGGACCCGAGGCACGATGCAGCCCATGCACACCGCAGGGTCTCCGTTGTGTGTATATGTGACGGCCAAGAACGGTGAATATGTGTATGATAACCAGATCGACCCGGTGTGTGCCACGTTGCGTTACGAACCTGTGCACCGGTTTATAGGTACCGGTGTGGATGTGGATATAAAGTGCCTGCGGCTCGATATGGTGCGGCACAAGAGCGACCGGATGTTGTTGCATGTCGACGACAGCGAGACCGGGGAGGAGTTGATGACACCGGTGGATATATTGGAGATGCTGACGAATCTCAAAAACGAGAATGGACAGTTTCTCTATCCCGATCAGGCGTCGTTGGACCGCGCACTCAGTTTCCCGATCGAAATTCGGTTCGAACCCAATGGCGGAGGTGGAGGTAACGGTAACGGGGGAGACGGCGGTGATGGGACGAAAGGGAAGTTAAAGATCACCGTGACGGTGGGTGGATTCGAGTATGGCGATTACGGTGTCGACGAACCGACGCTGTGGAAACCCTCCGTGAGAGGATGAAAGAGTGAAAAACGCTTGTAGGGGCGAGGGAAAGGAGAGATGATAAAGGTGATGCTTAAAAAAATCGTATTGACGCTGTCGGCTATGCTGTTAGTCGTCTGCACGAGCGATCCCAAGATCGAAACTCCACCGACTGTCGATCGCGATGAGATGGCTGAGGTGATCCTCCAGCTGCGCAGCTCGAATAAGTACACCAACCAGTCGATGCAGACGCATGCGTTGACCGCGTCGCAAGAGAGTGAAGTCACGGATATTCATGTGTTGGTATTCGACGAAAATGACGAGTTGATCGACATTCGTGAGGCCGAATCGGTACAGAACGGATCGTTCTCCGTGACGTTGCCGGCCAGTGTGCGCGGCGAGATGTTCAACCTCTCCGTGTTGGCCAATGTCGATGAGTTGTTTGCCGGTGTGGGATACGACGTGCAGGCGATTGCCGGAGGACGTACAGACCGTCAAGCTATTGTCGAGGCGCTGTACATAGATGTCGATGGACCGCTCTATACCGACGACATGGGTACGATCCCCATGTGGGGCGAAACGGGACCGATAGAACTGACACAGGGGGCGAATATTCACCGGATCGAGTTGATCCGCTCGTTGGCACGTGTGGATGTGGGTGTCGGTGTGCCCATCATGACCGACGATGCGACACGTACCTATGAGTGGACGGGTCTGGATGAGGATGGCGAGGCGATACCGTTCGAACTTACCGGTGTGTATGTGGTACGTCCCAACGACCGGTATGCCGTGATGCCGCTGCCCGAAAACCTCGATCCGTTGTCGGAGGTGGCTTCCGAATTGTTGCCTACCGTGCCGCCCGGCACCGGACAGTTCACGCTCGACGAGTCGAAACAACTCTTCTCCTTCACGAATATACAGGACCAAAGATACCTCACACGGAATATTTACCTCCCCTCCGCAGATGTGATCATGGGCGGTAGCTCGGAGGATGGAAATCATACGAATCGCATGGCGATCGTCATCGGAGGACGGTATAACGGCAGTTCGGATGTCAATTACTACCGTGTCGATTTTGCCGAGGGTACCGTGTTGGACGACGTGCTGAGGAATCACCTCTACCGGTTCAACATTGTCGGTGTCACGGGACCCGGATATGCCACCGTTGAGGATGCTTATAGCAATGACGCGATGAATATGGTCGTGAACGTGGTCGATTGGGACGAATCCAAAACGATCAACATGTATGTCGATGGGTCGTACTTCTTTGCGATCAGTGACCACGATGTCGTGTTCGAGCCCTTCGGCGGACAAACATTCACGGCACAGATACGTACCAATGTGTCGGAATTCAGTATGTCGCTCGACAAAACGACCTATCTCGTCAGCGGCGATACCCCTTCGGTGTACCAGGATCCGATGACCGGATACCGTTTCACACTGGAACGCAAGGCGGGGAAACCACAAGAGTATACCCTTACCGTCGAATGTACGCGCAGCAACGTCTCCGATTTCGAAAATGTCGGGGCACGCAAACAGAATTGGAGCATCCGTATGGCGTCGCTCCTGATCCCCTTCTCGGTCGATCAGCAGTGGCGGTCGGAGTATATCTCCATCCGTGACAAACAGACAACTTTCCTGTTCCCCGAAGGGACGGACGGGGAGCCGATTCCGATCGAGATCGTGTCGACGACACCCGTGGCGATGGATTGCGATGCCGGTTGGGTACGTTGGAACGAGGTGGCCGACCTGACCCAGGATACGGATGGAGATGGACTCTACTCCGCCAAACTCTCCATAGAGGTGGATCCATTCCCGTATGCCGATAACTCGGGGGCCAACCGTGTGGCGAATATCCAGATCGCCGCTGTGGGTAAAGACCCGATCGTGTATCTGATCGACCAGGAAGCTCCGTATCTCTACTTCAACCGGACGAATATCTATGTCACCCGTCCCGCGTCGGGGGGCGGGCAGCGGATCGTGCATCCGATCAACCTCTTCTCCAACATCAAACCCGAAGAGTTGCGACTCTATCGTGTACCGGTCGGTGAACAGTCCGAGGATGAGTGGATCGGGTTTACGCCTGAGTATGCGGATCCCAACGTGACGGACGGAGGGCGTCTCGAGAGCGGTTTCGATGCCAGGCGTCCGCGGTACGGGCGTTTCGAGGTGGCGGTGGATTTCGCACAAGCGCCTGAAAAGAAGAGTGTCAGTGTGGATTTCTTCGTCGCACCCGTCGTTGAGGATTATGGCGATCTGAAAGCGCATATCAATATCCTCACTCCTGCTGATGACGACATCTTCCAGATGACCTGGTACCGTGCCACGTTCCTCGGTCGCGATGAACCTGTCGAGTGGGTGCCGCGGCATTCGGACAACGACGGGGCATGGATATTCCCGTGGAACACCACGGGGGTCGAGTTCGATATGGTGTCGAACCGCGGCATCTTCCGTGATCCGACCACCACGATGCTCAGCACGGCGCTGCTTCTGGGTCCGTCGGACGGTGAAACGTCGTCGAGCGGTGTGTATCGCGAAGTGACCTACCAGCTGCAACTCAACAACGAATACTACAACACGCCGAGTAACTACATCGTGGGATTCAAGTCGGACGTCGCTCCGCCGCCCATCCCGACATTCGATGCACAGTTGCGCGTGCGGCAGGGAATCCAGGTGTGGCGCCGCACGGACCTTCCTAACGACGCGGCGGTATCGGCCAATGGCTATCCGTCCTCCTCGCCAGCCGAAATTGTCGTGACGAACAACATCATGTGGCGCGCGCTGAGCGATGCGGAGTGGCTCACGATGCAGACGTCGGACACCCCGACATTCGTGAACGAAATCACGCACGATGGACGTGTATACACCCCGGAGTCCGTTTCGGGCAACTATGAGACGCAAATGTACGACGTGCTGGTGAACAAGACCCCGCTCCTGATCAACGTCGCACCGTGGAACGAATTCAATCCGATCGGTGGTGTCAACTACCGGACGGGGCACATCACGTTCGAGAATATGGACTATGACGAGGAGCATTTCGGAGCCTCCCTGACCAATAGCGATCGAATTATCGTCACGCAATGGGCCCATATCCTGCGTCCGTTGGACAACAGCCACCTGGCGCCCCTCGGGGGTAAAGTGCCGCGTCGCGAAGGGGTCTATCCGATCAACGTGAGTACCAATATGGTGAATTGGGTGGTCAGGGTCTATGACAGATTGACCGGTAGCTTGTTGGCGAGCTCGTTGCCTTACACGGGGTTGAATATCGACAGTGGCCCCTCGGCGGTCTCCACGGATGTGAATATTCCGCAAAATAACGAACGCCAGGATCGTGCATTGGCCATCTATCTCTATGAACCGCAGAGCGGTCAGGAGGTATCGGCCGGTGAATGGACCCAACGGATGCCCAACTGGGCGTTCCTGCCGCCGCCGACGACCGATGGAACGTGGCAATTCCTCGCTCCTCCGGGTATTTTAGGTGTGGATGCGGCGACGGGACAGTTGACGTTGCGCGGGTCGGGCGGGTATGCAAGCCTTGCGAATGGCGGCACCTATGGAACTCCGTCGGGGACGGTGTATGGCGTCTACTTCAAGTGGAATTCACTCGTCGGAATCGGTAGCGAGACGACCCCCAACGTCGCGTGGGCTCCCGACAGGTTCAATGTCGATAACATGCGTAACAGCGTGATCTGGGGCGATATCCCGCATGCGGACCCTGCTGCTCCGGTGTATTTGCCCACGACGAAGGAGAATGAGGCGATCGGACGTGGTGATCCGTGCCGATACGTAGATGATGCCGATGGGAACGCTCCATACCACATGGCATATCCCATGGACTTGGCGGGGTACAGCTTTCAACAGGATCAAGCCCTCGTCCAAGGAATGACGGGAGCGCTCAGTGGCACGGCCTACTTCCCCTATCAAGGATATCGTGCAGCGGGGACGGGTGCCAGAACGGGACAACCTAATCTCGGAAGTAACGGTCGTGGAGTTTCATACGTCCTGACTCGTGTGGCGGATGGAGCTGCGGGGCCGATGCAAAGAGTCTATATCGACGGCAGTAATAATACCGTCGCTAATCCCGTGGCACAAAGTGGAAACTATTACGATGAGGCGTACATGGTGCGGTGCATTAGGGATTAACCGGCAAGCAGCAAGCCCCGCTCATCGAGCGGGGCTTCTTTTCTGTCTTCGCCCTACATTAGATCTTTATACAACGGAGGGAGAGGCCGTGCCCAACGAAACCGGTAGTCGCCGTACCCGTGCCACTGGAATTGCAATTGAAGTTCCGTGCACCCGTGGTGGTGGAAGCCGCGGCAGGCCAGTAGTATCCGTCGGAGGTCTGATTGTACGGCTGCCCATCGGAGTAGTAACGATGCCCCGCCGCGGGGAGGAGCGTGGGATATCTTTTGCGGTGCCGGGACAGGATTGTCAGCCCGCAGGGATTATTGTCCCGTCCAGAGGCCGGAGGCCGACGAAGCCCCTGCCTGAGGCGGGGGTTGGGGGTGGGTCAGATCTGACCACAAAGGAACCTCCAAAAAAGCGAGAAGGGAAGGTCGTTTACACAACCTTCCCTCCTTCGCCTTTGTGGTGCCCGGGACAGGAGTCGAACCTGCACGCCTCTCGACACACGCACCTGAAACGTGCGCGTCTACCAATTCCGCCACCCGGGCATTGAATCAAGGATGGAGATGCAAAAGTAACACTTTTTTCTTACTTCGCAACCTTATCCGTCGGATTGTTAAAAAATTTATATTGAAAGATCAATAGATAGATCACCGCAACCGATATGTAGGTGTCCGCGAGATTGAACACAGCACCGAAGAAATAGCCGTGACCATCGGTCAGGAAGCTCAAGAAACGTGGCACCCCTTCCCACCTGAACAGCGGGAAGTAGAACATATCCACCACCTTACCCATCATCAGTGGTGCGTAGTCGAACACGAGACCATAGAAAACGCTGTCGATGATGTTCCCGATCGCACCGGCAAGAATCAACGAAAATCCGACCAACACACCCTTAGGAGCCCGTTTTCGGAGCAGATGGCGAATCAGCCAGACGATCGCACCCACCAGCACGACCCGGAACAGTGTCAGGGCGAGTTTCCCCCAGTCGAAAGCGCCCGGAGTGTCGATACGCATGCCGAACGCAGCGCCGCTATTCTCGATAAAATGGAGCCGGAACCAGGTTGGGATGACCATGATCGTCTCGCCCAGCGACATGTGTGTCTTTACCCAAATCTTCAAGGCCTGATCCGCAACGAGCAGCAATATAATAAGGAGAGTGAGTTTGTGTCCTGTTTTCATGCCGCAAATATAACACAAAGAGTGAAGAATTTTCATCCGAAAGTTTGAAAATCAAAATTTATGCGTATCTTGCCTCTTGCTTTAACATCAATCAGTATGAAGAAATTGCTAATAGGGGGAATACTCCCAATGATCGTCGGACTCTTTGCCATGGCTGCTTTGAGCGGATGCCACAAGGATTTCGATGGAAATGGAACCGAAACAGAAACGCCGTTCAGCGAGAAAATTTCGCGGTTCGGTACCGGTGCGAAAAAAGGTGAACTTTTGGTGAAGGTGTCCGAGTCGGTTGCCGAAGAGGTGTCTGTGGGCATGACTCGCTCGGAAGGGACGCGCTCCGGAGTGTCGACACTCGATGCCGCGTTGCAGGATATCGGTGCCGTTGCGTTCGAGCCTGTGTTCGACTTGGAAACGATGGACCGTGAGGCTGCCTATGCTGCCGGGTTGCACCGTTGGTATGTCGTGACGTTCGACGAAGCCGTGTCGCTCAAAGATGCCGCTGTGCGTCTGGCCGAAGTGGGCGAGGTGTCGAATGTCGAACTTAACGGACAGGTTGCCAGGGTGAAACATAACGTAACTCCCGCAGGCCCTGTGCGTCCGTCGACGCGTGCCGATGAGAAGTGGAACGACCCGCGCCTCAATATGCAGTGGCACTACCACAACACCGGTGACGAGACGATCTGTAAACCGATCGCGGCGGGTGCCGATGTGAATGCGAATCCGGCGTGGGATATTTGTGCCGGAGATCCGTCGATCATCGTAGCGATCATGGATGAGGGTGTCGTGTTCAGTCACGAAGACTTGGCCGATAATATGTGGACAAACCCCATTGAGCTCAACGGTACTCCCGGTGTCGATGACGATGGAAACCGATACATCGACGATAAATACGGCTATAACTTTGCCGACAATAAAGGTACCATCACCTGGGGTGCGAGGCAAGACGAAGGTCACGGTACACACGTGGCAGGCACCGTCGCTGCGGTCAATAACAACGGGATCGGTGTCAGCGGCGTGGCCGGAGGTACGGGTAACAAGGACGGTGTGAGGATCATGTCGATCCAGATTTTCGGTGCCACCAACGCCACCGGTATCGGTATGGCCAAAGGTATCACCTATGCTGCGGATTACAATGCCTCGATTCTGCAGTGCAGCTACGGCGCCAAGAGTGGTGAGATGGCCAATGACGAAGCATTCGCCGAGGATGTCGGGGAGTTGGTTTTGAATGCGTTCAACTACTTCATTGACAAGCCCCGTCCGGGATCCCCGTTGAACGGTGGTATCATCGTCTTCTCTTCCGGTAACAACCTTCAAAAGGAGAGCTATCCCGGTGCATGGCCGAGATTTGTGTGCGTAACGTCGTTCTCGGCGGATTTTTCACCCTCGACGTTCACCAACTATGGCGACCGTTCGGACATTACGGCTCCCGGTGGCGATGAGGAATATTACACCTACAACCCGCAAAACCAGGGCGCCGTGTTGTCGTGTCTCCGTCCGCCCGATAACTATGGATACATGAGCGGTACGTCGATGTCCGCGCCGCATGTATCCGGTGTGGCGGCATTGGGTCTTTCATATGCTAAAAAATTGGGGCGCACGTATTCCCCCGACGAATTCAAGAGCCTCCTGATCGCCTCGGTGAGCGACTATGACTCCCATTTGGATGCCGCATATCCGTACACAAAGCCCAGTGCCGTAGCGGGACAGAAGGAGATGCTTCGTTCGTATCAGGATAACCAGGATGTGTGGCACAACAGCCCCATGATTCTCTCCGATTTCAAGGGTAAAATGGGTAGCGGTATGGTCGATGCGTATCGCATGCTGATGAACGTCAGGGGAACTTCGGCCGTGAATGTAGCTGTGGGACAGGAGCATACGTTCAGCCTCAAAAGTTTCTATGGCGATGCCACTCCGACGATGACGTATGCACTCAACGTGCCTGAGGATGTGAAGGAGCGTCTCGGGATGACGGTTACTCAGGATGGTGACAACGTGACGATCAGTTGCTCGAAGCAGAGTGCCGGTATCGTGACGATCACCAGTGCCGTGGGTGGTACGGATCTCAGTCGCGAGTTGGCGATCATCTGTCGTGCCAAAGTGGCGTCCAACGGAGCTTGGTTGTAAGGATTACGTTTTGCACTGAAAGAGAAGGCCCCGCTCATCGAGCGGGGCCTTCTCTTTCTTGTCCCTCCCTACTTCTTTACCCCCTTCGGCACCCTTTGCGTGGAGGAAAAAATGTGGAAAAACATCATTTTTGAAATTATTTTGAGAAATTTTTGCGGAAATGTTTGGAAGTTAAAAAAACTTGCGTACATTTGCATTCCCGTTTGATACGAAACACATCGAAACGGAACAACAACGATCTTTGATTTACTGGTACTATTGAGAAAAAAAGAAATGCAAGTATTTATCTGTCAATTTCCTTTTTAAGGATAAGATAAGCAGTCAGGACTCTAAACTATTTTTATTTTTTTACAATGTAGAGTTTGATCCTGGCTCAGGATGAACGCTAGCGGCAGGCTTAACACATGCAAGTCGAGGGGCAGCATAGAGAGTAGCAATACTTT